>Ga0118677_10003348_pt1 | contig 30501 bp, 27 predicted proteins | sample AliMusrvi5mmetaG_FD_86154 | JGI IMG/M metagenome (GOLD analysis project Ga0118677, IMG submission 86154) | reverse complement strand
TCACATCCTGGGGCTGGAGAAGGTCCCAAGGGTCCGGCTGTTCGCCGGTTAAAGTGGTACGCGAGCTGGGTTCAGAACGTCGCGAGACAGTTCGGTCCTTATCCACTGTGGGCGCAGGAGAGTTGAGGGGTTCAATCCTTAGTACGAGAGGACCGGGATTGACAAACCACTGGTGATCCAGTTGTTCCGTCAGGAGCATCGCTGGGCAGCTATGTTTGGAAAGGATAAGCGCTGAAAGCATCTAAGCGCCAAGCCTCTCCCAAGATGAACTCTCCCTGAAGAGTCGTGGAAGACCACCACGTTGATAGGTCGCGGGTATAAGCGCAGCAATGCGTTCAGCTTAGCGATACTAATGCTCGTTTGGCTTTTTTTCTCCATTTTTCAGTTTTGTTTTTTGAAAGCTGTATTTTCCCCTGGTATGCGAATGTCAGAGAACCGGGTTTTTACCGAGTCCGTATTCCGGACAAAGTGAAGACAAGATGATCTTTTATAGAATTGACAACAGAGTGTCGCCAGACACGCGCAGATCTGAAATTTGAGATTTCAAATTTGGGATTTTCGGAGTCTGGTGATCCCGCGCAGTGGACCCACCCGTTCCCATTCCGAACACGGAAGTGAAACGCTGCTGAGCCGATGGTAGTGCATCTATAGGTTGTGCGAGAGTAGGTCGTTGCCAGTTTTTTGCCCGGCATCTTGGAAACAGGATGCCGGGCATTTTTTTATTAATCAGGGCAGGAGTGTCCGTTCATCCTAAAAAGGGTTTCCGCTGTGGTTTACCTGCTGTCTGTAAGATTTGCTGTGTTGTGAGCCCGTGATCTGCTTTACTTGCGCCATGGCACTCTTGATCAGGAACGGTGAGATTGTGACCGGCTCGTCCCGGTTTGTGGCGGACATTTGGTGCGAGGGGGAAACGATCACGACGATCGCACGGGACATCGCGGCACCGGCCGGCGCGGAAGTTGTCGAGGCGGCAGGCAAGCTTGTCTTTCCGGGTTTTATCGACCCGCACACGCATATCCACCTGCCATTCATGGGGACGTTTGCAAAGGATACTTATGCCACGGCCACCCGGGCCGCCGTGGTTGGCGGGACGACCACCCTTTTCGACATGTGTTGCCCGTCAAGGGAGGAAGCGCCCTCCGATGCCTTCAACTCCTGGAAAGAAAAGGCCTCCGGCCTCGCCTGCTGCGACTATGCGTTTCACATGGGCGTCACAAAGTTCGATGGGCAGACGGATGCCCAACTCCGCGAGATCGTCGCCGTCGGCATCGGCTCGTTCAAAATTTTTCTCGCTTACAAGGGTGCGTTTGGCATCGACGACGCCGAACTCTTCCAAACCCTGCGGCTTGCGCGTGAGCTGGGAGTCATCACCGCCGCGCACTGCGAAAATGAAACCCTTGTCGCCGAACTTCAAAAGCAATTTGTCGCGGAGGGAAAAACCGGCCCCGAATGGCACCACGCGAGCCGTCCGCCCCGGGTGGAAGCGGAGGGCGTCCACCATCTGATGTCCTTTGCCGAAGCGGCGGACGCGCCGGTTTATATCGTCCACCTGAGTTGCCTCGAAGCCTTGGAAGAGGCGCTGCGCGGCCGTTTGCGGGGCGTGGATGTGCGCGTTGAGACGCTCATCCAATACCTCGTGCTGGACAAGTCTTATGCGGCGCTTCCGGACTTCGAGGGGGCAAAGTATGTGATGTCTCCTCCGCTGCGCGACAAATCCAATCAGCCTGTCCTGTGGAATGCCCTGCGCCAGGGGCTCATTGAAACTGTGGGAACGGATCACGCCCCGTTTGACTTTGCCACGCAGAAGCCGATGGGCCGCGAGGACTTCACAAAAATCCCCAACGGCATTCCTTCGGTCGAGGATCGGATCAGCCTTCTTTACACGCACGGCGTTCGCACCGGACGGATCGATCTGCACACGTTTGTAAATATCGCCAGCACCAACGCCGCGAAGATCTTCGGGCTCTTCCCGCGCAAAGGCACAATCCAGCCTGGCAGCGATGCCGACCTTGTCGTGTTCGATCCGGACTGCCGGGGTCGGCTCGGTGTGGCCGGGCAGACATCCGCCGTCGATTACAATGTCTTCGAAGGCTGGGAAATCCAAGGGCGGGCCTCGGTCGTTACCGTGCGCGGAGAAATTGCGGCGCGCGACGGACGGTTCACCGGAACACCCGGCCGCGGCAGACTCCTGAACACCCGCCGCGATTGATTTCGTCATGCCCGCGAACGACCCGCAGTTCACGAAGGTGACCGCCGCGCTTGCGGACGTGCGGGAGATTTACCGCGATCTCGCCCTCCGTCCGATCACTCGATCCTGCGCGCTCCGCACCGCATGTTGCCAATTCCGACTCACTGGAAAAACTCCTTATCTTACCAAAGGCGAAGCCCTCGTTGCCTCGCGGGCCGTGCGGGCGTCTGGAAGAAAAGTTCTGCCGGAACGCACCGACGGTGCCTGCCCCCTCCTCGACCCCCGATCATCCCGCTGCATGATTTACGCCTCGCGCCCGTTCGGCTGCCGCACACATTTTTGCGCGGAATCCGGCGGTCCCTTCGCCAGAAAAGACGTTGCGGATCTGATCCGGCGACTCGAGGAGATCGACGCCCGGCTTGGAGGCGATGGCGCCCGATCCCTGCCGGTCGCGCTGGCCGGTGCTCCGGCTTCCTGAAGAGGTGCCCCGATTCGCCAGCGCGTCGCCTTGTCTTTTGGCTTCCCTGCAATCCGAACTGGTGGCAGCATCACCGTTCCATGCACGCTTTACCTGACTGCGGAAGGCTGTTCAAACGGATCTGTGTCTGGATCATGGCCAGTGCTGGCTGTGCTGTTGCGGGCGGCTTGACCGGAGACCAGTTGGAATATGGGACGCGATCCAAAGACCCGCGCTTCCTGCAGGATTTCGCGGCCGAGGCGGCGAAGGATTTCAACGCCCCGTTCGATGCGCTGGCCAGCGGGCAGGCGGCCGTTCAAAAGGAAACCGGCGTCCGCCTCTACTTCGACTATTACGGGGTCTTTCTCGGCAACCCGACCGGCGGGCTTTCCCAGGCCGTCGGGTATTCGCATGAGATCGTCCTCGGCGGCCATTTCGATCTGGATCAAATCATCGGATGGAAGGGTGCCGTGTTCACCGCGTCGTTTGCGGAGGGGGCCGGGCACAACCTCTCGCAGAACATCGGAAACTATTTTGTCGTCTCCGAGTCCTACGTGCAGGACACGGGGGTGCTCTTCAACCTTTACCTCACCCAGAAGCTCCTCGACGACAAGCTCGACCTCCGGATTGGCCGCATGACCGCAGGCCAGATGTTCGCCTCCCTCCCCGCCTTCGGCTTGCAGGTCAACGGCGGCATCAACGGGAACCCGAACAACTTGTTCAGCAACGCGCCGTTCCATGCGGGCATCACGGCAACGAACGCGGCAATGATCAAATACAAACCGACGAAAGAGACTTACCTTTCGAGCGGGATTTTTCAGGCAAGCCCGCGGCTCGGCGTCTATGCCTGCCACGGCGCGGACTTTTCGATCCGTCCGGGCGACGGCGTCCTCATGATGTTCGAGGGCGGATGGAAGCCGACGTTCGGGGCGACGAAGCCGGGACTTTCGAAAGACAAGGAAGTCGCGGAAAATCCGGGGCTTCCCGGAATTTACAAGGCCGGTGGATATTATTCCAACTACACGTTCGACCAGTTTTCCGGTGGCCAGATTGCCAATGCCTATGGGTTCTATGCCATCGGCCAGCAGATGGTCTGGTGCTCTCCGGGCAACAAGAACCGGAACTTTTTGCTCTGGGGAGGCGCCGTGTATTCCCCGCAGACCGACATCTCCTCCGTCCCGTTCATGGGGATGGCGGGCACGATCTGGCAGGGGATCATCCCCGGCCGCAACCAAGACCAATGGCTCACCTGCTTCCTCGTCGGCAGCTACAGCAATGCCTACGCGAACTCCCCGTCGAATCCCGGCACCACGACGCCCACCTACGAGACGGTGCTCGAAACCAGCTACGTTATCCAACTTAACAAATACATCAGCATCCAACCGGATATCCAATACGTCATCCGGCCGAGCGGATACGGGAACATCCCGAACGCGCTCGTGATCGGATTGCAATCGGTCGTCAGTTTTTAACCCTTATGAAAACCCAACGCCTCCTCGCTGTCTGCGTCCTCGTCTGCGCCACGCTGCCCGGATTGAGCGCCGCGCCAACCCCGGAACCCGCCGCCCTCCAAAAAGCCGTGGACGACGCCCACACGAAGTTCAAGGACGAAAAGGGCGGTGCCAACGCGAGCTATATCCCGTGCCTCGCCAAGGTGCCGTCGAACCTGTTCGGCGTGGTCATCGTCACGGTGGATGGAAAGATCTACAAGGCGGGCGACGTGGATTACGCGTTCGCCATCGAGTCGGTCTCGAAGCCGTTCACAGCGTCGCTTGTCATGAACGAATCCGGCCCCGAAACGATCCTCAACAAGATCGGGGTCGAGCCGACCGGGCTCCCGTTCAACTCGGTGCTCGCTGTCGAGCTCGAGCCCGCCCGATCGGTCAACCCGTTTGTCAACGCGGGCGCGATGGCCTCGGTGAGCCTCGTGAAGGCAAAGAGCCCGCAGGAGAAATGGGAAAAGATTCTTGCGCAATTCAGCAAGTTCGCAGGCGAGAAGCTCGCCATGAGCGACGAGGTCTATCAATCCGAGGCGTCGTGCAACCAGCACAACCGCGGGATCGCGGAGCTCCTCTTCAGCTACAACCGGCTCTATGCCGACCCGATCGAAACCTGTGACGTTTATACGAAGCAATGCTCGGTGCTGGTCACCGCCAAGCAGCTCGCCGTGATGGGCGCCACAATCGCCAACGGAGGCGTGAACCCGATCACCAAGGAACGCTGCATCGAGGAGGCCAGCGTGCCGAAGCTTCTCGCGGTGATGATGATGGCCGGGTTCTACGACGAATCCGGCGCCTGGGCTTGGAAGTCCGGCCTGCCGTCGAAGACCGGTGTCGGCGGCGGGATCGTGAGCATCGTCCCGGGCAAGATGGCGATTGTCGGGTTCTCGCCGCCGCTCGATGCCGCAGGCAACAGTGTCCGCGGTGCCAGCGCGATCCAGCAAATTGTCGCCGACCTCAACCTGAATCTCTTCAACACAAAATAATATGGCTCTCTCCTCCCCTTCTTCCAGCAATCCCAACGACGAGGTCTTCGCGTCCGCCGACCTCGCAAACGTCCTTCCCAAAAAACATTTCCCCCGCCACGAGCGGGATGCGAAGCACATCTACCAGGCTGTCCGCGACGAGCTCCTCCTCGACGGCAACTCGCGCCAGAATCTCGCGACGTTTTGCCAGACGTGGGTCGAGCCGGAAGTCCACCAACTCCTCGACGACTGCATCGACAAGAACATGATCGACAAGGACGAGTATCCGCAGACCGCCGAGATCGAGAACCGGTGCGTCGCCATGCTCGCGGATCTTTGGAATGCGCCGGATGTCGCCAACGCCATCGGATGCTCGACCACCGGCTCGAGCGAGGCCGCGATGCTGGGCGGGATGGCGATGAAATGGCGCTGGCGCGCGAAGCGTCAGGCGGAGGGAAAGCCGGCCGACAAGCCGAACATGATCTGCGGGCCGGTGCAGATCTGCTGGCACAAGTTCGCCCGCTACTGGGACATCGAGCTGCGCGAAATTCCGATGGAAAAAGACCGTCTCCTCATGAGCCCGGAGGAAGTCATCAAGCGCTGCGATGAGAACACCATCGGCGTCGTGCCCACGCTCGGGGTCACGTTCAACGGTCGCTACGAGCCGGTGAAAGCTGTCTCCGAGGCCCTCGACGAATTTCAAAAGAAAACCGGCCTCGACATCCCGATCCACGTGGACGGTGCGAGCGGCGGATTCCTGGCCCCGTTCTGCGCCCCGTCGCTCGAATGGGATTTCCGGCTCCCGCGCGTGAAGTCGGTCAATTCCTCCGGCCACAAATTCGGCCTCGCCCCGCTCGGCTGCGGCTGGGTCGTCTGGCGGGAAAAGACCGACCTGCCGGAAGGGCTGATTTTCAACGTGAACTACCTCGGCGGCAACATGCCGACGTTCGCGCTCAACTTTTCGCGTCCGGGCGGCCAGATCATCGCGCAGTATTACAACTTCCTGCGCCTCGGCCGCGAGGGATACACGAAAGTCCATTCGGCCTGCTACGAAACGGCGCAATTCCTCGCCAAAGAAATCGCCGCGCTCGGCCCCTTCGAGATGCTCTACAGCGGCGATCCCGCTGACGGAATCCCCGCGCTCTGCTGGACGATCACGCCGGGAAAAACCCCCGGCTACTCGCTCTACGACCTCGCCGACCGCCTCCGCGTGCGCGGCTGGCAGGTGCCCGCCTATTCGATGCCTGCCCACCGCGAGGATCTTGTCGTCCAGCGGATCCTCGTCCGCCTCGGGGTCAGCCGCGATCTCGCCAGCATCCTCGTCGGCGACATCAAAGCCGCCATCGAATACCTGATCGCACACCCGGCGGGCGCACCCGCAACCCCGCAGGACGCCACGGCCTTCCACCACTGATCCCAGCACATTTCCACGTCGAGTTCAGCGGACTCCTGACCGCCATTCCCGGGCGGTTGAGCACATGCGTGTAAATCATCATCGTGCTCACGTCGCAATGCCCCGGCAAAATTTCCACATTTCCGATGTTTCTTCAGCCGGTTCCGCCCCGAGGAACGGGTAACGATATTCAAACGGAACCGGACGACATCCCTTCATTCGTTGCGCTTGCGCACGGATCCGGCATGCCCAAATCCGTGCGTCAGGAAAGAAACGAGAGGCGAACGGATCGCCGAAATGTCGATAATGCGAGAGCGGACGAGTTCCTTGTGCCCGGAGGTTTTCAGGCGCATCTCCAGCGAACCGTCACGAGCGCGAAAACTTGACTTCGCCCCGGCAGGTCGCTACGAAACCGGCGTGGGAACGCTGCTTGCGGCTGGAATTGACGGACAACCGCTCGCAACACCCGAAAAGCGATTTCCTATCAAATCAAATAATTATCCTATGCTCAAGACTCCCTCCTTTCGCCAGAGCCACGGTGCTCCGTGGCTATTCCGGTCGATTCTCTGCGGATTCCTATTGGCGCAAGTGTCCGGTGCCCGTGCGCGGGAATGGACGTTTTCCAATGGCAAACCTCCGCTGAAAGCCGAGTTCGTAGAGATGAAAAATGACATCGTGGTTCTGGACAGCGGGAATAACACGATCACCGAGCTGCCTCTCAGCGCATTCAGGCTGGGTGACAAGGAATACATCCGCCTCGTCGCCAGCAAAGCTCCGGCAAGTGCGGGGAATAATGCGCGGCCCAACCAGCCGAAGCAGAAAGGCAAGCCGGAAGTGGTTGCCACGCTCGTGCCGGGGACGGTGGTCTCACGGGTGGCCAGCGGCGAGACCCAGATTTCCTATCATGTGTACGTGCCCACCACGTTTCTGCCGGATAACCCTCCGCCGATCATCATCGCATTCCATCCCGGAGGCAGCGGCACAGGCATCCTGAACGCCATGAAGCAGAGCGCAGAAAAGGTCGGCTGGCTGCTTGTGGGTTGCGACAAGCTGCGCAACAACATGAAGGACGATGCGCTGCAGGACAAAATGGAGGACGAGGTCATGGCCGATATTCAAGCCTCTCTTCCGCATGATCCCAACCGGATCTACCTGGCAGGTTTTTCCGGCGGCGGCATGCGATGCTACGGGATGGCGAACCGGTTCCACCTGCCGTTTGCGGGCATCATTGCCTATGGTGGCTGGATGGGCGGAGCAAAATATCAGGGAAAAAGGTACTGCCAGAATATGGCGGTCGCAGCCATCAACGGCAGGGAGGATCAAGCCGCGCGATCAAGCGTTCCCCTGGATGTCAAATCCCTCAGGCGGAGCCATTGCACGCCGCGTGAATTTGTGTGGGCCGGAGGGCATGGGATTGCGCCTTCTTCCATCACAGACGATGCGATCGCCTGGCTGGAGCAGGAGTGGAAAAAGCGGCCCTAACACCTTGCGTTGGCAGAAGCTTCGCGCGGGCGGCTGCATAAATCCTCTCAAGGACAAATCGCGTGGTTTTTCCCCGAGCCATCGTCCCGCGGATTCTTTTCAGCTTTTGCAGCGGTGGGATTCCTTTTTACTTACAATTTCTCTCTGTCTCTGATTATGGTGACACTTCCTTTTTCCCACACAAATGATCGCACCCCCTGATCACAAACCCGACGAAAATCTCTCGTTGGCAGCCCGTTTCAAGCGGGCCTACGTGAAAGCCAGCGGCGGGAGCCTGCTCCTGAGCATCGGCATCCATGCGGCGATTCTGCTCGTCGGCATGTATCTGGTCGTGAGCCAGATCGTGGAGGAACGGAAAATTTCCTTTGGTGGCGGGGAGAACGGGCCGAAGTCCGAAGTGCAGCACAAGGTGAAGCAGCGGACGACGACCGCGCCGGCCCCGAACAAGCGGATCACCACGACGAGCAGCGTTGCCACCGTGGCCCTGCCCGACATGCCGAATATTCCGAACAACTTTGGACCGTCCATTACCGGAGCGATGGGATCGGGAGGGTTTGGGGCTGCGGGGGGGCTCGGCGGAGGAGGCAGCGGTGGCGGAGGATCCGGCGGAGGAAAAGGAAAAGGGTTTTCAAAAATCAATTTCTTTGGGCTGCACGGAGGGAAGGAGACGGAAGGGCTTGTCGGGACATTTTACGATCTCAAGCAAAATGCGAGAAGAGAGCCGAACAGCATGGAGCTTACGGACGTCGAAAAAGGCTCGGAACGAATGGATAACTCAACTCCCAGAAACAGGGAATACATCGAATCGGTCAGAAAATTCAGCAAAGGTTGGAGCAAGGGGATGCTGGAAAAGTTTTTCAAGGCGCCGCAGAAATTGGTGGCGGCCCAGATCATGATTCCGCGCATGAAGGCGGATGCGGCTCCCAAAGAATATGGGGTCGAAAAGGAATGTGCGCCCAGACGCTGGATCGCCTATTACGAGGCGACGGTTCTTCCTCCGCGCGACGGCCGGTTCCGGTTTCGTGGGATCTGCGACGATATCATGCTCGTCCGCATGAACGGGCAAAACGTCCTCGACGGCTCGCTTCAGGATATTTGCATGAAGGAAGCCAACTCCGAGCCGGCCGTCACGTCACAGTTGCGTGCTGGAAAATGGATGAATCTGCGCAAGGGGGTTCCGATGAAAATGGAGCTGCTCATCGGGGAGTGTCCGGGCGGTGTTTTCTACGCGATCCTCTGCCTCGAGGAGGAAGGGGTAAAATACCCCGATGGATACCCGGTCTTCCAGCTTAAGGCCGGGCCGATTCCTGCGTGTCCGGGATTTCCCGTTGGCAAGGAGGCGGTGGTCTTTGGAGTCCAGTCTGCGCGGTCGCCATACGGCTCGATGCTGCCATAAGCCTTTATTGGTGGCTTGGAAAAACCGGGGCGGCAAAGACAGATGGTGTCGTGCCTATAATTCAAATATTTTTCCGAAGCCACGGCACAAAATCCGGCGGGGCACCGGACACTCACGCGGCAAGGCCGAGGTCTTCTGCGCCGCCGATGCCTTTGCCGTCATGGAAAATTCCCAATCAGTTCGAATCCCGCAACGATGACGTCGCGCTCGCCGATCTGCGGAAAAAAGCCACGGCTTTTACCGCCCGCTTTCCGCTGTTTCGAGCCTGCTCAGTGCCGCTGGATCTGGCGCAGTGCCTCGTAGAGGACGATGCCTGCGGTGGTGGCGAGATTGAGGCTGCGGGCCTCGTCGGCCATCGGGATCGCGCGGCACCAGGCGGCATTTTCCGCAAGGAGGGATTCGGGGAGCCCGCGCGTTTCGCGTCCGAAGACGAGATAATCGCCGTCGGAAAAATTTTCCTCCCAGTAGATTTGTTTTGATTTGGTGGTGAAGAAAAAATACCGGGCCTCCGGATCGGTTGCGCGGAGGTCTGCGAAAGCCGCCCATTGTTTCACATCGCAGCGATCCCAGTAATCCATCCCGGCGCGGCGCAGTGCCTTCTCGTCGAGAGAAAATCCGAGCGGGCCGACGAGGTGGAGACGGGCTCCGGCGGCGAGGCAGAGGCGGGCGATGTTCCCGGTGTTCGGCGGAATCTCCGGCTCGATCAGGACGACATGGAGCATGGGTCGCGCGGCCTGAGGATTTCGTTGGCCTCCTCGTCTGCGGCATCGGCAGCCTTGGCGAGGGCATCGGCTTCCTCGGCTAGGTCTTCCACGAGGAGGGCCTTGGCCGCACGGCGTTTTTTTCCGGCGAGGGCGCGGAGGGATTCGACGCGTGCGAGTTGCTCCGGGGTGAGCGGTGGGGGGAGTTGACAGCCTTCGGCTGGGAGCAGCGGGCGGGTTGCGCGAGTGTGGATGGTGATCATGCCGGCTGCGGCGAGATTTTCGAGGGCCTGCCATGTGGCGGCGTCGAGGACTTGGAGCACCGGCTTGTCGCCGCGCCAGGGAGTTTCCGAAAATAGCTCGTCGATGCGCGGACGGTCGGCAGCCGCGCTGTCCTGCAACACGGCCACCAGGACAGGGGTCGGCGAACCGGGAACCCATGTCTCCTCGCAATGCGCGAGACGGTTGCCGAGGGCGGCTTTGGCGAGCGAGGCAAAGTGCGCGGCGGGATCGGAAGGTGGCGGCTTCACGGACGTTCCGTCCGCCGGGACAGCCGACATGACCTGCGCGAGGCGCTTGAGGAATGCCTGCCCGCCGCTCTTGAGCTTGATGTTGGCGAGGTCGCCGGTGCCGTCGAGCACGCCCTGGGCGAGCTCCATTTTCTGGGAGAGCGAGGCGAGCATCCCGTGCTCGATCGTGTTCTCGGCGATGAGGTTGACGACCGTGACCGTCCGGAGCTGGTTTTTCCGCCAGGCGCGGGCGATCCGCTGTTCGAGCTTCGCGGGGTTCCACGGGAGGTCGCAGTTGATGACGACGCTGGCATTTTGCAAGTTCAGCCCGACGCCGCCGGAATCGGTGCTGAGGAAAAGCCGGCACTCCGGATCCTGCCGAAAGGCGAGGATCTCGGTGCGGCGCTGCTTTTGCGGGACGCTGCCGGTGTGCCACGCGAAGCCGGTGCGATTTTTTTCCGCCCACTCGCGGACGCGCTCGAGCATGCCGATCCATTCCGAAAAGACGATGACTTTGACATCAGGGTCGGCGAGGCATTCGTCCAGCACGCGGGCGAGTTCGTCGAGCTTCGGGCAATCGCGAGAGGGGTTGCCTTTCATGATGCCCGGCGAATCGCAGATCATGCGCATCATGTTGAGGAGGATCATGAGGAGATCCTGTTCCTTCGGCGTGAGCGGGCGGCGCTGGGATTTGGCGATCAACTCGGCGACCTGCTTCTGGAGACCGTTGTATTCGTCGCGCATGGCGGGGGTGAGGGCAACAAAATGGTTTTTATCCGTGCGGTCGGGAAGCTCGGTCTCGACTTCCGCCTTGCGGCGGCGCAGGAGGATCGGACGCACGCGCTCGCGAAGCCGGTCGAGGTTTTTGTAGCCTTCCGGCCTGCCCCGGTCGTCGAGTTGGTAGTATTCGCGGTTGAACCGGAAGAGCGGGCCGAGGATCGAGGGATCGAGGAAGTCCACGATCGAGCGGAGCTCATCGATCCGGTTTTCGATCGGCGTGCCGGTGAGCACGAACGCGTATCGGCTCTCGAGGCGCTTCACCGCTTGGGCGGTCTTCGTAGACCAGTTCTTGATCCGCTGGGCCTCGTCGAGGATCACGATATCCGGGCGCAGGCGGGCGTTGATGTCGAGGCTGTCCTGGACGATCTGCTCGTAGTTCGCGATGGTGAAAAATGGGGCGTCGGGATCGCCGTAAATCTGCGAGCGGATCGCGCGTCCGCCGAAGACGAGGCGCAGCGGCAGGCCGGTGAATCTTTTGATCTGCTCCTCCCACTCGGTCTTAAGCGAGGCGGGGGTGACGATCAGCACGCGGCGCGCCTTGCCGAGGTGGTGCAGGAGCGCGCAGGCCGCGATGGCTTGTATGGTTTTTCCGAGTCCCATCTCGTCGGCGAGCAGCGCCCGCTCCTTGAAAGCCAGATGCAGCATGCCCTCGCGCTGGTAGGGGAAAAGCGGGCTGTGCGTGACATGCTCCGGATGGCTGCCATCCGTGACCCCGGCCTCGTAGGCGCGGCGGCTGAGGATCCGATCCTGCTGCCGCGAACGGGTTTCCAGCCAGGGCTGGACATCCTGCGAAACACGCAGAGCTCGGCTCCGGCAGGCCACAATCTCCCTCATCAATTCTTCCGGTGACAACTCTTCAAGCTGAATGCCATCGCCGCCGAAGCGGGCGCGGAGTTTGGGCGGGAGCTTCGAGGCATTGCGCTCGACGCGCAGGCGATTGGCGGCGGGGTCTGCGACGATGTCAACGCGCGGCGAAGCGATCCGCTCAGCCGCCTTGAACTCCGCCTTCTGGCGGCGCGAGAGCTGGAGAAGGATCGCTTCGATGTGCTTGCAGGCGCCGAGTCCGTTGATGCGGAAATCCGTGCAGGTGCAGGAAAACTGGCGCGACGCGACGTCGCGGATCTCGGAGCGGTAGGTCATGCCGCTCGGTGACTTGACCTCGTAGTTCGAAAAGATCGGGTGGGCGGGATCGAGGTTCGTGATCCGGAATTTTTCCTCGCGGGCACGGAGCCTCCGCTTGGCGAACTCATCGGCATCGGTCGTCCGCCAGTCGGTGTGGGCGGGCAATGCGGGCCCCGCCGCGCCGGACTTTCGTTTTGGCTTTTTACGATTCATGGAAAAACGCAATTGAGCCGGGAGCTTGGAAGGAACTCAGGAAAATGGGAATCCCTTTCTGCGGGAATGAGGAGGTCACTCTCCAACGACAAAGACAGATGGACTCATGCCTATAATTTCAATGTTCTTACGAAGCCACGGCACAAAGTTCGGCGGGGCACCGGACACTCACGCGGCAAGGCCGAGATCCTCTACGCGCCGATGCCTTTGCCGTCATGGAAAAAGGTGAACGCCTTGCTTGCCTCCCGTTAAAAAGAGTGTTCCTTTTATTCAGGAAAAGGCATACGCAGGCTCCGTGTCCAACGCTTACACCATCAAAACCGCCCCTTCTATGAAACCTTCCCGCTGCAAACATTTCTTTTCCTTCATTCCGATGCTGATGCTCTTGGCTGGCAGCTTGTCGCTGATCGCCGCCGATAAGGCGCCGTTGGACGCGGTCAAGGAGATTGATCAATCGGCTGCCAAGGTTGATGTGGGTCCTATTGAGAGCGGGCCTTACGAGGCGAGCTGGAAGTCGCTGGATCAATACGAATGTCCGGCCTGGTTCCGCGATGCCAAGTTCGGGATTTTCATGCACTGGGGTCTGCCGTCGGTGGCGGACGAGAACCGGCCTTTCGGGACCGGCCACTACGCTGCTGGCATGTACAGCCAGGATGGCAAAGGGCAGCCCGCCTTCCGCAAAGACATTTATGCGTGGCATGTCAAGCGCTACGGACATCCGTCGAAATTCGGTTACAAGGATCTGATTCCGCTCTGGAAGGCCGAAAAATTCGATGCGAATGCGCTGGTGACATTTTACAAGAAGATCGGGGCCAGGTACGTCGTTCCGGTCGCCTGCCACCATGACAACTTTGACATCTACGACTCGACCTACCACCGCTGGAACGTGATGAAGATGGGGCCGAAGCGCGATCTGCTGGGCGAATGGCAGAAGGCGTGCGAGAAGCAGGGGATGCGTTTCGGCGCGTCGTCGCATTCGGATCGCGGTCCGAGCTTTCTGTCGGGATCGTGGGGCAGCGACGACCACGGGCCGCTGCAAGGAGTTCCCTACGACGGCTCCGATCCGGCGCTGAAAGATTTTTATCTCAAGGGAGTGACGCCAGAAGAATGGCAGGTGAACTGGTACAAGCGCACCAAGGAGCTCATCGACCGCTACCATGTCGACCTGCTCTGGTTCGACGGGCCTCTGCCGTATGGGGAGGTCGGCCTGAAAATTGCCGCCCACCTTTACAACACAAACATGAAGCTCCATGACGGCCATTGCGAGGCGGTGCTCAACGTGAAGCGCGCGCCTTCTTACAAGGGCGTGATCTTGGATATCGAGCGCGGCGGGTCGTCCAAATCCCTTGCTTATCCCTGGCAGACCGACACCACGCTCATCGGCGGCTGGTTCTATCACAAGGCCCAGTTGGAACTCACTCCCGGTGTGCTGGTGGGAAACCTCATCGACATCGTGAGCAAGAATGGCAACCTGCTTCTCAACGTCGGATTGCGTCCCGATGGAACCCTTCCCGAAAATCAGACTGACATCCTGGAAAAGCTCGGCCAATGGCTGAATGTGAATGCGGAGGGCATCTATGGCACCCGTCCTTGGGCCTCCTTTGGCGAGGGGCCGACCCAAGTCAAGGCCGGCGCTTTCAAAGAGCAGAAGGACGAATACACCGCCCAAGATATCCGATTCACGACGAAGGGAAAAACCCTGTATGCCTTTGTGCTCGGTTGGCCGCAGGACGGGCGCGTGGTGATCCGTTCTCTGGCCGCGCCCAATGCGGTGAGTTCGGTGAGCCTGCTGGGTTCTTCCGCGCCGGTGACGTGGAAGCAGACGCCCGAGGGCTTGCTGGTGGACATGCCGGCAAAAAAACCGTGCGAATACGCATGGTGTCTGCGCATTGAGGGGGAGGGGTTGAAGCCGGTTCCCGTCCCGTGACGGAAACGGCGTCAATACGCGGAACCCCAAAGCTACGTTTATCGCGGAATGATATGGACGTTCGGGGCCTTAATAATCGCCTCGATTTTGGTGCCGACACGGATTCCCAACTCCTCACAACTCTGCCGGGTAAGCGTTGCCCGCAAAAGGAATCCGCAGTCGATCTCGATGCGCGTCAGACCCGCCTCCTCTACGGCGTTCAGCACGGTTCCCGGAAGCCGGTTGCGGGCGCTGCCATGCACGGAGCCGGGAAGCGAGAGCATGACATCTTCTGCCCGGATGCAAACCGCCGCTGAGCAACCGACTGAAATCGGGTCGTGGCAGACGGCAGTGAGTCGGATTCCGGCTGCGTTCACTGTAACAATTGCGCCATCTCGCGATGTGACCGTCCCATCGACCATTGTGTCGATTCCAAGGATTTGCGCGGCTTCGATGCTGGCCGGATGATTGAAAACTTCCGATGGCGTTCCTGCCTGGAGGATGCGTCCCTCGTGCATCAGGACGATTTCATCCGCCAAGGCAAGCGCCTCGGGGGGATCGTGCGTGACCACAAGGCAGGGGATTCCCGTCCGTTCGATCAGGGCGTGCAACTCGCCGCGCAGCCGTCGCCGGGTTGGCGCATCAAGCGCGGAAAGCGGCTCGTCGAGCAGGAGCAAACCCGGACGCCGGGCAACCGCCCGGGCCAGTGCCGCACGCTGCTGCTGACCGCCAGAGATTTCGGCGGGACGCCGCTCCGCGAGTTCTTCCAAGCCGAGCCAGTTCAGGGATTCGCGCACGCGGCCGTTGCGTTCGATCCGGGGAAGCTCGCTCAGACCATAACCGACATTTTGCGAAACCGTCAAATGCGGGAAGAGCGCGTAATCCTGCGAAACAAATCCGATATTCCGATCTTGCGGCGGAAGACAAAGTCCCGCTTCGCCGTCAAACCATACCGTCCCCCGGAAACTCACGCTTCCGCTGTCCGGCAAGGCAAGTCCGGCGAGCACTCGAAGAAAGGTTGTTTTGCCGGATCCGGAGGCACCGAAAAGAACGGTCACCATCGCGTTCTCTGCCGCCAATCGCAGATTGTCCACGCGAACGCTCGAACCGCCGGGATAGTTCAGGGAAAAATTAATCAGGAGGCTTTCGGCCATATTGGTGTCCGGATTCTGTTTTGCAGCGAATACATCGTGCTGAGGACAAAAAACGAAAAGATCAGGAGGATCCCCGCCGTCCAACCCGCCGACGCATAATCCATCGCTTGGACGGAGTCGTAAATCGAGACCGAGATCGTGCGGGTCACGCCGGGAATGTTGCCGCCAACCATGAGGATCACGCCAAATTCCCCGACGGTGTGAGAAAAACTGAGGACAAGTCCCGCCAGCAATGCCGGCCGCGCAAGCGGCAGACCAACGCGGAAAAATGTGACGATCCGAGAAACGCCCAGACACCATGACGCCTCGATCAACCGTCTGTCCACCGCCCGGAAACCCGCTGTGAACGGCTGCACGGCAAATGGCAGGCTGTAGAGCACCGAGGCGACGACCATGCCGGGAAAGGAAAAGACAAGACGCAGCCCGAATGTGGATTCCAGTGCCATGCCGACCGGTCCGCGCGGGCCAAGCAGCACAAGCAAATAAAACCCCAGCACGGTCGGAGGCAGGACGAGGGGAAGGGCAACGATGGCCTCAACCCACGCGCGGAACCTCCAGCGTGTCGAGGCCAGCCACCAGGCAATCGGCACGCCCGCAAAAAACAGGATCGCCGCCGTCGCCGCCGCCAAGGCCAACGTCAATCGCACCGCCTGCCAGTCAAACATCAGCTTTCTCCCAATAGCGAAATCCGATTTCGTTCAAGAAGATCAAACCGGAACAAATCCCCCACCCAAGCGAAACCAGAAGCGCGGGCATCCTGCCGGAGAGATCGAAAATTCATCCGCCAAATTCCCAAACAAAGCGGACATGATGCCCTCGTTCTCAATAACAAAAACCCTCCGGGATTGCCTCCGAAGGGTTCCCGATTGATGCTCCTAATCAACTCCCACCATGACGTTCGACGCCTTGATGATGGCGTAGGCGCCGGATCCGACCTTGAGCCCGAGGCCCTCGGCGGAACTCTTGGTAATGATCGACACCACCTCGATCCCGCCGGGCAACCCGATGATCACCTCGGTGTTGACACTTCCCGGAATGATTTCTTTGACGGTTCCTTTCAGAATATTTTTTGCGCTGATTCTCATAGTATGGTTTTCATTTTGACCGATGCTTTTCAAGCTAGGCCGCCAGCCAAGGTTTTCAAGCCGTGATTCCCCGGACTTGTCAGTTATTATTGCCAACCGGCAACAAAAATCCGAATTTCTGCAAAATTTCCTTCCCCGCATCCGATTTCAAAAAGTCCTCCAACTTGCGGGCAGCAGCAGGATTTGTCGCTTGGCTGGTGACGACTCCCGCCTGGATCATCTGGGGAAAGGCACTCAGCGGAACCTCCCAGTATTTCCCCTTCTCGGCCATCACCGGGGCGACGGCCAGCGAAAGGGCGATCACTCCGATATCGGCCGCCCCGGATTCCACAAACTGCGCCGTCTGGGAAATGTTGTCGCCGAGAACGAGCTTGGCCTTCACGTCATCATAAACTCCGAGCGACTTCATCGCCGCCACGGCCGCCTGTCCGTAGGGCGCGTGCTCCGGGTTGGCAATCGCCACCTTCTTGGCCGCAGGATTTTTCAACGACGCGATGCCGAGCTTCGCGACATCGATGAGTGAATCCTTAGGCACCCAGACGACGAGTCGGCCCAGAGCATAGGGAAACAACGAATCCGCCACCGCATGACCGCCGACAATCAGGCTCTCGGGATACTTCTTGTCAGCCGAGAGAAACAGATCGAACGGCGCCCCGTTTGCGATCTGCGTGCAAAAGTTTCCCGACGAGCCGTAGCTCACCTTGACCTCAATGCCGGGATTGTCCTTGCGGAAGGCCGCCAGGCAATCCTCCAACGCAAATTTGAGATCCGCAGCGGCCGCAACGGTCAGCGTGTCGGCGCGGACAAAGGGCGTCGCGAGAATCAACAAGATTGAGAGCAGGAGATTCGTTCTGTTTTTCATGGATTAAACCCTTTCGTAATCTGTTCTATGTTAGAATGCGGCCTTTGCCGACGTTGGCCTCGGATGCGGAGCCATAGCCCGGGCGTTCGGACTAAGCTTCCTGCCAACCGCCCTCGTGGACTTCGATCTGATTGTGCGACGCGACCAGATCGACAAGCCGATCATTCGCGCGATGTGCGAGAGCATCCAATCCGGAACGTTCACACGCAAGCTGGCCTGCGTGCCCGGATACGAAACGTCAGGATCCGGACGGGTTCTGATTTCGTAGCATCCCGGCGAGAGGATCTTGCTCAAACTGATCGGCACGAGGCGCAAATCCGCTCCCATTGCTTCCTTCCCGGGCTGGGTCAATGACAGCTCCCGCAACAGGTATGTGGTGCGGACGAGCCGCAGCCGCCTTCGCTGCACTTGCCGCCGACGACGGCCGCACCCAGCGACATGGGAGAATCCGTCCACTGCCATTTCCCGCGTGTGATGCCGCCGGAGAGAGAGATTGACTCGCAAAGAGTGCCTCGTTTGAGCGCCTTGACACTCCAGACATTGTTCTCAAGCGGCTTCGCTGTGATCTGGGTAAAATGACAGACAAGGTCGGTGCGGTCGGATGTGCTGATCCCGTGCAGGCTCGCCAGCCGACAAAAACCGACGCTTTCGCCATCAGATCCATCGGCAGAACGGAAGAAGACCGCCTCGCTTGCGCGATCACCTCCGGCCAAATCAACCAATTCGGCTTCAGACAGATGCCAGGGAGTTTCGGCGGCAGCGCCCAGCTTGCCGACGTGCTTGGCAACAAGGCCTTCCTTGCCGCCCAATCGGAGCGGACGAAAATGGGTGGCCTGCGGCGGGTTGGATTTTTCATCGAGGGTGACAAGAACAAAGCTCATAGGTTTTGTGGTGGTTTGGTTTGGCGGGATTGACTGCGGATGGCCGCGAGAACGGCGGGATCCGAACTGCCGGTCACGGCTTGAACGGCGGCGCGCCCGGAATGGCGGCCGAGAACGAACGCGGGCGTTTCGCGTCCGATCTCGTCCGAAGGAAAAGGTTCGTAGGTCTGGCGATCACGCAGCACTCCGGCACAATGAATCCCGCTCTCGTGAACAAAGGCGCCATGCCCGGTGACCGGCTTGTCTTCGGGGAGTGGACGTCCGGAGGCTCCGGAAACAAGATCCGACAAGGTGCCAAGTGCTTTCGTGCGGATTCCCACATCGTTCCGGAAAGAGACTTTCAGAGCCAGAACGACTTCCTCCAGTGCGGCATTGCCCGCACGTTCGCCGAGCCCGTTCACCGTGACGCTTGCGCATCTGGCCCCGGCATCGAGGGCGCAAACGGTGTTGGCCACGGCCATGCCGAGATCGTTGTGGGCGTGAAACTCCAGATCAATCCCGGGCACCGCATCACGAAGACCAACGACCATTTCGATCACGCGGGACGGATTCATGATTCCCACGGTGTCGGCGAGGCGCAGCCGCCGGGCCCCGCAGGCGAAGGCGGCGGCAGCGAAGTCGGCGAGGAACTCCGGAGCCGCACGCGAGGCATCCTGTGCCCCGACGCTGACATACTCAAAATATCCGCGGGCCTCGGAGGTCAGTTGCCCGAGGGATTCCATAACCCAGATCCGGTTCCTGCGCCAGGCATTGAGGTGAATCGAAGAGACCGGCCACGAGAGATGAACTCCCGAGACGCCACACCGTCGGGCCGCGCGCAAATCCTCCGCGCTGGCCCGGCACCACGTCTCGATGAGATGGCCGCCCACCGCATCCGAGACGGCGCGGATGTCGTCAATTTCCTCCGCCCCCATTGCCGGAATGCCGACTTCCATTTCGGGTATCCCCGCTTCGGCCAGCGCCGAAGCGATGGCCACTTTTTCCTGACGGGAAAAAGCAACTCCGGCCGCCTGCTCGCCATCGCGCAGCGTCGTGTCGATGAGATAAGGTTTCATTAGTCCGCGAGGAGAAACTCCGCAGCGACTTCGGAGCCTTTTTCGATCGAGTCGAGGATCTGATCGGCCGCGTCTTCTGTGACCGACTTATACCAGCGGCCTTCGGGATAGACGACTACGACCAGCCCTTGGTCACAGAGGTTCATGCAGCCGGTGCTGCTGACCTTCACGTTCGTAAGTCCGCGGTCATCCACCTCTTCGGAGAGGTATTGTAGAAGCGCGGTGGATTCCTTTTTGTGACAGACTCCTTGTGCGCCGGTTGGGCGGAAGCTGCCGCAGACGAATATGTGGTGTTCGGGTTTTGTCATAGGTTTTTGTTTTCTGATTATTGGATGTGAATCTTCCCGGATCTCAGCCGCATCCGGTTCCGGTGCCTTTGCAGCCGGCACCGGACGAGCAGCCAGTGAAGCGGCGCTGGAGGGCTCGGGGCACCGGCTGGTTGTTGTAAATGGCGCGGAGCCCTTCCTCGATGAGACCCTCCATCTCGACGACGCGCAGGCCATTTTTGTTCATGACGGCTGTTGGCGACGGCCCGGCGGTCGTCACCAAAACCGCCCGGCAATCGCTGAGCGAGTTTGCTAGCTCCTGCCAGCGCTGGGCACCCCCTCCCTGCTCGGGAGCGCGACGGATCTCTTTGAACTTGTAACCCGAGGCGGTTTCCGTGCTTTGCTCGTAGATGACAAAGCGGGCCGCCTCGCCGAGATGCTGGTTGACGAGGGCACCTTCGAGCGTGGCCACAGCAACGCAGGGTCGCGGCGAGCCTTCCGGCGTTGAGTTCGCATAGTGGCTCAACGTGTCGAGCTGTTCGGTCGTCATCGGCTCGTTGATCAATCCAACCGCATCGGCCCGGCAGCGTGCGCAGTGCGTCATCTGCGGCAGATGCTGCCCGGAGATCAGCCTCGCCCGCGAAGTCATCAGGCTATCTGGCGCCGGAAGATCCTCGAAAACCGCACCTTTCACGGGAACCAGCGCCATGCAGTTCATGATATCGGCCCCGAGCTCGGCGACCGCTATTGCGACTTCCGGAATGTGCTCGTCGTTCACTCCCGGGATGATGATCGTGTTGATCTTGACCGTCATGCCGAGCGCCTTCATCCGGCGCACCGCATCAAGCTGCCGCTCAAGAAGAAGCTCGGCAGCCGCCTCGCCGCGAAGCGGCATCTTATAGTCGCGAACCCAGGAATAGATCCTTGCGCCGATCTGCGGATCGATGGCATTGAGTGTGATCGTCACATGGCTCACGTTCATGGTTGCCAACTCGTCGATATGCGGCCCGATCCCGAGACCGTTGGTGGCCAGGCAGAGGATCATCTGCGGATAGCGGTCGCGGGTGAGCCGGAGCGTCTGCATCGTCTCCTCCGCGTTGGCGAACGGATCGCCCGGCCCCGCGATGCCCATCACGACAATCTCCGGGCGCTTTTCCACCACGTTCGACAGGTAGTCCACCGCCTGCTGCGGAGAAAGAACCGTGCTCGTCACGCCCGGACGGCTCTCGTTCATGCAATCGTATTTCCGGTTGCAGAAATTGCACTGGATATTGCAGCGCGGGGCGACGGGAAGATGGATGCGCCCGAATTTTCCGTGCGCTTCTTTGCTGAAGCACGGATGCTTCGACGAATCGAAAACCGTGGGCTGGCAGATGGGTGTTTCTGTTGGTTTAAAGGTAAGCATATCCGACCTCCGAACGGGTTTGTTTCTGATCCATGATCGTGTTGACGATCTGATCGAAGAGTTGTTGGGCGCCACGGTAGCCGATGTGCAGCACGCGCTGTCCGCCAATCCGGTCGTGGATCGGAAATCCCACCCGAATGATCGGAACCTCCATGCGGCGCGCGATCGAGTAACCCTTGCTGCTTCCGACAAAAAGATCGGGCGCCAGGGACGGAGCCGACTCCGAGATCTCCGCAAAATCAAAGCCCTCTTTCACCAGAGTGGATGCCGGAAGCCCCGGCACATGCGCGCGAAGCTCGGCTTCAAAATGCCCGCTGCGCCCGCCGCTCGCACACAACACCGGTTCCAGTCCGATCTCCTGAAGGAATCCGGTCAGCCCGATCACAAAATCCTCCTCGCCGAAAATGATCGCCCGCTTCCCGAAAAGGTATTTGTGTCCGTCCACATACGCGTCGAGCAAGCGGGCGCGCTCGCCGACGAACTTTTCCGGCATCGCAATTCCGCTCAGTTGCTCAATGGCATCAAAGAGGGCATCGGTCGCACGCATCCCGCACGGGATTGCCAACCGCTTGAGCGGCACGCCAAACTTTTCCTTGAGCAACGCCCCACCGCTCTGCGCATGGGGCAATACGCTCCCGAACTCGATGGTCGCCCGGCATCCTCCCATCGCGGCAATCGCCGACAGCTTTGTGCCTCCCGTCTGAATCGCCTGATACTCGGCCCAGGTTCCCCCATCCATCGATTCGGAGTAATCGGGCAAAATCGTGCTGCTGATCCCGCACTCCTCGAAGATTTCTTTTATCAGCCTCAAGTCCGCCGCCGAGAGCATCCCGGGCAGAACATTGACCCGATCCGATTTCGCCCCGCCGAGCGCGATCTGGTCAATCGTCGAACGCACCGCCGCATGGAACCCGTCGATGTGCGTGCCGCGATAGCTCGCGGTCGAAACCTGAACCATGGGCGGAAGCTCCGGCGATTCGGTCCGCAACTCGCGCATCATTCCCGGCATGTCCTCGCCGATTGTTTCCGCCAGACACGTCGTCGCAACCCCGACAAATGCCGGCTGGTATTGGCTCACCACGTTGCGTACGCCGGCCTTAAAAATCGAAGCCCCGCCGAAGATCGCCGATTCCTCGTGGAAATTCGATGAGGCGATATCCATCGGCTCGCGGAAATGGCTGATGAGATACCGGCGGATGTAAGTCGAACATCCCTGCGATCCGTGCAGGAAAGGAACCGAACCCTCGATCCCCCGGAATGCCAGACAGGCACCCAACGGCGTGCAGAGCTTGCAAGCATTTCGAGTCCCTGTGCAGTTTTTCAACTTCGGTTCGTCAAGCTCTTCCTCCTCCCCCCCATCCCTTGTCGCCACGATCATGCCTTCCCCTATCGCAATGCTCGTGCCAACATGCAGAAAACATCGGGAGACAAAACAACCTCCTCCCCATCAGTAAAATAAGATAAATCCTCGAAATCACCGGCCTTCCGCTTCCTACCAAAACGTAGGAACACTCGCCCTGCCCCCCATTTAAAGCCACCGGAATGTCATCCCCCCCCTCTTGCCAATAAATTGTGCGATCGCATCAATCATTGGTAAACTCCGATACAAATCACTTGATCATGAAACCAAAAACAGAACTCTTTCTTTATCAATGTCTCTGGGTGACCGATACGATGCTCCGCCCAACTTGGCGCAATATGAACGGCTCCTTTGAGGAATGGGCCTATCGGAACGGATTTCTCAGGCAAGTTCAGAGACTGGAAGCAGAAGGGTGGGTGGAATCCCGACCAGCTTCCTCCCGCGTGGACCGCGTCCTTCGTCTGACAGAAAAAGGGTATTTGAAAGCTCTGGGAGGGAGGCTTCCAGAAAGACACTGGAATCGCACATGGGACGGCAAGTGGAGAATGATCTTCTTCGACCTTCCGGAAGAAAAACGGATGGCACGAAATGAACTTCGAAAGCAGTTGAAGGCGGCGCATTTCGGTGGGCTTCAGAAAAGCGTGTGGATCACCCCTGATCCGCTTGATTCCATTGAGGGAGCCCTCAAGAACGTCGCGGCAGCCTCCGGAGTTATGACGTTCTTCGAAGGCGTGACATGCGGCGGAGAGAGCGTCGAGGAACTGGTTTCGAGTGCTTGGGATTTTTCAAGAATCAACAAGGCATTCGCAACTCACCAATGCCTTCTCGAAAAACTTCCGCGCCCCGCTAACAAAGCAAACCGCGAACAGCTTCTCGAATGGGGAAGAGATGAAATGCAGAGTTGGTCATTCTGCATGAGGCTGGATCCTCTGCTCCCGCGCACTCTTTGGCCCCAAGGCTACCTTGGGGAAAAGACCTGGGAAAAACGCACTGCCACGCTTCGCCGGGCAGCCGCTTTGACAAAACATTTCCGCGACAATCATTGATGCGATCGCATCAATGATTGTCGTCTTGGAACGAGTTGCCAGACCGGGCTGGCGACCGAACGGTAGACTTCGCGCGCGAAGTTGACCATGCCGACGTAGCCGGCGAGAGGTTCTTTGCGTTCGTGATTGTGGTCGCAGAAGCCGATGCCGAGTTTGTAGGCGATCGGGCGTTCTTTGACTCCGCCGATGAAGAGATCGACGTCTTTTTCGATGCAGAATTTGGCGAGTTCGAGAGGGTTCGAGTCATCGACGATGATGGTGCCCGGATCGCAGAGCTGTTGGAGTTCGTTGTAGTCGTCCTTGTCGCCGGTCTGCGAACCGACGAGGGCGGTTTCCATATCGAGCAGGCGGAGCGCACGGACGAGAGAGAAGGCTTTGAAGGCCCCTCCGACATAAATCGCCGCCTTCTTCCCCCTGAGGGCGGAACGGTATTTTTGGAGTTCGGGATAAATGGCCGCGACTTCCTCGCGGACGACCTCCTGGGCACGCTCCATGATCGTCGGGTCGTCCGAGAAAAAATTGGCGGCTTCATAGAGGGCCGCCGACATATCCTCAATGCCGAAATAGGAAACCCGTTTGAACGGGATGCCGAAATCGCGCTCCATCATTTTGGCGAGGTGGGTCATTGATCCCGAGCACTGGACGAGGTTCAATTTTGCTCCGTGGCAGCGCCGGATGTCCTCGACGCGGGCATCGCCCGTGATGCAGGAGACGGTATGGATTCCCATCCGCTTGTAGTAGTCGCGGATGATCCAGGTTTCTCCGGCGAGGTTGAAGTCGCCCAGGATGTTGATGCTGTGCGGGGGGACATCCGAGATGTCGCCGGTGCCGACGAGGCGGTAGGCCGCTTCGCAGGCCGCCTTGTAGCCGTCTTTTTTTGTTCCTTTGAACCCCTCGGAGTTGACCGGGATCACCGGGATGCCCGCGAGTTTTTCGACGCTTTTGCACACGGCACCGACATCGTCGCCGATGAGCCCGACGATGCACGTCGAGTAGATGAACGCGGCCTTTGGGTGATAAAGATCAATGAGTTCCAGCAGTGCCCGTTCGAGTTTTTTCTCACCGCCGAAGATGACGTCTTTCTCCTGAAGGTCGGTGGAGAAGCTGTTGCGATGAAGTTGAGGGCCGCTGGAAAGAGCTCCTCGGATGTCCCATGTGTAGGCCGCGCATCCGATGGGGCCATGAACAACGTGCAGGGCGTCGGCGATCGGATAGAGCACGACGCGCGAGCCGCAGAAGACGCAGGCCCGCTGGCTGACCGAGCCGGCAAGGCTTGCTTTTCCGCAGGCGAGTTCCACCGCTCCGCCTTCCCCTGTCTCGACGACGTGCGCCTGGCGGCCTTCAAGAATATCGATCATGGGAAGAAATAACCCCCGCAGAACACCCGAAAGCGCCCGGGATCCGGGGTTTTATTCAGTTTTCGATGGCCGAGCTCGGGCAAGCCGATGCGCAGGCGCCACATTCCACGCAGGCATCGGGTTCGATCTTGTAAATCGGCCCCTGTTGGATGGCGTCGGAGGGACATGCGTCTTTGCAGGCTCCGCAGGCTATACAGTTATCGTTGATTTTCATGGTTGATGAGTTGGTTGGGAATGGCGGGAGGCAGGGAACTTGTGTGGCCCATGGATTTTTTAGTAAACGAGTTCACTCCATTCTTCTTTGCATTCGCGGTCACGCTTGTCAAAGAACGCATCGGTCATTTTTTCGATGAGGCGGATCCCGCCGGTGTAGCCCATTGACGAGAAGTAGCGGTGTCCGATCCGGTCGAGCGTCGGGAAACCGAACCGGACAAACGGGATGTTGTTCTCGGCGCGGGAGATGAATTTTCCGTAGGTGTTTCCGATGATGAGATCGACGGGTTCCTGCTTGATCCACTGGTGGAGATCGAAGAGATCGGCCTGGCCTTTGATGGTGGCGTTCGGGCATTGCTGGTCGAGAACCTCGTGCATCCTGGTTTCGAAGAAGTTTCCGTGCGAGCCGGAAACGACATAGACCGGGAGCATGTCGAGCTCAACCAGGAAGCGGGAGAGAGCGATGACGTGGTCGGGATCGCCGAAAACGGCAACCCGTTTTTTGTAGAGGTATTGGGCCATGTCGCTCATCACGTCGAGGAGGCGTCCGCGTTCCTGCACCAGCGAGCCGGGCACGTCCACGGCGGCCGAATGGCGAAGGGCATCGACGTATTCGTCGGTGGCTGTGACGCCGATCGGCAGCTCCAAAAGGTGGGCCGCGATATGAAACGTCCCTTCCAAGAACTCGGCCGCGGCGTGGGAAGCCCAGTGACCGAGCGCGATGGTCGCAATGCTGTCGCCTGTGGATTTCAGCTCATCGACAGTTACTCCGCCGCGCGGATACATTTCGTAGACGCCGGTCTGCGGGCAGTCGAGGACGTCCGTGGTATCCGGAAACGTGACCGTTTTGACACCCATCTCTGCGGCGATGCGTTTGATTTCCCGGATATCCGACGGATCGGTGAAGCCCGGGATGAGGTTGATCTGGTTTTTCGGCGTGCCGGTCGTTTCGGCGATTTGTTTGACCATGGCGACCGTCATGTTGGAGAACCCGGTGAGGTGCGATCCCACGAAGCTCGGGGTGTTCGCGTGGATGACGTATTTGCCCTCCGGGATTTTCCCTTCCTCGCGGGTTTTTTTGACGATCATCGGGATATCGTCCCCGATGACCTCCGAGAGGCAAGTTGTATGGACCGCGACGATCTCCGGGTTGTAGGTCGCGAAGATGTTGTTCAGGGCCTGGTTCAGGTTTGCGAGCCCGCCGAACACCGAGGAGCCCTCGGTGAACGAGCTGGTTGTGGCGACAACCGGCTCTTTGAAGTGCCGCGTGAGGTGGCTGCGGTGGTAGGAGCAGCACCCCTGCGAGCCGTGGCTGTGGGGCATGCAGCCGTGGATTCCGAGTGCGGCATACATCGCGCCGATCGGCTGGCAGGTCTTGACCGGGTTGATCCGCAGGGCGCTGCGTTCTTTGATTTCCGTTGTTGTTCCGTCCAACATAATAGTGGTTCCTTTCGTGTGCGGTGTTGAGCCTCAGACCTCTTCCGGCTATGCGGATCAGGGCAATACACCCGATGATCTTCCATTCTGATTACCAAACTTCCTGAATTGGAAACAAACATTGTATCGTCTGCAAGAGCCTTGTTGGGTAACATCGAATTCTTACCGTTTTCATTCGATGCCCTATCGGGGCTTTTTGTGTTAATTATATTGCTGGGGTTATCTGCCATGATTTCCGGTTCTGAGGTAGCCCTATTCTCCCTGGAACCAAAGGATATCGAGTCACTTAAATCCAACAAAAAACGCTCGGCCCAACAAATATTAAAACTACTCTCGGATCCCGAACAGCTTCTGGCCTCTATCCTGGTAGGCAACAATTTCGTCAACATTTCCATCGTCCTGCTGGCTTCACATATTTCCAATTCACTGATCAGTTTCGGTGATGCGAAAACATTGGAGTTCATTTTCCAGATCGTTATCATCACGTCACTACTCTTGCTTTTTGGTGAGATCATTCCAAAAATTTATGCCGCTCATTATCCAAAAACCTTTGCTTTAAAGCTATCTCCTTTCGTCATCTTCCTTGGTAAAATCACGAAGCCGATAAATTTCATCCTGATCCGGTCGACTTCTTTCGTTAACAAGAGAATGAGTAAACACCGCAGGGTGTTGTCGATTGATGAGATATCAAAGGCACTGAAACTCGCCAATCATGAAGACTTGACGGACGACAAGGAGTTACTGGAAGGCATCGTTAAGTTTGGTTCAAAGAGTGTCAGCGAGATCATGCATTCCCGCATGGACATGGTAGTGATCGATTTCAAATACAATTTTCAGGATGTTCTCGAAAAAATAAGGGAAGCCGGCTATTCGCGCATACCTGTATTTTCAGGCACCCTGGACGAAATACGGGGAATATTATATATCAAAGATCTTTTACCACATATCTCCAAAGGGATCTCTTTCAAATGGCAGCAATTGATCAGGCCACCTTTCTTCATCCCGGAAACGAAGAAGATCGATGACCTGCTGGAAGAATTTCAGAAATCGAAAGTCCACCTGGCAATTGTGGTGGACGAATTTGGAGGAACTTCCGGACTGGTTACACTCGAGGATATTCTTGAGGAAATTGTTGGAGACATCAGTGATGAGTTTGATGAAGAGGAGAAATTCTACACGAGGATCGCACCGGATGAATACCTATTTGATGGCAAGACCTTGCTAAATGATTTTTACAAAATTGTTGATTGCGAGGACGATATTTTCGAAGAATTAAAAGGCGACGCAGATACGTTGGCAGGACTTATCCTGGAACTTACCGGAGAATTTCCTCAGCTTCATGAAGAAATCCCTTGTAAAAACTTTGTTTTCCAAGTTGAAGCCATCGACCAGAGGAGAATAAAAGAGATCAGAATATTTGTGAAGCCCGTGCCAGATAGAAAAAGAACAGACAGATGATCAGATATATAATTGCTTTCCTGATTCCACTTTCGTTTTTGTCTATGGGTTCCTGTCGGAAAGAGCTGACACCAAAGCCAAGAGGGTATTACCGGATTTCCTTCCCCGAGAAAGCATATCTGCTCATGAACAAACCGCTGTCGTATGATTTTCTGGTCCCTGTCTATTCGGTTGTCACACCCGATCTGCTTAGTGCTGATCAAAAGGAATGGGTCACAGTGGAGATCCCTAGAAATCATGCCCAGATTCATATCAGCTACAAGAAGATAGAACACAATCTGCCTCAGCTAATCGAAGAAGCAAGATCCCTGGTTTATAAGCATTCACAAAAAGCCAGCGCCATTGACGAACAGGTATTTATCAATTCCGGGAAAAGAACTTTCGGTACACTTTATACGCTGAAGGGCAATGCTGCTTCGCCAATGCAATTTTACCTGACCGACAGTGTCTCTCATTTTCTCCGGGGCGCACTATATATTAAGGAATTGCCAAACTATGACAGTCTTCGGCCTGTCATACAATTCCTCTCCCAGGATGTTATCAAAATGATTGAATCCACCGAATGGAAAAAACCTCATGGGAATTAAATTCATAGAAAACACTCCGCAAGGTAAGCTCGGATACTGGGAGATCTGTGAGACAACTGAACAGTTGATGGCTTTACTTCATCCCGGAGTGGAGGAACTGGAAGGATATCTGCAGTTTAGAAATGAACTAAGGAAAAGAGAGTGGCTTGCGGCCAGATTACTTTTGAAGCAAATGACCGGGAACGACTCATTCATTACCTACGATCCAAATGGCAAACCTATCTTGAATGGGTCGTCAGGACATATTTCAATTTCTCATTCCTCTAACCGCGTGGTGATTTATTACGATGAGCAACGTCATGCCGGAATTGATATTGAATTAATCACCAGAAATGTGCAACGGGCTGCTAGAAAATTCCTTTCCTCAGTAGAATTACAAGATTGTACATTTAATGGTATGCTTTCAAACAAGGATCTGATGCTCCGTTGGTGTGCCAAAGAAGCCGTTTTCAAGATGGTCCCTTATGCCAATATCGACTTTGCGAGCCAGATTCACTGTGAAGCCGGACCGCTAAACACAATAAACGGAGAACTTTCTGCCACTTTCATAAACAACGAAGCCAGACACGACATCCGGCTTCATTATCGCCTTATCGGCGAAATGCTCATGGTTTGGGGAAATTATTTCACCTGAATATCAAACATTTTCTTCTCTCCGATAAACCCTTCCAGACGATCGCCAATTGCAACCGGCCCAACTCCTGCCGGAGTACCAGTATAAATAAGGTCTCCAATCTTCAACGTAACATATTTGGATACATGTTCAATAATGGTATCGAAAGGGAAGATCATAAGCTGTGAATCACCGGACTGCACTACTTCGCCATTTCGTTTAAGCGAGAAAATGATCTTTTCCATGTCCCCGATTTCCTCCCTGGAAAGAAATTTACCCAGGACAGCAGAAGAGTCGAATGCCTTGGCTTTCTCCCACGGCAAACCCTTTTCAATTAAATGTCTCTGCACATCCCTGGCAGTAAAATCGATACCCAGACCGATTTCATCGTAATATCGATGAGCAAATTTAGCCTCGATATTTTTCCCTAACCTGTTGATTTTTATCACCAGTTCAATCTCATGATGGATCTCACTGGAGAAGTCCGGGAGAAAAAAAGGTTTATTATCCTTCGATAGTGCAGAATCCGGTTTCATAAAAAATACCGGTTCAGTTGGAACATCATGATTGAGTTCCTGGGCATGTTTTACGTAGTTTCGGCCGATGCAAATGATCTTCATGGCAAATAATTATTTTCGAAGTTTTAAAATTTTTTATTTATGGCACGCAGTCTGATCTCTGTGAGGACCTTCTTGGTGTACAAAGGAAACTCGCCATTCATGATCCAGTTGTAATAGGAAGGTTCCTCAGCCAGCAGCTTCTCGACAGATTTTCCTTTGTGCTTGCCAAAATTGATGATCTCGACATTATTTTCATCGTAAACGATCCTTCCTGCATAATCAACATTCCGGTCAAAAGAGGAAAATTCCGAAAGCTGGCTGATCTCATTCACGATCGGAACCGTGACTTTGCCTGCCTCTTCAAAAGTTGCACCTTCATACCGATCCAGCTGGGCTTGAAGCACATCGTACGTAGCACGAGTGTCATTCATCGCACTATGCGCATTTTCGAGGTCCTTTTGAAGATAGAACTTATAGGCTGCGGCCAGTGTCCTTTTCTCCATGCGGTGAAATATCGTCTGCACATCTATAAATTTCCTCTTCTTCAAGT
>Ga0118677_10003345_pt1 | contig 30521 bp, 21 predicted proteins | sample AliMusrvi5mmetaG_FD_86154 | JGI IMG/M metagenome (GOLD analysis project Ga0118677, IMG submission 86154) | reverse complement strand
CGGCCCAGCATCGGGTGAAGCTGCACAGCGTGAACCCGCTGGAGCGCTTGAACAAGGAAGTGAAGCGGAGAGCCGACGTGGTGGGCATCTTCCCCAACGAAGCGTCCATCATCCGGCTCATAGGCGCGGTGCTGCTGGAGCAGAACGACGAGTGGCAGCTCCAACACCGTTACATGCAGGTAGAGGCCATGGCGGAATCAACACCCGAACTCAACGCAAACAGCTTGCTGGAAATTCCACCCCGAGCGGCGTGAGGATTTCCACCTTCATGGTCAGACGAATTTACACCACCTTGACGGACGTGACCGATTTTAATGGCCAATGAAAAAGGGCTTGCGGTTATTCACCGTAAGCCCTTGATCTTTCTGGTCGGGATGAGAGGAGTTGAACCTCCGGCCCCCTGAACCCCATTCAGGTGCGCTACCAGGCTGCGCTACATCCCGTCGTGCGAAGTGGGCTAATACCCCCGCCGGTTGCGGTTGTCAACAAAGACCCGGCGAAAACCTGCGGCGGAATGGATTTAGTTGGATTTTCAGAGTTCGGTCGTTCGTAGACCCCGGCCCGACGCAACGATCCAAACCGCCAGGGGGCGGCCCGCAAACGCCTGGCCTTGGCCGCAACCCAGGCTCAGGCCTCGCCGTCACGCCGCCGTCACGCCCGCAGGCAGCGCTCCAGGTCGGCAAAGGTCTTCTGCATCTCGAACCGCTCCAGAACCCTGGCCCGGCCGTTCTCGCCCAGCCGCTCGCGCAGGTTCTCGTCCCGCATCAGGTCCAGCAGGCGGGCCGCAAAGGCCTCCGTGTCCTTTGGCGGGCACAGAAAGCCGGTCTCCCCGTCGACCACGACCTCCGGGATGCTGCTGACCCTCCAGGCGACCACGGGCTTGCGCGCCTCCATGGCCTCCACCTGGGCCTGGCCGAAGCCTTCCCACAGCGAGGTCAGGGCGAAGATGTCGATGGTCTGGTGGAAGCTTTTCATGTCCGAAACAAAGCCCAGGAACTGCACCACATCCGCCACGCCCCGGGACTGGGCATGGGCCTTGAGTTCGGCTTCGAGCTCGCCGACCCCGGCGATGAGGATGCGGAAGGGCAGGGGCTGCTCCTTCAGCCGCGCGGCGATGTCGATGAGCAGCTTCTGACCCTTTTGCGGGGTCAGGCGCGCGGCGTTGCCGATGAGCACCTCCCCGGCCCGGCGCTCCACCAGGGGCATGCTCGGCAGGGCGTCGAAGGCGGCCACGTCGAACCCGCAGAACACCAGGTGGATGCGCCGGGGGTCGATGAGCTGCGCGTTCTCCGCCAGGACGCAGTCGCGGGTGCATTGGGAGTTGACGATGAGCTTGGTCAGCAAGCGCGAGTACAAAAGCCGGTTCAGCAGCCGGTCGCGCACGGGCACGGCGATGCCCCGGCGGTAGATGATGTCCGGCACGCGGGCCAGCCAGGCGGCGATGCCCCCGGCCTTCAGGTCTGCAGGCAGGCAGGTGATGACGGCCTGCACGCCCTGCCTGCGGAAAAAGCGCACCAGCCGCCACAGCGTAAGGGGGTTGAGAAAGCTCAGGTTGCCGATGGCGATGCGCAGCAGGTCGATGCCTGACTGGCCTTCCAGCCGGTCGGCCAGGACGCTTTCGCGGTTGACCACCACGCAGACCCGGTAGCCCTTGTCGCGCGCCAGCAGGGCGTTTTCGAAATGCCAGTTCTCGCCGCCGCCCCAGGCCTTGTTGGAGTTGAAAAAGCAGAGGCTCTGGGGCTGCATTGCGCGTCCTTGTCAGAATGAAGCCCGGAGGGTCGGGACAGGCTTGGGCCAGCGCCACGTTGCGCCGCGCCGCCTTGCTGAGTACCCTTTTGGCTTGTCGCGGGCAAGCCGGATTCTCTGCGCGGCAGCGGTCGGCGGCGCGCTCATTGCCTCCGTGCGCCGATTGGCGTAAGTATTCGGCAAGACCCCTGTGCGAGGCATGGCATGGACAACAGGCACACGACTCTTGCGGACGCTCTGGAGGGCGAGGTGCTGACCGAGATGGCGGGCACCTTCTTTGGCGCGCGCAAGGCCCTGGAAGACGCGCAGGAGGACTTCCAGCTCCATGTGGAGGACATCCGGTCCAGGGAGGCCCAGGTCTTCTCGCGCGTGTTCTATCTGCGCTCCCTGCTTTTGGGGGAGCAGGGCGAGACCGCGTTCTTCACTGAGATCGGGCTGGACCGGTCGTTTCCGGCCTCGAAGGGCCGTCCGGGTTCGCGCACCTGGCATCCCGACGCCCTGCCGTTCGCGTTTTTGCCCGGCACGCGCTACGTCAAGGCCGTGCTTCAGGCCTACGGCGAGCTGCGCCAGGCCTGTGAAGCGTACATGTCCGGCGTGTATGAGGAGGATCCGGAGCGCAGCGGCCGCAAGCGCCTGAGCCCGCACTACCGCCAGCTGGAGCGCTACTGCGTGCGTCTCAACGAGCGCATCGCCAAGGTCAACAACGAAATGACCCCGTCGTCGGTCCTGCAATATGCCCGGAGCATCAACTCCCCGGTGCAGTCCGGCCAGGAGGCCCTTGAAAACTCCCTGGGCGCGGAGAGCCTGGACAGCGGGCTCGCGTTCAAGCCGGTCGACTTCGCGTCCCTGGGCTTGTGGGAGGCGCCCGGCCTGCCGCCCCTGGAGGCCTGTGAAGGGGCCATCCGCCGCTTCTGCTCCGGTTTTTACAAGCGAAACGCCCCGCAGATAAAAAAGGTGCTGGCTGATCTGGATTAGCGGCAGCGTCCTCGCGGATGCTGAAGCAGGCCCGCAGCATGCCAGCAGCATGCCAGAGCCATGCCCACAGCATCACCCCCCCCTGGCGCAGCCCGGCCAGGAGGCCCGTGCAAACTCCCTGGGCGCGGAGAGCCTGGACAGCGGGTTCGCGTTCAAGCCGGTCGACTTCTCGTCTCTGGGATTCTCGTCTCTGGGCTTCGCCTCCCTGGGCTTGTGGGAGGCGCCCGGCCTGCCGCCCGTGGACAGCTGTGACTAGGAGGCCTGTGAAGGGGCCATTCGCCGCTTCTGCTCCGGCTTGTACCCGCACACAACGCCCCACAGATAAATAAGGTGCTGGCCGACCTGGACGAGTCGGCAGCACCTTTGGGTTCGTCAAAATAGGCGGATCGACCAGTGGCTTAACCGGTGGCTCAACCAGCGGCGAGAATGTCCTTGATCAGGGCCTGGATCACCACATCCGCCCCGTCTGTCGGCACCTGGCAGGTGCCCACCTGGTCGTGCCCGCCGCCGCCGTATTCCAGCATGAGCCGACCGACGTTGGTCTTGCAGTTGCGCTTGAGGATGCTGTGGCCCACGGTGATGACCACGTTCTGTTTGCGCACGCCCCACATGACCTGCATGCTGATGTTGCAGCCCAGGAACAGGGTGTAGACCAGAAAGCGGTTGCCGACGCAGATGGTCTCCTCGGCTCGCAGGTCCGTGAGCACGAGGGTGCCGTGCTGAACGGAGTTGCGGCGCAGCATGTCCACAAATATGCGCGACTGTTCGCGGTAGACATCCACGCGCTCCTGCACGTCTGGCAACTTCAGGATCTCCTCGGCCTTGTGCGTGCGGCAGTAGTCGATCATGTCCAGCATGAGCTGGTAGTTGCTGATGCGGAAGTCCTTGAAGCGTCCCAGGCCCGTGCGCGGGTCCATGATGAAGCCGAGCAGGATCCAGCCCTTGGGCTCGGCGATCTCCTGTGCGGTCAGGGTGGCGCTGTCCACCTTGTCCACGGCCTCCAGCATGGGGTGCAGGTGCTTGGGGAACTTCTTGTCGCCGCCGTAATAGTCCCAGATGACCCGGGCGCAGCTCTTCAGCGGCTTGCTCATGCCCTCGTACTGCACGTCCTTGCCGAGGCGGGTCTGCTCGCTGGTGTGGTGGTCGAACCACAGGCCGCAGCCGGGCACAAAGGGCACATTGGCCAGGATGTCATTGCTGGTGACGGTGATCAGGCCGTCCTGGATGTCCTTGGGGTGGGCGAAGAGGTAGTCGTCAATGAGCCCCAGCTCTTTGAGCAGCACCGAACATGCGAGGCCGTCAAAGTCGGACCGAGTCACAAGTCGCATCGGGGTGTCCTTTGGTTGCGTTTGGCCGAAAAGTCTCGACCCTTCACGCTATTATCCCGATGCCGAAGGAACTGTCAACTCGCCAGCAAGTTATCGTGCAGCATTGCACACGGCGCAGCCCTGCATGCACAGGGGCGGCTCCAGGGCGCAGGCCGAGAGCAGGGCATAGTCGGCGAAGATCTGCGCCGTGGGGCCGTCGGCCATGACGCGGCCCTTGTGCAAAACCACGGTGCGCTCACACAGGTCCAGGACCATGTCCAGGTCGTGGGTGGCCAGGATCTTGGTGTGCTCAAAGCCGCGCAAAAGATTGATGAGCAGGCGGCGCGAGCGCGGGTCCAGGTTGGCCGAGGGCTCGTCCATGACCAGGATGTCCGGCGAGCAGGCCAGCACCGTGGCGATGGCCACGGCGCGCTTTTCACCGCCGGAGAGACGGTGCGGCGGCCGGTGCTTCAGGTGCAGGGCGTCCACCTGGGCCAGGGCCTCATCCACGCGCAGGGCGGCCTCCTCGGGCGGCAGGCCGATGTTCAGCGGCCCGAAAGCCACGTCCTCGGCCACGGTGGGCATGAACAACTGGTCGTCCGGGTCCTGGAACACTAGGCCAACGGTGCGCCGCACCTCGCGCAGGGTGCCGGGAACCACCGGCACGTCGCCCACGCGCACGCGGCCCGTCTGGGGCACGTGGACCCCGCACAGGTGTTGGAGCAGGGTGGACTTGCCCGCGCCATTGGCGCCGACAAGCCCCACGGATTCGCCGTGGTGGATGGTCAGGTTGATGTTGTCCAGGGCCGGGGTGCCGTCCGGGTAGTGGAAGCTCAAGCCCTTCAATTCGACGATGTGATGGCTCACGGAAACAGGCCTCCGGCTTTGCCGCCCAGGTACAAGGGCAGGTCGCCCAGCTGTTGGGGAAGGTTCAGGATGCGCACGGCGACAAGGAACAGCCCCCAGAGGGCGCAGAAGCGCCACTCCGCCGGACCAAAACGTGTGGTGGGCCGCAGTTCGGGCATCTGCCCGTCGAACCCGCGGCAGAGCATGGCCTGGTGGATGCGCCCGGCGCGGTCCAGGGTGCGCAGGAGCAGGTTGCCGAGCAGCGAGCGGTATTCGCGCAGGCAGGGATGCCTGTCCGGGGCGCAGCGCTGGGTGCGGGCGTGCAGCATGCGCAGGGCCTCGTCCGCCAGGACGAAAAGGTAGCGGTACAGGAACTGGAGCTGCACCAACAGGGCCGTGGGCATGCCCAGTCGGCCCAGGGCGCGGCAGATCTGGTCGAACCCGGTGACGGCCACCAGGACCAGCCCTGTGGACACGGCCAGGAGCGACCGCAGCACGATGGACAGGAAGGAGAGCATGCCGCCGGTGATGCTGAGCGGACCCAAGGTCAGGTGCACGGTGCGGTCGATCAGCGGATTGAAGATGCCCACGAAGACCACGAAAGGCAGGGCCAGGGCGGCACGGCGCAGCAGCAGGCTCAGCGGCACGCCGCCCTGCACGGCCAGGATCAGGGGGAAGGCGGCGAATGGCAGCAGGCGCGAGACCTCGTAGCGGCCCAGGGAGAGCATGGAGACAAGGAAAAAGAGCGTGACCAGGACCTTGGCCCGGGCGTCCAGCCTGTGCAGGGGGGTGTCCAGGGCGGCCAGGTCGTCCAGGCGGCGGATCTCATGCAGTGCGGTGTCCAGGCCCATGCTTCCCCCGGAAAAGCTGCGGGCAGGGAGAGCCCTGCCCGCGGATGGCGTATGCTACCCGATGGCCGCGCGCATCAGGCCTTGCCCGATCAGGCCTTGCTCGGTGTGCGGCGGCGCAGGACAAAGGCCAGGATCCCGGCCAGGCAAAGGGTCATGAGTCCTCCGAGCAGTCCGGAGAAGCTTGTCCCGGCGCTCACGTTGGGCCAGGCCTCGGCTTTCTGTTCCGGCTTGGCCCCGGTCGCAGCGGCTTCGGGTTTGGCCGGTTCCGCCTGCTTGAAATTATAGTCCGGCAGGAAGGCTGTGCGCTTTTGCAAGGCGTCCAGGGCGCCATGGATGCCAGTCTCCGGCGCAGCCAGCTCCTCTTTGCCGCTGACCTTGCCCATGGCCCATTCCAGGCCGTCCGGATTGGCGGAGGCGAACCAGCTCAAGGTCCCGGCGGTGACCAGGGCGGCCAGGGCCAGGCCGATCACCACGGGACGCAGCGGGCGGCTTTCGGTGCCGGGTGCGACCGCGCCGAAAAGCTCGGGCCGGGTCTTGTGCAGAAACACCAGGAGCATGGCCGTGACCACGCCCTCGACCAGGCCGATGGCCAGGTGGATGGGCTGCATGAGCAGCACGAAGGAGCTGAAGGGCAGCTCGCTGATGCCCGAGGCCACGGTCTCCAAGACCACGCTGAAGGCGCCGATCTGCAGGCCGAGGGTGGCCGCGATGACCGAGGCGGTCATGAGCTTGGTCTTGTTCGGCGAATCACCCGCCAGGGGTTTGAAGATCAGCGGATAGGCCACGAAGCAGGAGATGACGCCCATGTTGAAGATGTTGCAGCCGAGCGCCAGCAGGCCGCCGTCGGCAAAGAACAGAGCCTGCACGGACAGCACCGAGGCGATGGCCAGCAATGCCGCGTGGGGGCCGAGCAGCACGGCCAGGATGAGCCCGCCGCCCAGGTGCCCGCTGGAGCCGGTGCCGGGGATGCTGAAGTTGATCATTTGCGCAGCGAAGACAAAGGCCGCCAGCACGCCCATGAGGGGCACGCGGCGGTCATCCAGGCTGGATTTCAGTCGGCTTGAGGAGTAGGCGAGCAGGCTGGCGGAAACAGCCCACATGGTTCCGCCAACGGCGGGGGAGAGTAAGGCATCGGCCATGTGCATGTGTTGGTCCTCCTGAAGAATCGGACTGTTGGACGTGCAGACAGCCCTTTTATGCACACGATTTGGATTCGCGTCAACAAAAAAGTTTGACGAACCTGTGAATAGTGTTACGCGGGGTGCAAGACCATTCGAATCAGGTGCGGGGGCGTGCTGCGCGGCTGGCACGATCAACACGCAGGGCCTTGATGCGCAGGGAGCGCAGGAGCTCCCCGGACTTTTCGCCCTGGTCGCGGGCCTCTGGCGGCAGCACGGCGGTCAGGGCCGCGTCGAGGTCGGCCTGGGCCTCGGGCAGGAGGTCCTGGTCCGTGTCGGCCTGGACCAGGCGGAACAGCTCGCGCAGCACGCCTCGGCTCTTGAGCCGGAAGAGCAGGTCCACGCGGGTGGCGTCGCGCAATTCCGGGTAGCGCCCACCCAGCATGTGCCAGCGCGCGGCGTCGGCCCCGGCGTTGACCAGGCGGGTGGGCAGGCGCAGGCGCATCCCCAGGGTCTGGGCCACGGCCTCGCCGCGTTTGTCGTGCCCGATGTGCCGGGGCAGCTCCTGCTCCAGCGTCAGGGTTTTGCCCAGGTCGTGGCACAGACCCATCCACACGGCCATGGGGTCTCCGGCCAGCCGGTCCATGACCCGCGCCGTGTGCTCCAGCACGCTGGAGTCGTGGAACTGCCTGGGCCCGGCTGGGATGACCGAGGCCTGGGACAGCTCCGCGAACCACGGCGCAAAGCAGCGGCCCTGGTCCAGCAGGCGCAGGAACTCGCCGGGGCGCGCGCCTGCGCAGGCCTTCTGCACCTCCTGACCCACGCGTTCGGCATAGGGCTGGCCCAGGGCGCCGCTGGCCGCCGTGCGGCGCATGGCCTCGACCAGCTCCGGGTGGGCCGAGAAGCCCGGCAGCTCGGCCAGGAAGCGCGCCGCGCGAAAGGCGCGCAGGGGGTCGTCGGACAGGGAGCGCAGCGAGGCCGGGCGGAGCACGCGCGCTTCAATGTCCGCAAGGGCCAGCGGGTGGTGGTAAAGCGCGCCGGTTTTGTCCCGGGCCAGGGCGTTGACCGTGAAGTCGCGCCCGGCCAGATCCTGCTCCAGGCCCTTGCCGCGCGGAAAGCTGTACTCCTCGCCCTTGTAGATGAACACGGGAAAGGTCTTGCCCACTGGCTTGGCCCCTGGGTGGGCGCTCAAGAAGTCCTCGACAGTGGCCTCCAGGACAAGATAATCCCTGTCCCGTACGGGAAGCCCAAGGAGTTGGTTGCGTACGGCTCCGCCGACAAGGAGAATTTTCATGCGTCAACCTAGCAGGTTGCGGCTCAGATGGGAAGCCGTCAGCCACGACGGAGCAGTCCATGGGCGTTGATGTGCCTTTTGATTCGTCGGTTGATTCGTTGGTTGATTTGCCCGCAGTCGTGCCTGTTGCCACGCAGCGCGGTGTGCGGCTCCTGGCCCAAGGCCTGCCCGGCCTGGCCGAGCCCCTGGACCCGCAGGCGCTTGCCGCCGTGCACCCGCTGTGGGCTTCGGACGTGGCCGCGCTGGGCCCGTGGCGGCTGGAGCAGGGGCTGGCCTGGACGCCGGTCTCCCAGGCCGCAGCCTCGGTGGACGCTCCGGCGGGCGCGGACATTTGGGTCTGCGGGCCCTGCGCCTCGACCATGGACGTGGCCCGTAAGCTTCTGACGCGGGGCTGGCTGGGCGCTGCGGGCCAGGCCTGGGGCAGCGTGGTCGCCCCGGTGCAGACAAGCGGGCGCGGGCAGCTGCGCCGGATCTGGCTTTCGGCCCCGGGCAACCTGCAGGCCACCGTGGTCATGCCGCCCGCCCCCGGCCTTTGGAATGATCTTCGGCCCCTGGTCCTTGGCCACCTCCTGGCCGAGGCCCTGGAGGGCGTTTGCAACGGCGTGCGCGTCAAGTGGCCGAATGATCTTTTGCTCAACGACAGGAAGATCGGCGGCATCCTCGTGGAGGAGCGCCCTGGCTCCATTCTCGCGGGGCTGGGCCTGAACCTGGCCTGGGCCCCGCGCGAGGAGGACCTGCGCGCCGGGCATTGTGTTGCGGCGGGCGCATTTCCGGCCTTGCCCGGCGTTTCCGGCATCCTGGGCCTGTGGCGGATGCTTGTAAATCGGCTGGAAACGGGTTACGTCAACGCACTTGAAACATTTACTCCCAGTGAATTCCTTATGATCTTCCAGTCCAGGCTCGCCTGGATGGGCAGGCGTGTCCTCGTGTGCGAGGGGGCGAGCGTTCGGTACGAGGCCAGAATCAGGGGAGTTTCCGGCCAGGGCGAGCTGGTTTTGGACAGGGACGGCAGGGAGATTCTCCTCCTTGCCGGTGATGTGACGCCCCTTTAGGCCCTGGCGTCAGGGCTTGAAGGTCGACAAGATAGACAGAAGGGGGAACTTTTTCGCATGAAGCCGAAGTCGTTCGAGCAGGTTCTGGAAATCGTCAAGGGCAAGCCCATTCTGGTGGCCAACCGGGGCATCCCGGCCCGGCGCATCTGCCGTTCCATAACCGAGATGTTTGAGGCCGTGGCCGTGATGACCGCGACCGACGTGGACAAAACCTCCCCCGCCACCACCGGCGCCCACGAACTTCTCCTTTTAGGCGAAGACCCCCGCGCCTATCTCGACCTGGACCGCATCATCAAGATGGCCAAGGACCGCGGCATCGTGGCCATCCACCCCGGCTGGGGCTTCGGCAGCGAGGACGACTCCTTCCCCAAGAAATGCGAGGACGCGGGCATCATCTTCATCGGCCCGAACCAGGGCCCCATGCGCCTTTTGGGCAACAAGGTCGCCGTGCGCAAGCTGGCCGAGGAGATCGGCGTGCCCGTGGTGCCTGGCTCCCCGGAGGCCGTCAGCATCCCCGAGGCCCGGCGCATCGCCAAGGAGATCGGCTTTCCCATCATGCTCAAGGCCGAGGGCGGCGGCGGCGGTCGCGGCATCTACGAGGTCTACAAGGAATCGGAGCTGGAGAGCGCCTTCACCAAGGCCTCGGCCCTGGCCAAGGCCAGCTTCGGCAACCCGCGCCTCTACGTGGAGAAGCTCTTAACCTCCGTGCGGCACATTGAGTTCCAGACCGTGGCCGACATGTACGGCAACGTCTTTGTCTTTGACGAGCGTGACTGCTCCGTGCAGCGCAACCATCAGAAGCTCATCGAGATCACCCCCTCGCCCTGGCCGACCTTCACCCCGGAGCTGCGCCGCGAGCTCAAGGGCTACTCCGAGAAGCTCATCAAGGCCTGCGGCTACCACTCCCTGGCCACGGTGGAGTTTTTGGTGGACAAGACCGGGCGGCCCTACCTCATCGAGGTCAACACGCGGCTGCAGGTGGAGCACGGCATCACCGAATGCCGCTACGGCATCGACCTGGTGGAGGAGCAGATCGCCATCTCCTTCGGCTCCAAGTTGCGCTTCAACGAGAAGGACACCAAGCCCTACCTGCACGCCATGCAGGTGCGCGTGAACTGCGAGGACCCCCAGGACGACTTTTCGCCCAACGCCGGAACCCTGACCCGCTACGTCTCCCCGGGCGGCCAGGGCGTGCGCCTGGATTCCTGCGTCTGCGCGGGCTACCGCTTCCCCTCGCGCTACGACTCCGCCGCCGCGCTTTTGATCACCTACGGCAGCTCCTGGAACAAGACCGTGATGCTCATGCGCCGCGCCCTGCGCGAATACATGATTAGCGGCGTCAAGACGACCATCAATTTCCACCGCCAGGTCATCAAGCACCCCGACTTCCTCTCCGGCGACTACGACACCAACTTCGTGCGCCTGAAAAAGGCCGAGCTCATGAGCTACTCGGACCAGGAGCCGGAACGCGTGCGCCTGAGCCGCCTGGTGGCCGAGATCTCGGCCAGGGGCTACAACCCCTATGTGTCCCTGGGCGAATACCGGGGCCGGGGCGACAAGCGCATGGACCGCTTTCAGCTGGTCAAGGCCCCGGAGGCCACGGACGCCGCCTTTGAGCCGCGCATCACCCGGGCCATGGGCCGCGACACCGTGCTGGACATCCTGCGCGAGGACCGCGCTAAGGGCATCATCCACTTCAGCGACACCACCACCCGCGACATCACGCAAAGCAACAGCGGCAACCGCTTCCGCCTGGCCGAGGACCGCATCATCGGCCCCTACCTGGACCGCTGCGGCTTCTTCAGCCTGGAGAACGGCGGCGGCGCGCACTTCCACGTGGCCATGCTGGCCAACATGACCTACCCCTTCACCGAGGCCAGGGAGTGGAACCAGTTTGCGCCGACCACGCTGAAGCAGATTCTTGTCCGCTCCACCAACGTGCTGGGCTACAAGCCGCAGCCCAAGAACCTGATGCGCCTGACCGGCGAGATGATCTGCGAGCACTACGACGTCATCCGCTGTTTCGACTTTTTGAACCACACCGAGAACATGCGCCCCTTTGCCGAGGTGGTGCTGAACTCCGGCAAGCACATCTTCGAGCCCGCCCTGTCCCTGTCCTGGTCCAAGGGCTTTGACGAGGAGCACTACCTGGGCGTCACCGAGAGCATCCTGGCCATGTGCGCGGATGTCATGGGCGTGTCCGTGGAAAAGGCCTCGCGCTCCATCATCCTGGGGCTCAAGGACATGGCCGGCGTGTGCCCGCCGCGCTTCATGAAGAAGCTCATCGAGGCGCTGGTCAAGAAGTACCCGGAGCTCGTCATCCACAGCCACCGCCACTACACCGACGGCCTGTTCGTGCCGACCATGGGCGCGGCGGCCAGCGCCGGGGCGCACATCGTGGACACGGCCATCGGCGCCTCGGTGCGCTGGTACGGCCAGGGCGAGGTGCTCTCCACCGCCGCCTACATCGAAGATGAGATGAAGGACAAAAACGGGGGCAGCCTCACCACCCTGCTCGACAAGGACATGATCCGCTCCACCAACTTCACCTTGAAGCAGATCATGCCGTACTACGACCGTTACTGCTCCCCGTACTTCCGCGGCATCGACCACGACGTGGTCATGCATGGCATGCCCGGCGGCGCCACCTCGTCCTCCCAGGAAGGGGCCATGAAGCAGGGCTACATCCACCTCTTGCCCTACATGCTCAAGTTCTTGGCGGGCACGCGCAAGATCGTGCGCTACCACGACGTCACCCCGGGCTCGCAGATCACCTGGAACACGGCCTTTCTGGCCGTCACCGGCGCGTACAAGCGCGGCGGCGAGCGCGAGGTTCGGCGCCTGCTGAACATCCTGGACATCGTGAACCTGGCGCCCGAGGCCGAGCTGACCGACCTGGAGCGCGAGGCCCGGCTGGACCTCTACTGCGACAGCAACGACGCCTTCCGCAACCTCTTGCTGGGCAAGTATGGCAAGCTGCCCCTGGGCTTCCCGGCGGACTGGGTCTACCAGAGCGCCTTCGGCTCGGAGTGGCAGGACGCCATCGCCAGCCGCACCGAGGCCTCGCCCCTGGAGACCCTGCAGGACATGGACCTGAAGACCGAGGAGCAGACCCTTGAGGTGCGCCTGGGCCGCAAGCCGACGGCCGAGGAGTTCGTCATCTACCTGAACCACCCCGGCGATGCGCTGAAGACCATCGAGTTCTGCGAGCGCTTCGGCGACGCCAACAACCTGCCCGTGGACGTCTGGTTCGAGGGCCTGGAGAAGAACGAGAAGCTGCTCTTCCAAAGCGCCTCGGGCAAGCCGCACGTCATGCGCATCGACGACATCTCCGAGCCCGACGAGCAGGGCCTGAGCATGGTGCGCTACACCGTGGACAACGAGAGCGTGAGCTACCAGGTGAAGGTGCGCGAGGGCGTCGCCTCGGAGCGGGATTCCGTGGAGATGGCCGACCACAAGAACCCCTACCACATCGCCTCGCCTTCAAACGGCGACCTCTGGGTCATGCACGTGCGCGCGGGCGACCATGTCAAGCTGGGCGAGGAGATCTGCAACATCTCCATCATGAAGCAGGAGAAGAGCGTCTATGCGCCCACGGCGGGCCTGGTCAAGCGCGTGCTGAAAAACGCCAACTACCAGGAAGACAAGATCATGGTGCCGGTGAAGGAGGGTGAACTGCTGGTCGAGCTGGGTCCGGTGGAGGGCTGCTGCCCCACCTGCAAGGCCCCGGTCTCCAGCGGGGACTTCAAGTTCTGCCCCGGTTGCGGGCAGAAGCTGTAGCCTTGCCGGTTCGGCTGTTGTGCCCGCATTATTGTATGTGCAAGTGATGAGGGATTGTCGAGCAAACGGCGGGCAGGCTGGCGATAACGGTTTGTGAAGTCGTATCGCCCGGCGCGCTGGGCGCGCGGCAAAAGTCATAGCCCTGGCTGTTTCGTCCCCGGTTTGACAGCATTATTGTATGTACAATTGACGAAGCGTTGAAAAAAAAGGTATCGGGTGCCGACGACAAAATGTGGCGTGTCCTGATCCCTTGGCATTGAGCATCATGAGGGGAGAGGGGCGCGCTTGTGTCCTCTGATATGGTGATGCGGCTATACGGCCCTGATGCCCCAAGATGTCCAAGGAGGAGAGCATGGCCAAGACCAAGAAGGACCTGGGCGAAACGCCCGCAGGCGCTGCTGTGGCCGAGTCCAAACCCAAGCCCGCAGCCAAGCCTGACCTGACCCAGAAGATCGTACTTTCCGGCGCGGATATCGTCGAGATCGGACCCGACGCCGAGTTGCTCGTGGGCGGCAAGAACTACAACACCGCCATCATCAGCCAGGTTGCGGGCATCCGCGCCCCGCAGTTCCGGGCCATTTCATCCCACGCCTTCCACCTGTTGCTCGACGAGACCAAGGTCAACGCGGCCCTGGTGCGCTCCATCGTGGACAAGGAATACAACGCCACAGACTGGAACGACGACGAGATCAACCGCGACGTCGAGTTTCTGCGCAAGTTCACCCGCCGCATCGCCAAGCGCATCACCGCTGAAATGGTCAAGAATACCGGCACGCTCATCAAGCTGCGCACCTTTGTGAACAACGTGGTCGAGGGCTTCGCCACCAGCCCGGAGGGCATCGACCAGCTGCGCAAGCGCTCCGTGCTCGTGCAGGCGGCCATCCTCTCGGTGGAGCCGCCGCAGGAGGTCGTGGAATCGGTCCGCCGGGCCTACCTGGACATCTGTGGCGACGCCGGGTTGGAGAACGAGCCCGTGGCCGTGCGCTCCTCCGCAGCAGGAGAAGACAGCCGCAAGAAGGCCTTTGCCGGATTGCAGGACACCTACCTGAACATCGTGGGCGAGGACCGCTGCGTCGAGGCCTACCACTGGGACTGCGCCAGCGCCTACAACCTGCGCAGCATGACCTACCGCCGCGAAGCCATCTTGGACGCCGTGAACAAGGCCGAACAGACCGGCGACGACTCCATCGCCGAGACGGCCAAAAAGGAATGGGCCATCGAGAACACCTCGCTCTCGGTGTGCATCATGCGCATGATCAACCCGCTGATCTCCGGCACGGCGTTTTCCGCCGACACGGCCACCGGCTGCCGCGGCACGGACAGAAACGACCTGGTCTCCATCGACGCCAGCTACGGCCTGGGCGAGGCCGTGGTGGGCGGCATGGTCACCCCGGACAAGTTCTACGTCTTCCAGCGCGACGACGGCTCTGAGGTCGTTGTCCGCTACATGGGCTGCAAGGACAAGAAGATCGTCTACGACGAGGATCTGGGCGGCACCAAGGACGTGCCCGTGGACGAGAACGAGATCTTCCGCTGGGCCCTTTCCCTGGCCCAGGCCGAGGAGGTCGCACGCGGCGTGCGCAGCATCTCCAAGGCTTACGGCGGCATGATCATGGACACCGAGTTCTGCATCGACTCCTCCGACCGCCTGTGGTTTGTCCAGGCCCGGCCCGAGACCCGCTGGAACGACGACTTCGACCGCCACCCGCACACCATCTTCATGCGCCGCAAGGAAGTGGACCCCAAGGCCCTGGCCGACGCCGAGCTGATCCTGGAAGGCAACGGCGCCTCGCGCGGGGCGGGCCAGGGCGTGGTCAAGTTCCTGCGCTCCGCCCTTGAGCTGAACAAGGTCAACAAGGGCGACATCCTGGCTGCGGAGCGCACGGACCCGGACATGGTGCCGGGCATGCGCATCGCCAGCGCCATTCTGGCCGATGTCGGCGGCGACACGAGCCACGCGGCCATCACCTCCCGCGAGCTGGGCATCCCGGCGGTCATCGGCCTGCAGCGCCTGGAGGTCATCCGCTCGCTCGACGGCCAGGAGATCACGGTCGACGGCTCGCGCGGGCGCGTGTACCGGGGCAGCCTGCCCCTGGTGGACGTGGGCGGCGAGATCGACGTGAGCAAGCTCCCGTCCACCAAGACCAAGGTCGGCCTCATCCTGGCCGACATCGGCCAGTCCCTGTTCCTCTCGCGCCTGCGCCACGTGCCGGACTTCGAGGTGGGCCTCTTGCGCGCCGAGTTCATGCTCGGAAACATCAGCGTGCACCCGCTGGCCCTGGAGGCCTTTGACCGGGGCGTGCTGAACGCCCTGGTGGAGAACAAGCTGCGCGAACTCGACGGCATCCTCTCCAAGGTCATGAAGGAGCAGCTGTCCACCGGGCTGATCAACATGCGCATCAAGCTGCGCGACTACGTTGGCCTCATCACCGGCCTGGGCAAGGAGCTGGCCGCGCTGAGCGAGCGCGAGAACACCAAGGGCACCGACGAGGTGCTGGCCCTGCACCGCCGCCTGCGCGAGCTGGACAAGAAGCTCGACGAGCACATCGGCTACGCCACGGAACGCCTGGAGACCCTCAAGACCTCGGTCTCCTTGAAGAAGCACATCGCCGTGATTATGGGCTACACCGACGTGGTCGACAACATCAACGAGAACTACGCCGACGCCCAGAAGACCAAGCAGGACCACGAACGCGAGATCGACAGGATCGCCGCGCGCATCAAGGACGATCCGGGCGTCATCGACATGCTGGAGCGCATCGCCGCCCTGCGCGAGGAAGTGGCGCTCAAGATGGGCCTCAAGACCGAGATGGACGAGGTGCGCACCCTGCCCGACCGCATCCGCAAGCTGCTTGAGTCGCGCGGGTTCCGCACCGGCAAGGAGCACTACATCCAGACCCTGGCCCAGGGCCTGGCGCTGTTCGCCATGGCCTTCTACGGCAAGAACATCGTCTACCGCACCACGGACTTCAAGACCAACGAGTACCGCAACCTCATCGGCGGGTTGTTGTTCGAGCAGCACGAGGACAACCCCATGCTGGGCTTCCGCGGCGTCTCGCGCAACATCCACGACTGGGAGCTGGAGGCCTTCAAGCTGGCCCGGGGCATCTTCGGCGGCAAGAATTTGCAGATCATGCTGCCCTTTGTGCGCACCCTCGAAGAGTCGCGAAGCATGAAGCGCTACCTCAAGCAGGTGCACAACATCGAGTCCGGCAAGGACGGGGTCAAGCTCATACTCATGGCCGAGATTCCGAGCAACGCCATCCTGTGCAAGGAATTCTTGCAGGAGGTGGACGGCTTCTCCATCGGCTCCAACGACATGACCCAGATGGTGCTGGCCACCGACCGCGACAACCCGCGCCTGCAGCACATCTATGACGAGGAGGACCCGGCCGTGGTCTGGGCCATCCTGGTGACCATCTTCGCGGGGCAGAAGTACGTCAAGAAGGTCGGCTTCTGCGGCCAGGGCGTGTCCAACAGCGAGATCTTGCGCGGGCTGGTGGCCATTGCCGGCATCGACTCGGCCTCGGTGGTGCCCGACACCTACCGCAAGACCAAGGTCCAGATGGCCGAGGTCGAGGCCCTGGGCATCCCGGTGGAGGGCCTGGGCGCCTGGCTCAAGGAGCAGCACTTCAAGCGCCTGCGCGAGCTGCTCGACGAGCACGGCTACGGCCACATCCTCAAGCGCTACAACACCGCAGAGGACATCATGGAGTGGTACGAGGGCGAGCTCGACCGCTTCAGCGAACAGCTGCGCGACAACATCGAGAACCCCAAGGAAGCCTTCTACCGGCAGGAGATGGACCACTTCCGCGCCACCTTCCACAAGCCGGTGATCTACTCCAGCTGGAACTGGACCTACACCGTGGAGGACGCCATGCACCACGCAGGCTTCGCCACCTATGAGGAGCAGGCCAAGGCCATGGCCGTGAAGCGGTCGATGCAATGGTAGTCAGTCGGACAGTGGTGACGGGGAAATTGTAAAGCGGGGCGGCGTGAGCCAGCCTGGCGGATACGCAAACCGACGGCGGCCTGGAGACGGGCCGCCGTTTTTCCGTGTCAGGACTTGGGCACGTCCTCAAAGGCCGGTATCTTGAGCTCGTCGTCGATCTGGTCGGCGTCGGGCGCGTTGTAGCGCACCAGATTGCGCAGGTGGAAAAAGCTCTGCTCGTCCATGGGCCGGAAGTCTATGGCCACCCCGGTGCTGTCGCTGCGGATGACCTGGCATTCGATCTCGATGCTGGCGTCGCTGGACAGGTCGATGCGGACGACGCCGAGCTCCCCGGCGTGGATGCCGGGCTGCGGCCTGGCCAGCATCCCCTTCAGGCTGATGTTCTGGGTGACCAGGGGAAACACCGTGTTTCCCTGCTGGAGGTAGTTTGCCGTGACCTGGGTGCGGACCCTGCTGCGGCGGCGGTTGTTGTGCATGCGTGTCCCCTTGGCGGAGCGTGCTGGCCTGCGCATTGACTAGGGCGAAAGGGGAGGCGGCGTCAAGGGAGGCGGCGTCAAGGGAGGCTGCGCGTGGTCCAGCCAGAGCTGTCCGGGCCCAGCCTGCGGGTCCAGCCTGCCGGGCCTAGTCTGCCGTCAGGCCCGCCGGTTTGCCCAGGCGCAGCAGGCGCAGGTTCGGCAGGGCGATGCCGACCAGGATGAGCGCCATGCCCGCCACCTGCACCGGCACGATGGCCTCGCCCAGGACCAGGGCCGAGGCCAGCACCGTGGTGATGGGCTCCAGCGTGGAGCAGATGGAGGCCTTGGCGCTGCCCACCAGCTCCACGGCGCGGTAGAGCAGCGTCACGGCCAGGGCCGTGGGCACCAGCCCCAGCAGAACGCCAAGGGCCTGCCCGGCCAGGTCCAGGTCCGCAAAGCGCGTGGGCGGGGCCGTCAGGGTGTACACCAGGGCTGTGGCGACGACCACGTAGACCGAGATGGTGCGCGGGTTTTCGCCCTTGAGCAGGTGCTCCAGGCAGAGCAGGTACAGCGAGAATATGAGCATGGACGTGGCGGCCAGCACAAGCCCGGTCTGGCTGCTGCTGCGCAGGAAGGCGTCAAAGAAGACCAGGGCGCAGCCAGCCACCAGAAAGGCCAGGGACAGGGCCACGAAGCGGTCCACGCGGGTCTTGTAGAGCAGGGCCGACAGAAGCGTCACGGCCACGGGGTAGAAGTAGAGGATGAGCGAGGTCGTGGCCGCCGGGATGTACTTGAGCGCGGACATGAAGCAGAAGCTCTGCACCGGGTACAGGCCGATGCCCAGGAAGGCGGCCTTGAGCAGGGTCCTCGGCCGGGCGCGCAGCACGGAGCGGTCTGTGAGGGCGAACCAGCCAAGCAGCATCAGGCTGGCGAAGCCGAAGCGGTATTGCAAAATCTCCGTGGGCGCAAAGCCGCGCGCCAGGGCCAGCTTGCCCAGCACGGCGAGCAGCCCGAAGCAGACCGCGGAAAGCGCGGCATAGATGAAGCCCTTGAAGCCCTGTCCCACGTTCAAACCCCCTGCACTTGTGCGCCATTGCGCTACGCGAAGTGCGGGTGCAGGGCAAGGGCCCAGGGCAAGCCCAAGGCCGACGCCCGGCTAGAGTTCCGTGGTGAAGGAGTACGTGACCAGAAGGGGCTCCTGCCCGGTGCCCGCAGGCACGTCCACGGCAAACTCCAGCACCCCGGACGAGGGCTTGGACCATTTCTGGGAGGCGTCCTGGACCTTCCACTTGCCGGGCAGCAGCTCCTGGAGCACCACGCGCTGGGACTGTTTCTTGGAGTTCCTCAGGCGCAGCTCCCAGGTGCCCTTGTAGCTGTTCTTCCCAGTCTTTTCGAACTCCAGGGCCACGCGCTCCACCGTGATGTCAAAGACCTGCCCCAGGCGCAGCTCAACGGTTGCTCCCACCGGGGCGCGCTCCAGCGGGGCCTCGCCCAGAAAGTGTTTGCTTTCAGCCTGTTCCTCAAAGGCCCTGAGGATGCCTTTGGGCAGGGGCAGCCCTAAACCAAGTCCTTCCGTGTTCCGAAAAGAGATGACGGCGTCGAGATGTTCCTTGACAGGATCGGCTTCGCGTCCGGAGGGCAGGGCATTGGCCCGGCCAAGCAGCTTGCGGCTCACGTCGATGCGGCCGGACTCGAAGAGCTGGACCTGGCGGGACTGCTGGTTGGCCAGGGTCACGGGCCGCTTCAGACGGTAAAGCTGGTACTCGAAGAGCTCCTCCGGCGCGTCTGCGGCGTCCATGGACATGGGCGCGGCCATGGCCTTGGCGGCGTACAGGGCCCTGGGCGCGAACTGCTGAACGCTGCGCGGCTCCCCGGCCAGAAGCTCGACCAGGGCCTCGTTGTAGTCCGCGCCGCTGCGGTTCTGCAGGGTCACCCAGCCGATGAGCGTGCCGCTGGTGGCGGCCTTGTTCAGGGCCAGAACGTAGTCCATGCTCCAGGACAGCTCCCGGGCGATGTAGGTCAGCTCGATGTCCTGCCTGGCCGGGCCGGAATTGTCGACGTTCAGGCTCAGCCTGGGGCGCGGGGACAGGCCCTTGGGCAGCTCCGGGTAGATGACGGCCTCGTACGGTCCGGCGTAGACCGCGCCGTCGATGAGGAACACCGGGGCCTCATCCGTGGACAGGAGCACCGCCTCCTTCTGGATGCGCCCGCCCTGGGTCTTGCCGTCAGGCAGGATGAGGGTGACCTTTTGGCCCAGGTGCCTGCGCAGGAGGTTCGACGGGGTGAGCAGGTCGCTGTCCAGGGTCAGGTCGCGGATGACGAAATCGCGCGGGGCGGTCTTGGAGCGAACTTGCAGGGTGTTCGGGTCGATGGTGCTGGGCAGGTCCGGCAGGAGCACGGCGCCCTCGCCCTTGAGCAGGGTCAGGGACCGCAGTTCGGTCACCAGGGCCTGGCCGTTTTGCTGCACCACCAGGCGCGGCGCATAGGTTTTCAGGGCGGAAATATCCGTTGGAAAGATGAAAAGCAGGCCCATGGCCAGGATTACGTACTTCATGGCGTCCTCCGTTGAAGGCGGGGAAGTGATTTGAATCTTTACGTGGTGCGAACCATGTTTGCAAGCGTGGTCCGGCCATGGCGGGCAGGGTCTTGAAAGAGTTTAAAGAAATTTTAACTATTGAAAATTTAATTAGTAACGTGATTGTTGCAAATGAGTGCTTTACAAAGGGGCACATCTTGATTCAATAAGTATTCCCAGTCGAGTCTGCTGTGCTAGGCTGGCGAAGCGACGGTTCTGGGTATCCTTCATTGAGGTCGGCCACGAGGAGATTAGAGCGTTATGTTTGCGATTTTAGGTGTTTTTATCGTACTCGGCTGCGTCATCGGGGGCTATATCATTGAGGGGGGGCCCCTTGGTGTGCTCATGCAGCCTGTCGAGTTGCTCATCATCGGCGGCGCGGCCCTGGGTTCGTTCTTCATCGCCTCGCCCAAGAGCGTCATCTTCGGCACCATCAAGAAATCCTTCAAGGTCTTTACCGCTTCCGAGGCCAGCAAGCAAACCTTCCTCGACATCCTGAGCGTGATTTACACCCTCATGAACATGGCCCGGCGCGACGGCATCGTGTCCATCGAGTCCCATGTGAACAAGCCCGACGGCAGCGCCGTGTTCACCCGTTTTCCTTCGGTGCTGAAAAATCATGAGGTGCGCGACTTCATCTGCGACAACTTCAAGGTGCTCCTGGCCGGCAACATTGAGCCGCACCAGTTCGAGTCGCTCATGGACATCGACATGTCCGCCTCGCACAAGCACGAGTCCAATACGCCGAACGCCATCAACAAGGTGGCCGACTCCCTGCCCGGCCTGGGCATCGTGGCTGCGGTTCTCGGCGTCGTGCTCACCATGGGCAAGATCAACGAGCCGCCCGAGGTCCTTGGCCACAGCATCGGCGCGGCCCTGGTCGGCACATTCCTCGGCATCCTTTTGTGCTACGGCTTTGCCGGTCCCATGGCCCAGAACCTGGAGTACCAGGTGAAGGAGACCCACTCCATGCTGGAGGTCGTCAAGACCGGGCTGGTCGGCTTTTCCAGCGGCTTTCCGCCCATGCTCGCGGTCGAGGCCGCGCGCCGCGCCGTTTCTGGCCCTGTCCGCCCCACGTTTGAAGAACTGGAAGGAGCCTTGAAGGGTGGCCAAAAGTAAAGGGTCCCCGAACATCATCATCATCAAGAAGGGTGGCGAAGGGCATGCGCCCCACCACGGCGGAAGCTGGAAGGTGGCCTATGCCGACTTCGTCACGGCCATGATGGCCTTCTTTCTGCTGATGTGGCTCATTTCGGCCCTGAAGCCGCAGCAGAAAGAAGTCCTGTCCATCGTCTTCAAGGAAGGCCAGCACGATTCCCGCAGCGAGGTCAAGCAGAGCGTGGTCCAGGCCATGTTCATCCCCAAGGACGCCAAGGTTGGCCTGGCCGAGATGAAGCTGTCTGAAAAGGACCAGATCAAGTACGAGGTGGCCCTGCTGGTCAAGGAGCTCCTGGCCAAGGACCAGGACCTGCAAAGCAATTCCGGCATCAGCTCCGACAACGCGGGCGTGCTCATGCAGGTGAACAACGCGGTCATGTTCGCCCCGAATTCCGCCGTGCTCAAACCCGAGGCCGCAAAGCTGCTCAAGGGCGTGGCCGACATCCTTTTGGCCCAGAAGGTCGACCTGGTCATCCGCGGGCACACGGACGACACCGAGAACGGCAGCGGACTGTATCCCTCCAAGTGGGAGCTTTCCGCCGCTAGGGCTGCGGCCTGCCTGCGCTACATCCTGGCCACGAGCAACGGCGCCGTTGCGGCCACGCGCCTGCGCGCCTCCGGCTACGCGGACTCGCGCCCGCTGGTGCCGGTCTTTGACGAGGCCGGCCGCGCGGCCAACAGGCGCGTGGAGTTCTACTACCACAGCCCGGAGACGGAGACCTGGTAGGCTTTGCCTGCATTCCCGGCCAACGAAAAAAGGCGTCCCGAAGGACGCCTTTTTTCGTTGCGCTGGGTGCGCGGCTAACAGGAGCGGAAGTTCAGGTCCACGATGAGGTTGCGGTGCTCGTCGTGGCCTTCCAGGCGGCCTTTCTTGATGGCGTCGTACATGTGCAGGAAGACCTTGCCGGGATCGCCCCGCTCGTCGGCCAGGAAGTAGGTGTGGCCGTTGGGGCGGTCGTATTTGACGTTCACGTCGTCGCAGTCCACGGAAAAGACGTTCTTGGGGGTCTGGTGGATGTGTTCCGGTCCGGTGTGGCCCAGGCGGCGCGAGGTCGAATCCGCTCCGAGGGGCCCGACGGTTCCAGTGCCCAGGATGCGGTCGGCCGAGGCGTAATAGACGATGACGTTGCGCGTGCTGTGGCAGATGAAGCGGCCCTCGCGGTTGTTCTCCAGGGCCTCGTTGAACACGTCCGGGGCGAGCATGAAGATGTTGCGGAACATCAGCGGCACCTGGCCCTTGCGGTGGAAGCGCGACCAGCAGAACAGGGTTTGGCGCAGCACGCGGTTGCCCATGGAATGCGCCAGCACGTTCAGCCGCTTGAGGCAGGGGGCGTCGCCCGTCTTGACGGACTCGCGCCAGACCAGGAATTTTTCCAGGGCGCGGGCAAAGGCCACGCCGCTGGCCTCGGCAGCGATCTGGTCCTCGTGGAATTCCTTGAGCAGGGCCGAGCCGTTGTCACACGGCCAGATGATCGGCACCACGTCCACCAGGCCCTTGTCCTGCTCGTCGAACATGGCCTGGAGCTTCTCGGCAGTGGGGAAGATCTGCTGTTCCGGGAACTGGGCGGCGTCGTGCAGGTAGAAAAGAATTTGGCGCGCCGGTGACTTGCGCATGGCTTTCATGAAATTTTCGTTGCCCAGCTCCACGTAGGCCTTTTTCGCGTCGTCGCGCCAGCAGAAGTACACGGACTGCGAGGCCTCGTTGTTATCCAGGTCGAAATTCACCTTGCGCATCTCAGCGGTTCTGTTGCCCTCGGCGAACGACCTGTTGGTGATGAAAAACATGTGCGGCTCCTTTGCGGGTCGATCACGAAACGTTCCATTGCGCTCTGTAATCTAGCCTTAATGACGAGTCTTTGTCCAGTATCCGGCAGGTTGGTGGAGCTGCGCGGCGTGCACAGCGCTGCGACGTGGACGGGAGGGGAGAGCCCGGCGTCCTTTGCCCCGGGCCCTACGTGCAGCGCGGCACCAAGAGCTCAAAGGCCTTGGTCTCCGGCAGGTAGCTGAACAGTTCGCCGGACTCGAAATCAAAGTACCAGCCGTGCAGGTACAAGTGTCCCGTCTCTACGCGCTCGCGCACCCAGGGGAAGGTCAGCAGGTTTTCCAGCGAGATGAGGATGGCCGCCTGCTCGCAGGCGCGTTCCTGCACCTGGGGCCCGCGCCCGGAAAGCTCCGCCAGGACCGTGTCGCGCGCCTTGGCCGCGATGTTCACCCAGGCGTCGATGAAGGCGCCCTCGCCGCCGCCTCCGCCCTCGCGCAGCAGGGCCTTGATGCCGCCGCAGTTGCAGTGGCCCAGCACGATGATGTGCTCCACCTCAAGCTCGCGCACGGCGAACTCCACGGCTGCGCTGACGCCGTGGTGGCCGCCGTCGCTTTCGCAGGGGGGCACCAGGTTGGCCACGTTGCGCACCACGAAGAGATCGCCGGGGGCGCAGCCGGTGAGCAGCGCCGGGTCCACGCGGGAGTCGGAGCAGCCGATGAGCAGGGCGCGCGGCTTCTGCTCCTCGCGCAGGTTTTCAAAGACCGTGGAGTCGGCGCAGAAGTAGTCCTTCTGGAACCGCTTGAATCCGAAGATGAACTTGGCGATCTCGCTCATGGGCTTCCTGTGCTGAAGGGTGTTTGGCTTTGCTGCGCTTGCGCAGGGCGCGGCTGGCCGGGTCTGGTGCGCCTTTGGCGGAATTCGTCTGCGGCGTCAATTTTAGTCCTCTTCGGGCTGTGCGCAGATCCTTTTCCGGATGGCGGCGGGCACGTCGGCCAGGGGCATGGGCCGCGAGCACAGGTAGCCCTGGCCCAGGTCGCAGTGCATGTCGCGCAGGGCCGTGCGCTGGCTCTCGGTCTCGATGCCCTCGGCCACGGTCTTCAGCCGCAGACTGCGGGCCAGGGTGACGATGGCCCGGACGATCTCGCGGTCTTCGCTGCTGTCGGTCATGCGGCTGACAAAGCTCATGTCCACCTTGAGCCGGTCCAGCGGCAGCTTTTGCAGCGCGCTCATGGACGAATACCCGGTGCCGAAGTCGTCGATGGCGATGCCCACGCCCTTTTCCTTGAGCCGGTGCAGGATGTTGGCCGAGGCCTCCGGGTGCTTCATGATGGAGGATTCCGTGACCTCCAGCACCAGGGAGGAGGGCGGCAGCCCGGTGGTCAGCAGGGTCTGCTCGATCTGGTCGGCCAGGCCCTGGCGCGAGAACTGCCGGGGCGAAAGGTTCACGGAGATGGTCAGGCGGTCCTCTGCGGGCAGGTTGCGCAGCAGCTCCACCATGTCCTTGCAGGCCCGGGTCAGGGCAAAGCCTCCAAGCTCGATGATGAAGCCGGACTCCTCGGCCAGGGGGATGAACTCCACCGGGCTGATGATGCCGCGCTGGGGGTGGCGCCAGCGGATGAGCGCCTCGAAGCCGACCAGCCGCCCTGTTTTCAGGTCGAAGATGGACTGGTAGACCATGAAGAATTCGCCCGCCTCCAGGCCCCGGAACATGTCGCTCTGCAGGCTCATGGTCTGGATGGCGGCCTCGTGCATGCCCTTGCGGTAGGCCACGATCTTGTTGCGCCCGGTGAGCTTGGCCCGGTGCAGGGCGATGTTGGCGTTGCGCAGCAGGTCCTCCGCGCTCAAGCCCTCCTGCGGGGCGTAGGCGATGCCGTAGCTGGCCTCCACCTTGATCTCGTGGGTGTCGATGACCATGGGCGTCTTCAGGCTTTCGCGTACGCGCTTGATGGTGCGCACGGTCTCTCTCGCGCTCAGTTCCTCCATGACCAGGGTGAACTCGTCGCCGCCGTAGCGGCACACCGTGTCCACCCTGCGGGCGCAGGAAACAAGCCTGTGGGCCACCTCGCGCAGGAGCAGGTCCCCGGCCTCGTGGCCCAGGCTGTCGTTGATGACCTTGAAGCGGTCCAGGTCGATGAAGACCACGGAGAAGGCGCTTTCCGGCTTGCGGGCCGCGCGCTCGTTGGCCTGGGCGATGCGGTCCAGGCAGAGCGTGCGGTTGGCCAGACCGGTGAGCGGGTCGTGCAGGGCGCGGAACAGGAGCTGCTCCTCCATCTGCTTCTGGCCGGTGATGTCGGCGAAGATGGCCGAGAAGCCGCCGTCGCCCCAGGGTGCGATGGAGATGGAGAAATGCTTGCCCATGGGCGGAAAATAATGCTCCAGGTGCGCTGGCTGGCCGGTAAGCGCGACGTGGGCGAAGTCCTCCAGAAACGGTGCGACACCGGTTCCGTAAGCCTCCGAGGCCAGGCGGCCCTTCACGTTCGCGGACTGGAAGCCCAGCATGCCCTCAAAGCTCTTGTTCACGTTCTCGATGGTGTAGTCCACCAGCGCGCCGTTCTTGTCGCGCACCAGGGTGTGCAGGGCCACGCCCTCGGTCATGTTGTCGAACAGGGAGTTGAACTGGCGCATGCTCTCCTTAAGCGCGGCCTGGTTCCTGGTGCGCTCGGTGATGTCGCGGAAGGTGCCCTCGACCCCGAGCACGGCGCCGGACTCGTCCAGGTTGAGGCGGGAGGAGGTGGACACATGCACCGGGCTGCCGTCCTTGCGCTTCAGGACCACCTCGTAGTCGCGCACCTGGCCGTGCATTTTCAGGGCCTCCATCAAAGCCATGCGCTGTTCCGGGTACATCCAGAAGCTTTCCACCGACCGGCCAATTCCCTCATCCGTAGTGTCGTAGCCCAGCAGCGCCACCCCGGAGGGGCTGACCATGTCCAGCTGGCCCTGGATGTTGGTGCGGTAGAAGACATCGGTGATGTGCTCGATGACCGAGCGGTACTTGGCCTCGCTCTCGCGCAGGGCTGTTTCGCTTTCGCGGCGCTTGGCGATCTCGCCCTGCAGCAGGACGTGCCGGAACACAAGGTACAGGCCGAGGGCGGCGATGGCCAGAATGGCTGCGGAAAGCGGCAGAAGGTAGTTCCGGAAACGCTGCAGGCTGGCCAGCACCTCGGCTTCGGGCGTGGCGACGCAGATGGTCCAGAAGGTGTTCTCCAGGCGGATGGGCTCGAAGGCGGCGTGCTTGAGCTGGCGTTCCACCTGCCGGTTGCGGATGTGGTCGAAGGTGAAGGCCCCCACGCCGGACTCGCCGCGCAGCATGCGCCTGGCCAGGGCTGTCAGTTCGGGAAAGCGCGTGGCTGCGGCAAGGATGTTCCGGCCCAGCAGTTCGTCCACAGGAGAGTACAGGACGGCGCCGCTTTCGCTGAACATGAAGGCGTAGCCGGACTCCACCACGCGGATGCCCTCAAGGTAGCGCCGGGAGATGACGTCAAAGGCGATGAGCGCGGTCAGCGCGCCCTGGAAGCGCCCGTCCTGGAACAGGGGCACGCTCAGGGCCACGGCGCGGTAACCCTGCACCGAGGTGAACACATCGCTGACAACGGGCTTGTGCTCGGTCAGCATGCGCCTGACGTGGGCCTGGCCGGAGAGGTCCCGGCCGGACACGCTGTCGTCGGGGGTGGAGTGGATGATGCGGCCCCGGGTGTCCATGCGCGTCAGGGCCAGTATCTCGCCGGAATTCTTCTGCTGGAAGACGTCCATGAAGGCGCGGCCTTCATTGTCGAGGTCGATGATGTGCTGATTGCGCCCCAGGGTCTCCAGGGTCTTTGTGTGGTGCCGGAAAAAATCCTGAATGCCCTGGACGGCCTGCCTGGCCAGGATTTCCTGTTGCGCGTTGAGGGCCATGATGGCCTCGCGCTTGACCTCTGAGTATGCGCCGAACAGCAAGGCCGCACAGGCCAGGGCCGTGGACAGGAGCAGACCGGGGAGCAGGCGTTGCTTCATGTTGTGTCCGTTGCAGACGCAGGGTGTGCCCGGCCTGGGCGCTGCACAATGAGCGTCAGACACTGGGGGTTCATTTTAAGTTTGTGCTGCAAAGGCAGAGGGATGTCAATTGTTGCAGCCAATAATTCCGTGTTGCGGGCAGGGCGGCGGCGGTTGCCTGCTCAGACAGGCGCTTCCAGCTCTTTGAGCCGGGCCTCGGCCTGCTCCCAGCGGGCAAAGGCGGCCTCCAGCTCGGCCTCCATGGACGACAACTCATTGCGGGCCAGGGTCAGCACCTTGGGCGCCTTCTTGTACAGCTCCGGGTCGGCCAGGCGCTGTGTGGCTGCGGCGATGCTCTGCTCCAGCTCCTCGATGCGCGCCGGGAAGGCGGCCAGCTCCTCGGCCAGGGCCTCCTTCTCGCGCTGCTCCTTGAAGCTCAGCTTGCGGGGCCTGCCCGCTACAGACGACGTTGCAGACGGCGTTGAAGATGGCGTTGAATCCGGCGTCGCCGCTGGGGACTGCGGCTGCTTGACCAGCGCGGGTTTGGCCGCCGCCTTGGGCGTTGTCGGCTCCGTTGGCGTGGGCCTCTGGCGCAGCCAGTCGTCATAGCCGCCGATGTACTCGGAAACCACGCCCTGGCCCTCGAAAACCAGGGTGCTCGTGACCACGTTGTTCAGAAAGGCGCGGTCGTGGCTCACCAGAATCAGGGTGCCGGGATACTCCATGAGGCGGTCCTCAAGCAGCTCCAGGGTCTCGGCGTCCAGGTCGTTGGTCGGTTCGTCCATGACCAGCACGTTGGAGGGCCGGGTGAACAGGCGCGCCAGGAGCAGCCTGTTGCGCTCTCCGCCGGAGAGCACGCGCACCGGGCTGTTGGCCCTGTCCGGGGCGAAGAGGAAATCCTTCAGGTAGCCCATGACGTGGCGCGTGTGGCCGCCGATGGTGACCTGGTCGCTGCCCTCGGCCACGCTTTCGCGCACGCTCTTGTTCGGGTCCAGCTCCTCGCGGTGCTGGTCGAAGTAGGCCACCTCCAGGTTGGTGCCCAGACGCACTGTGCCGCTGCTTGGCTTGATCTTGCCCAGGAGCACCTGGATGAGCGTGGTCTTGCCCGCGCCGTTGGGGCCGATGAGGCCCAGCTTGTCCCCGCGCATGATGGACAGGTTGAGGTCCTGGAACACCGGCAGGGCCTCCGCTCCGTGGCCCCAGGAGTGCGACACGCCCTTGGCCTCCACCACCAACTTGCCGGAGCGTTCGGCCTCCTGCACGATGATGGTGGCCGTGCCTGTGCGTTCGCGGCGCTCTGCGCGCTCCTCGCGCAGCTTCTTGAGCTCACGCACGCGGCCCTCGTTTCGTGTGCGCCGCGCCTTGACGCCCTGGCGTACCCAGACCTCCTCGCGCGCCAGTTTCTTGTCGAACTCGGCCTGGGTCTTTTCCTCGGAGGCCAGTTGCGCCTCCTTGCGCGTCAGGAAGGTGTCGTAGTCGCAGGACCAGTCGGCCAGCTTGCCCCGGTCCAGCTCGATGATGCGCGTGGCGATGCGTCGCAGGAACATGCGGTCGTGGGTGATGAAGATGAGCGTCTTCACGTGGCGCAGGAGGAAGTCCTCCAGCCAGGCGATGGAGTCGATGTCCAGGTGGTTGGTGGGCTCGTCAAGCAGGAGCACGTCCGGGTTGCCCACCAGGGCGCGGGCCAACAGCGCCCGGCGCTTGAGCCCGCCGGAAAGGTCCTCGAAGCGCTGGTCCGGGTTCAGCGCCAGGCGCGAGATGGCTGTGTCCACATCGGCCAGGGACTCCCAGCCGCCTTCCTCGGACAGGGTGGTCTGCGCGTCGGCCAGGCGGTTGTCATCTCCGCTGGCCAGGGCCTTGTGGTGCTCGGCGATGTGCCGACCCACCTCGCCCAGGCCCTGGGTCACCACCTCGTACACGGTGCCGCTGAGCACCTCCGGCACCTTTTGCGACAGGCGCGCCACCGTCAGCCCATTGGCCCGGGCGATCTCGCCCGAGTCCGGGGTCAGGTCGCCGGAGAGCAGACGCAAGAGCGTGCTCTTGCCCTCGCCGTTGCGGCCCATGAGGCAGACGCGCTGGCCCGGCTCGATCTGGAAGGAGATGCTGTCGAGCAGCTTGGGACCGCCAAAACTCATGGACAGGTTGTTTACGCTGAAGAGTGCCATGCCGGGCTTCGTATGCTGGCAGGGGCTCCGGGTCAAGGTGTGGACAGGAGTGCAGGCCGGGGTGCAGGCCGGGGTGCAGGCCGCTCCGGGAAGGGAACAGGGTTTGGTCTGCTGCGAATATTGTCGGTGAACGTGCTGATTTCAAGAGGGATTTTTGGTGGCTGGTCGGACGGGCGATTTGCGGTGCGGTACGGGTTGGCCTTCCACCTGTTCGGTTTCCTGGCTGGGCGGAGTACAGACGGCTTGAGGTGTATCAACGTGAAATCAAAGTTCATAAAGTGTTGGAATTGATGTTGCCCAAAAAAATGGCTCCAGGAGGGATGGTTTTCTTTGGTATGTAATTCTCGCGTTGTGTTTAAGGGAGGGCTTCAAGTGTTCAGCAGCTTAGTTCGATGACTGCCCCGGCCCCGCGTTCCTGTTTGGCCTTGTGGAGTTCGTCGCTGGCCCGGTAAACCATATCATCTACGGATATGCTGAAATCCATGCATGAAATTGTACATATGCTCACACTCAGATGCCAGCATTTGTCGCGTACAATGCCTGACAGCCGCTGGTGCAGGCGGTTGGCGGTCTGTTGTGCACTTTGCGTGCTTGCCTCATTGAATGTCACGGCGAAGTCATCACCACCAATGCGGTAGATAATACCCTCGTCATTCAAGGCTTTGCTTGCGGACAGGGCCAATGTCTGAAGCACAATGTCACCAACATGGTGACCATTTGTATTGTTGAATTCCCTGAAGTTGTCTATGTCAAAGATAAGAATTGTGTATGGTGATTTTGACTGCTTGCGTTTTTCCCATTCATTACTGGTTACATGAATAAAGTTTTGACGGTTGGGGAGACCAGTCAGTCCGTCTAATTGATGCAAGTCACATTCGCGCTTGTAGCTGGCGCGCAACGTGTCCAGGAGCAAGGAAAAAGTGGCGAAGGCGGCGAACAGGCCTAATCCGTTGAACATATAGTAGGATGTCCGCGCGTACGGCTGCTCTGAAAAAATGTCAGTCCCGATCTTGATCACGGCGCAGGCTAAAGCCATGCCCAGTCCGCCTGACCGGCCAATTGCAACGGTAGTGAAAAGGATTGGGATTAGATAGAAGAAAGAGAGGTTTACCTGATCCGTCGTGACGTAGTCAAACCATCCAACTATCGCTGAAGAAATCACTCCCAAAAACAGAAACAAAGTCCTGTGTTTAACCCAACCGCTTTCGAGAAGCATTCTTGTGATGATTTTTATAAAATCCATAGACGCTATTTTTATATGTTTCCAAAACGGTATGCAAGGAGTTTCGCCGGGCCCTGTCATGGGTTTATGACCCGAACTGCTGCTTCCATATGCCACAAATGTCAATGGACGGCAAAAGAGAACCCCGGACGCTCTTTCCGGGGGCGGAGGTTAGAGTCCACGGACGTGGTGTAAATTCTGAGGTTGGCCAGGGGGAGAGGGATATCCCTCTCCCCCTGGGCGAATCGGCGAAGGTGGTCATCGGGCCGTTTGGTTGTATGGTGGAGTTGC
>Ga0118677_10003342_pt1 | contig 30534 bp, 29 predicted proteins | sample AliMusrvi5mmetaG_FD_86154 | JGI IMG/M metagenome (GOLD analysis project Ga0118677, IMG submission 86154) | reverse complement strand
ATCCGCTGGTGGTGGGAAAACGCAACCCGGAGTTGCGTGCCCGTCTGGACGCCCTTGCGAAAAAAACCGTGGATGCATCGCAGTTGCTGCGGCAGCTGGGGCTTGATCCCTCTGAAACCGGGGGAGGCGAAGGAGTTCGCGTCACGTACCACGACCCGTGCCACCTTCGTACGCGAGGCGTAACAAAACAACCGCGGGAATTACTGAAAGGTTCGCCCGGAATTGAGCTGGTTGAAATGGAAGGGGCCGACAAATGTTGCGGTCTCGGGGGGACGTTCAATGTCTATCACTATGACTCGTCAATGAACATCAATACGGGTAAAAGCGAAGCAATTATCGCAACCGGCGCTCAGATCGTCGCAACCGGTTGTCCCGGTTGCATGATGCAACTGTCCGACGGGCTCAAGCAGCATGGTTCGACCGTTGAAGTAATTCATACGCTGCAACTGGCGGCGCGCAGACTAAAATAGTGAACTATTATTTTATCTAAAATAAATATAGTTTATCCTTACTGATATATTATTTTGTTTGTACTGAAGGAATTTTATTGACATTGTAAAACAAATTGTATACAAATCCCGCGCATAAACAGAGTTTTACTTTTTTAGTCAGGGGTTTGGATGCGCGAATTCAACATTGGGGCTAAAATAAAGAAGCTCCGGCTTTCAAAAAAGTTGACCCTCCAGGCTGTTGCTAAAGAGACCGGGTTTTCTCCCGCGCTCATCTCTCAAATCGAGAATAATAATGTTTCACCTCCGATTGCCACTCTCTCCCGGATTGCAAAATTTTTTGATGTAAAAATAGGACTTTTCTTTACTGAAGACGAAGAAGAATGCCGCTTTGAAGTCGTTCGCGCCTCTGAGCGCAAAGCGATCCCCCGCGTTATCTCCAAGGCCGGTACCAGTCAGGGCTATTCCTACGAATCACTCTCATTTCACAAGCAAAACAAGAAAATGGAACCGTTTCTCCTTTCTATCACCGAAAAAGCTCTCGAAGAGAACACCTACAGTCACGATGGCGAAGAGTTCCTTTTTATCATGAAGGGGACTGCCGAGCTTGTTCTTGATGAAAAGAGGATCGTTCTGGAGGAGGGGGATTGCGTTTATTTCGATTCATCATTAAAGCATCGTCTGCTTTCAAAGAATGGCGCCGAAGTCAAAGTATTGGCCGTCGTTACAAGATAGATGAGGAGTGAGAAGTTACATACATTGTTGTTGATGTTCATTAAACTGGAAGGATGGCGAAGATGTCAAAAACTGTAATTAAACCATCGCTGAAAAACCCGTTTGAACCCGCTGAAACCCTTGAATTTACAATTCCCGGTGAAATTCCGGGAAAAAAAGGGGGCTACGAAGAGGCTATGAAGGAAGGGCATGATCTGATCCAGCGTCCGATCAAGTCGGTCAGTATTGCCCAGATTGAAAAACAGCATTTCAAAAAACGTATGACGGTCTGGGAACGCATTCGCGTGCTGACGGAAAATGAACCCAATATTTTGTACCAGAACTGGGGCAAGAACCTGGACGGCGCCTCTCTGGTCACCGGTATTCTCAATGTCAACGGGCGTGACGTGGCAGTTTATGGTCATGACTTTACCGTTCGTGCCGGTTCGATTGACGCCACCAACGGCCGCAAACTGGCTCTTCTGTTCCAGATGGCAGGGGAAAAAGGTATCCCGTTGATCGGCATGAACGATTCTGCCGGCGCTTTTGTTCCCGCCGGCGTGGGTGGCCTGGACGGTTATGCAGAAGCCTTTACGGCGCTGCGTAAAATAAGTGGTGTGGTCCCCTCCATTATGTGCATGTTCGGTTTTAATGCCGGTGGCGGCAGTTATCTGCCTCGCCAGGGGAGTTTCCTGATTCAGCCACAGGATACGTTTTTCGGTCTGACCGGTCCGGGTGTTGTCAAGTCCGTGCTGGGCGAGGACGTTACTCCGGAAGAACTGGGCGGACCAAAAGTGCATGGTCAGTCAGGTGTTGCGGATATAACGGTTGAGGATGAAGTAGACGCCCTGCGCACAGCGCTGCACCTGCTTTCCTATCTTCCGGACAACAATAGCGTCAGTCCCCGTTTCCGTGAAACAACCGACCCGCTTGATCGTAAAACGTGGGAAATCAATACGCTGCTGAAAAAAGCATTTAATTCGCCTACCGGTTTTAATACGCCATTTGATGTATCGATCATGATTCAGCAGATTTGCGATCATGGCGATTACTTTGAGCTCCAGCGTGACCGGGCACGTGAGGCGGTAACCGCTTTGGGACGTCTGGGGGGTAATGTCGTCGGATTTGTTGCCAACAACAGTGCGGTCGCTTCAGGACAGATCACGGTTGATTCCGCCTACAAAATTGCCCGTTTCAACCGGTTCTGCAATATTTACAATATCCCGATGATCTTCATGGAGGACACTACCGGCTTCCTGCCGGGGCGTGAACAGGAAGGGCGCGGCATTGTGCAGGCCGGACGCGCCATGCTTGACTCCATTGTCGATATCAGAACGCCGCGTATCCTGCTGATTATCCGTAACGCCTACGGCGGAGCCTATGCTTCGTACAACAACTACCCCACCGGCGCCGATTTGGTGCTGGCACTCCCGACCACCCGTCTGGCGGTTATGGGGCCTGCCGGCAAGGAATTCGTCTACAAGGATGAAGTACGCAAAATTCGTGCTGCAGTTGCCGAACGTGTGAAAAGTGGTGTTCAGGAACGTGTCGCCGCAGGTATGTCACCCGGCGAGGCCAAGATTGATGCTGAAAAGGATGCTGCCGACTGGCTGAAAATTGAGGATGCGGCACTAAACCAGCGTTATGAAAAAGAGCTTATGAACCCGAAAGAGGGGTTAGCCCTTGGTTCCATTTCATCTCTCGTCATGCCCACTGATCTGCGTAAGGTGCTGGGAGAAAACATGAATTTCTTCCTGCGTCACTATAAGCCCGGTCCGATGCAGGCCGTTCAGCGGGAATTTCATTAATTTTATTCAATTCCAGATTGGAGATAGAGAGACATGCCACAGACCGACTACTACAAACATAACCCCCTGATTCACCGGAACCGCAAATTGAGTAAATCTCCTTCCGAGTGGGTTCGTTCCTTTTCCTGCGAGGATTTGAAACCGCTGATCGTCTGCCGTGGTCCGATCCGAAAAGAGGCCATGGATGTCTATGAGGAAATGGGGATTACCCACTACGGTATTCTACTGTCCGAGAAGGACTCGATCATTTACCCGAATGCTCTGGCTCCCGAATTGCGTCAGTTGACCGATTCGAACCGGGTTCACCGGGTCCCCGACTACAGCGGCGCCAGCAAGGAAGAGCGGGTCGAGCGTATCAACCAGATTATCAGCATGGCGCATGATAACGGCTACGATTCCATCTTTGCCGGATACGGCTTCATGGCCGAGGACGAAGAGTTTGTTGCCGCTATTGAAAAGGCGGGGCTCAAGTTTATCGGACCATGCGCCGCCACTCAGGCCAAGGCGGGGAAAAAAGATGAGGCCAAGCGCACCGCCCTCCAGGTAAATGTCAGTGTTACCCCCGGTGTAGACAATGTCACCGCACGTACGCTGGTAGCCAAGTTTCCCTCTCGCGAAAAACTGCTTAAACTGGTTGAAGCCGAAGGATTGGCGTGTGACGATCAGGTCCTGGCGAACAAGGAGCTTGCGATCGAATCGTTGGCCGACCATATCCTGATGACCTCGTACAGCAAGGGTATCGATCTGTTTTCCATAGAAGAACTCTCTGCCCAGGTGCAGGTGGAAGTAACGGAGCTGTTTAAAAAATATCCCCAGAGCCGTTTCCGTATCAAAGCCATCGGCGGTGGTGGCGGTAAGGGGCAGCGTATCGTTGGCGCCTCTCTGCTGGCGCTGAAAAAAGCTGATGACAAAGCGATTGCCAAAGCTGCCGCCGAAGCGCCTGCCATGGTGCGCGAAGTTCTGAACGAAGTTAAGGCTACCGGGGTCGGCGAAAACAAAAACGTCCTGATCGAGTTGAATATTGAGCAGACCCGTCACAATGAGATCCAGTTGCTGGGGAATGGCGAGTGGTGCATATCGCTTGGCGGACGTGACTGTTCCCTGCAGATGCATGAACAGAAACTGCTGGAAGTATCTGTTACCCAGGAAGGGCTCAAGACATCTATCGAGAAAGCAAAGGCCGCCGGGAGGAAAGCAGAGGCCAAGGCGCTTGAGTCGGATCTTAAGGTGCTCATGAGAATGGAAGAGGAATCGGCACGCTTCGGCGAAGCTGTCGGACTTGATTCCGCCTCGACTTTTGAATGTATTGTTGACCGTGATCGTCATTTCTTTATGGAAGTGAATACCCGCATTCAGGTTGAACATCGCGTCACGGAACTCTGTTACAGTCTCAAGTTTACCAACCCCACGGATAAAAACGACTTCTTCATCGTTGAGTCCCTGGTTGAAGCGATGGCCATGCTGGCACGCCACAAGGAGCGTTTACCGAAGCCTGAGCGTGTTGTTCGTTTCAATGCTTCGGTTGAAGCCCGTCTGAATTCGACCGATGCTTCACTGACGCCTCATGCCGGCGGGATGATCCGGTACTGGTCAAAGCCGATCAAGGGCGAAATCCGCGACGACCAGGGCATCAGCATGACCAATCCGGACACCGGCATCTTTATGAAATATAAAGTAGCCGGCGCCTATGACTCCAATCTTGCTCTGCTTCTTACCAAGGGAGCTGATCGTCAGGCCAGCTATGAGCGCCTTTCCGACGTGCTCTGCAGCACGACATTGCGCGGCAGCGCCCTTGCCACCAACCTCGAATTTCACTACGGTCTGGTTAGCTGGTTTCTGGGCAGAAATGTCATGGCCAAACCGACGACCCGGTTCGTGGTCCCCTACCTGGCTCTCGTCGGTACGCTCAAGGAAGAAGCCAACAAACTGGATGTCGTTCATGCGTTCTTCCAGATGAAGAAGCATTATGCCAAGCATGTGACCGAACAGTTTACCTCCCAGCCTGACGTCTGCGTCAAAGAGCTCAAAAACTTGTCCGCACTGCTGGATCGTAAGGGTACCCTGATTACCCGTCCGATGGAACGTCTCCTGGAAGATCCGCATCTCCTTTCGGGGTGGTTGAGTATAAACACGAAGAATTTCCGTATCGACAACGGAAAAGTCGTCTGGTTGCGGAATCCGCTCGGCGTGCTCAATGAAACCTATGAATATCTGCATATGAATTACCGTCCGCACAAACCGGCTGCCGAAATTATCTGGGATCACGATAACGAGCTGCTGCAGCAGTCATTGCATTTCTATCGTACCTTGCGGGAGAAGCTTGGTCTGGAGCGGGACGAGTATTTCAAGCTCAACGAACTTGTCAAGATGGAAGAACCTCAGGCCGGCTTTGACGTGGAAACCTGGGAGCAGATCCGCTCCGCTCATTTTGGATATGAGGCTGGACTGGAACTGCTGGGCATGCTGTTCCTGATCGGCGAGAATACCAAATTCTGGGATATGAAGGTTCAAGACGACCTGGAAGTGGTGATTCCCGATTACCTGACCGACCTCGATTTGCAAGCGCGCATGAAGAAGATTCTGGTACCGCCGCCGGCAACCAAGGCCGACGAAATTGTATCGGTCTGCGGCGGGATGTACTATGGCCAGGAAGGCCCCGGCCTGCCGAAGTTTGCGAGCGAAGGAATGCATTTCGAGAAAGACCAGCCGCTGTACATCATCGAAGTCATGAAGATGTTCAACACGATCCGTGCGCCGTTCTCCGGGACAATCGACAAGATCATCATGGAAGGGGGCGATGGCACCATCGTTCAAAAAGGGCAGCCGCTCTTCAAAATCACTCCTGATGAAAAATTTGTCGAAGTTGACCATAAAGCGGTAGAAAAAGAAAAGCGCGATCGGACTGCGGAATATCTGAAGGCCGTACTGCATAACGCGTTATAGTATTTTGTGAAGAGAGTTATGTAGGTAAGTGAAAAGCCAGGGTGGGGAGTGTACCTTCTCCCCTGGTTTTTTTTGAATACAATTATACAAGGGGCCCCTATATGAGCATCAACGACAGCAAGCAGAAGTGGAATGAAAAAGTGTCCAAGGGGGTAGCAAAATCTCCCGAGCGGATGGAAACGTTCCTTACAACCTCCAACATAGAAATGGAGCGTTGCTTTACCCCCGGTTTTGAGTTTCCCGGTTACGAGGAACAGCTCGGTTTTCCGGGCGAATACCCTTACACCCGCGGCGTGCAGCCGACCATGTATCGCGGCCGTTTCTGGACCATGCGCCAGTATGCCGGTTTCGGCACTGCCAAGGAATCCAACGAACGCTATAAATACCTCCTTTCAGCCGGCCAGACCGGACTTTCAATCGCGTTTGACCTGCCGACCCAGATGGGGTATGACTCCGATGCCGGGATGAGCCTCGGGGAGGTCGGTAAAGTCGGCGTGGCTATCGATTCACTGGCCGATATGGAGATCCTCTTCGACGGCATCCCGCTCGATAAGGTCTCCACCTCTATGACGATCAATTCCACCGCTGCCATCCTGCTCTGTATGTACATTGCGGTGGCAGAAAAGCAGGGCGTTTCCGCCGATAAAATCTCCGGAACTATTCAGAACGACATTCTCAAGGAGTACATGGCGCGCGGCACCTATATCTATCCCCCCAAGGAATCGATGCGCATCATTACCGATATCTTTGCCTACTGCAAGGATAGCGTTCCGAAGTGGAATACCATCTCCATATCCGGCTATCACATTCGCGAAGCCGGTTCGAGCGCCGTGCAGGAAGTCGCGTTCACGCTGGCCGACGGCATCGCCTATGTTGATGCCGCCATCAAGGCCGGTTTGGAAGTGGACGAATTCGCTCCGCGCCTGGCGTTCTTCTTCAACGCCCATAACAACCTGTTCGAAGAGGTTGCCAAGTTTCGTGCCGCCCGTCGTATCTGGGGCAAAATCATGAAGGAGCGTTTCGGCGCCAAAGACCCGAAATCGCAGATGCTCCGCTTCCATACCCAGACGGCCGGTTGTACGTTGACCGCCCAGCAGCCGGACAACAACATCATGCGCGTTACCATTCAGGCGCTGGCGGCGGTACTGGGGGGCACCCAGTCGCTGCATACCAACTCCCGCGACGAAGCGCTGGCGCTGCCGACCGAGGATTCCGTCAGGATAGCACTGCGTACCCAGCAGGTCATTGCCTACGAATCGGGCGCGGCGGACAGCATCGACCCGCTGGCCGGATCATTTCTGGTTGAATCACTGACCGATCAGATTGAAAAGGCTGCCCTGGAATATATTGAAAAAATTGATAAACTGGGGGGAGCTGTCGAAGCGATCTCTCGCGGGTTCCAGCAGAAAGAAATTCAGGATTCGGCCTACGCCTACCAGAAATCGATTGAAAAGAACGAGCTGATCATCGTCGGCGTCAACAAGTTCACCGTTAAGGAACCGCCTCCGACCGGTCTGTTGAAAGTTAAGGAAGAAGTCGAGATTTCGCAGAAGAAATCACTGGCGGAGATGAAGGCAGGGCGGGATAACGCCGCAGTAGCGGCAACGCTGGCTCAGCTCGAAACAGCGGCAAAAAGCACGGACAACCTGATGCCGCACATCCTCGCGGCGGTCAAAACCTATGCTACACTGGGCGAGATAGCCGATGTTTTCAGAGGGGTATTCGGAAAACATACCGAGACGGTCGTGCTGTAATATATTCAGAAAGGTTCTTACAATGCTTACAAAAATTAATCACATTGGAATTGCCGTAAAATCACTTGAAGACACGCTGCCGTTCTACCGCGACAGCCTTGGCATGGCGTTTGCCGGTATTGAGGAGGTTGCCGAGCAGAAGGTACGGGTTGCCATGCTTGAGGTCGGCGAATCAAAAATCGAACTTTTGGAGCCGACCTCCGAAGACAGCCCGGTTGCCAAATTCATTGAGAAAAACGGCGCCGGAATCCACCACATTGCCTATGAAGTTGCCGATATCGAAGCGGCAATTGCACGGTTGAGTGCCGGCGGAGCCCGGATGATCGACGAAAAACCGCGCTTGGGCGCGCATGGCGCGCGCATAGCGTTTATTCATCCGAAGAGCAGCAACGGCGTGCTGACGGAGTTATGCCAGGTGGGACATTGATCTGCGGAAGTATAAATTAATGTAATTTGTGTAATTAATGTATTAAGTTATTTCGAAAACAGCCGAATAGTGTATAAAGTATACCGTAAAATCAATATATTGTTTTGCTAATTCAAACGGTTAGCCATTTACTGCGAATTTTTTGTTGACATTCGTTTGATTTGTAGTATATTTTGCGTATTCGAATAGAACGAATACCTGAAACAAGCGAACCGAAATAGTAGCTAACCGATTGTATATATTGAAAACCGGCATGTGCTGGCAGCCAAACCGGGAGCGAAATACACAGTGACTGTTTCAGAGCACAATAAATTGGTTCTTCGTAGTCTTGTGCCTTTAAGCATCCGTGCACATCCGGATGTTTAAAGGTATTTACGTAATAGGAGCCTTTTGATTCCGATGGCGATGTTTGTTGGAGATTTCCAGGCCAAATTTACTCCGAAAGGTGGTGACAACGGCATCAAGATAAATCCGACAGTATGTTATCCGCAGTAGTACGAGCAACTATCATAAATAATGGGAGGAACACACAATGAATTTCAAAAAAGCAGCAACAATCGCAGCAGCAGCAGGTGCTCTGGCCGCAGTTTCCGTACCGGCAATGGCATTTGAAAACGAAGTTCACGGGACTTACAATCTTAAATTTTTCGGTTCAAACTACGAAAACGGTTTTTCATCTGCGATAGTTCCGACCGCGTATCAAGACAATAACAAGGCGAATAACTTCATTGAGCAGCGAGCTCGCCTGCAGTACATAGCAAAAGCGAGTGACGATCTCAAGCTGGTTACGCATTTCGAACTTGATACGAAATTTGGTGGTGACAAGTCAGGTAAATATGGTGTGAGTTCCGATGCCGGTGTGCTTGATGCTGACGGCATTATGCTGGAAACCAAGCATGTGTATCTCGACTTTAACCTGGGTTCCGTTAACCTGAAAACAGGTATCCAGCCGATTAAAGACAACTTGAAGGGTATTCTGATTGATGCGGATGTTACCGGTATCACGGTTACCGGCAAACCAAAAACCGGGTTGACGCTGGTTGCCGGTTTCTACCGCCTGGGTACCGACACAAGTATGGTGACAACCGGTGGTGCTAATCCTGCTTCAGCAACGAGTACCGGCGTTAACGGGACTCAAACAACGAACCTCAATACCAATACAAGTGAAATAGGTCATAATAACATCGATATGGCCCTACTGATCGGTAAATATGCCGTCAACAAAGACCTCAATATTGGTGCCGGGTATTATCTCTTTTCCAACTATCAAAACACATTAGCAACCGGACCAGTAACATATCATACGTTTGCTGTCGATGCCGACGCAAAAGTCGGTCCGGCTACCGTGAGCGGCTTTGTTGCTGCCCAGGTCGGTTCCGTTGGTGTCACCACGACATCAGCCCACCGATCAATCGCCTCGTATGCCGCCAACCTCGGCGCCAAGCTCCCTGTCGGTCCCGGTACCGCTCACGCTACGTTCCTGTATACTTCGGGTGACGGAGACCAGAGTGGCACCAACACCAGAGATACTGAGTGGAAAAACTGCGGTGTGACGACGTTCACGGAAGGCAACATGATGCTGTTGGTTCGTACCGGCGCAGGCGGGACAACCAATGACCGTACCATCGTCGGTCCTGCAGGCGCGGGCAAGATGGGTGTCACGTTCCTCGCCGCCGGGTATGATGCCGTCCTTTCTCCCAAACTGTTTGCCAATGCTAACGTCGGTGTCGCTTTTGCGGCAACGTCAGAAAAAGCTCCAGCTGCTCCATCTGGTGTTCGCAACAACAACAACCTGCTTGGAACTGAGCTAAATGCTGAAGTCGGCTACAAGGTGTATGACAATCTTACCGCTAAAGTTCAGGCTGCATACGTTATATTGGGCGATTACTACAAAGATGCCGCATCCAACAGCATTGCCAGTTCACCCAAGAGCCCGGATAACCCTTACACCGGTCGTATCATGCTGAGCTACGCATTCTAATCGCGTTCTCACATGAAGTCATGAAGGGCGGGAGTGATCCCGCCCTTTTTGTTTGCCCTGTGCCGGGGATTGTGCGATACTCCCACCACTGAAAACCGGAGGTGGAAGGAACATGAAAAAACTGGTTATCCTGTTGGCAGCTCTACTGATCCCGTTGTCCGTCGCCACTTCGTTTGCCGCGCCGTTGCGCGTCTATGTGGCTGATATTACCGTGACCGTTGCCCAGAGCGGCGCTGAAATGAAACAGATTTTGCAGACGCTGCTGGCATCACGGTTGAACAGCGCCACTATCGTTACCGTGGGAAGTGCGGCGGAAGCCGACGTTGTGGTGAGCGGCAGCTATACGGCGTTTGGCAGGGTGTTCAGTCTCGACGCGGTCGGCAAGACTGCCGGCGGGGCCGTGGCCGCCCGCGCCTATGTGCAGGGTGAAGGTCAGGACGACCTGATACCGGCGGTGGGGAAACTGGCCGACAAATTGTCTCCTGAGCTGGTGAAAGTGAACAGTACCGTGCAGTCTCCGGCGGTTTCCGGCGTCATCGCCAGCGAGCCACCGATTCAAAAAGCGCCCACAGGTGATGTTATCAGGCCCAAAGATGACCGGAGCAACAGCGGCGGAGGCTGGTTGAGCAAGCGACTGGACGGTGTCGCCAATCTGATGGCACTCGGCAAAACCCTGCCCGATGGCCGTCGTGAGGTTTTCCTGGCTGAAGAGCGACGCCTGTCATATTACCGCCAGGGAAGCGAAATGCAATTGGTTGCTGCAACGGAGTTCAAAAATACGGACAAGATTATCTCCGTCGATACGCTTGCAGCAGGCGATGGCGCTACGGATATCTATGTTACGATCATCCGCTCCGGCGAGCCGTCATCACAAGTGTGGCAGGTTAAGGGGGATGCGTTGATACCGCTTGCGGAGAAACTTCCCTATTACTTCCGTACCGTCGGTTTGGGCGGTGAAGCGAAGAAGCTTTATGCTCAGTCCATGGGACGTGACAGCGATTTCTTTGGCGATGTTACCGAGGCGACCCGCAACGGTGCTGAGATCACACTGAAGAACCGGATTGAAATGCCCCGTTACGGTACGATTTACACCTTCAATACGTTTCGTGATCGTGGCGGCAAGCTGTTGATGGTCGTGATCAATCCTGATGGTTATCTGATCGTCTTTGATCAGCAGCAAAAAGAGCTGTGGCGCAGCAATGACAAATTTGGCGGCTCAGAATTGTTTTTCAACAAGGCGGAGCGCGCTGATGTGCGGGTAATCGACGATGCTACCCGCTGGATCTTCATGAATCAGCGGCTGCAGGTGCTTCCGAACGGGGAAATCCTGGTCGGATTTAATGACGGTTTCTGGGTTCTTGGCAACGCCCGTTCCTACAAGAAGGGTGCGGTTTACTGCTTTGGCTGGAACGGGTCGAGTCTGGAGGAAAAGTGGCGCACGAAGGAAACCCAGAATTATATGCCCGATTATTATTTCGACGGGACACGCAATGAACTGCTTATGTTGCAGACGGTAGCGCGTTCCGGACTTGCCTCCACCGGCGCCTCAACTCTTACGATCAAAAAAGTCGAGTAGATCTCTGGCCAATCGGATTTGTTGCCAGATTACAGGCGGGAGCGATCCCGCCTTTTTTATGGTCTTTCCTTTGACGATTACGGTGAGCTGTGCTACATTCTCGCGAAAGAACAACGGGAGGTTCGTATGCAAAAAGATCATCTGGAAATACTGCTTGAATCGATTGACAGTAAATTTCAGATAACTCTTGAAGCTTTTCAGACTCTTAACCAAAAAATAGATACCAAGGTAGATGAACTGCGGGTTGAGCTGAAACAGGATATCGCCGTTGTTGACAGCAAGATTATGGGGCTGAGTAAGCGCCTGGATAGCGTTGAGAAACGGTTGTCCGATGAAATAGCGGAAGTTAAAGTGGATTTAGCGGAAGTCAAAGCGGATTTGGCGGTGGTTAAAGTAGATGTAGCGGAGGTTAAGGCCGATTTAGCTACACATCGCAACAACACGGAATTACATCGCGCTCAACCGAAACGACCACTCAAAAGAGCGTAATCCCCTTGAAACCACAATCTAAAATAATATGTATAGCCAATCAAAAGGGGGGGGTCGGTAAAACGACCACCGCCGTCAATCTTGCCGCGTCACTGGCGGCCGCCGAGCGGCCGACGCTGCTCGTCGACATGGATCCACAGGGAAATGCGACCAGCGGTGTCGGTCTGGACAAGGCTTCGTTAAAGCATACGGTATACGATGCCCTGATAAACGACTCCGCTGTCTCCGGGTTGATTGTCGATACCGGACAACCGTACCTGCATATTCTCCCTGCCAACTCCGATCTGACCGGCGTTGAGCTTGAGCTGGCCACGATGACCGGTCGGGAGCAGAAGCTGAAATTCATGTTGGCATCCGTATCGGAGCGGTATCGCTATATCATCATCGACTGTCCGCCGTCGCTCAACCTGCTGACGATAAATGCAATGACCGCCGCTGACTCCGTGCTGATACCGCTTCAGTGCGAATTTTATGCGATGGAAGGGCTTTCCCAGATTCTTCAGACGATCCGGTTGATTCAGAAAAATCTTAACCCGCTGCTGAAGATTGAAGGGATATTATTGACCATGTTTGATGCGCGCGGCAACCTGGGCAAGGAAGTTGCGTCGGAGATCCGGACGCATTTCCCCGACCAGGTATTCGAGTCGGTTATTCCGCGCAACGTCCGTCTGGCGGAAGCGCCCAGTCATGGCAAGCCGGTTATTTATTACGACATCACTTCGCGCGGGGCGGCCAGCTACCTTCAGCTGGCACGCGAGATAATTCAGAGGGAGAACATACATGGCTAGAATAGGCGGCCTCGGTAAAGGGATGGCTGCGCTGTTGCAGGTAACGGAGACGGTAGACGAGTCGAAAAACTACTTTATCTGCCCGATTGAAAAGATACGCCCCAATCGCAACCAGCCGCGTAAGCATTTTGCGGCGGAAAAGCTGGATGAGCTGGCGGCTTCTATCCGGGAAAAGGGTATCATTCAGCCGCTGGTTGTCACCAGGAGGGAAGACGGTTACGAGATCATTGCCGGCGAGCGCCGCTGGCGGGCTGCTCAAAAGGCAGGGCTGCATGAGATTCCGATTGTTATACGCGAAGCTACTCCGGATGCGGTCATGGAGCTGGCGCTGATCGAAAATATTCAGCGGCAGGATCTGAACGCTATCGAAGAGGCGCAGGCGTACCGTTCGCTTGTCGAGCATTTCAGTATTTCTCAGGATGATGTCGCCCGCCGGGTCGGCAAAAACCGGACGACGGTAACCAACGCGTTACGGTTGCTCAAGCTGCCGGATGAAATACAGCGGGATATTGTTGAAGAACGCCTCAGCATGGGGCATGCGCGTGCTCTGCTGTCGCTTGAAGGTGGCGAGTTGGTTGGAAAGGCCCGTCATGAGATCCTGCATCGTCAGTTAAGTGTACGCGCCACTGAAGAGCTTGTACGGCGATTAAAGATCAACCCGCACCCGGTTCCGGTCAAACGTCTGCAGCAGCCTGACCTGCTGATGTCGTCGCTGGAAGAACAGTTGCAAAAACGCTTCCAGTCGCGGGTTGCTATCCGCAAAGTAGGTCCCCGGGGGGGCAGGCTGGAGATTCATTTCAGCGATTCCGACGAACTGACCCGAATTATCGATCTGCTGGATATCTGAAATTTCAAAAATAAAAATGTATACGGATTGTGTAATTATCTTGACAGTGGCGCGATTTATATGGTAGCTAACCTCTGTTTTACGCCCGAATCTGGGATACAGTATACAACTCAGCATGCCTGCAAGGGGTAGGTCGTGATAGAATTAAATTTAGCGTTTGTAATCCAGCTGATCAATTTCGGCATCCTCGTCCTCGTTCTCAACCTGTTCCTGTACAAGCCTATCCGCAAGGTGCTGGCTGATCGCCGTCAGGTAATCGATTCGGCCCGTCAGAAGACGGTGTCGGTTGATGAGGAAGTTCAGAGCAAGATGTCTCAGTACGAAGCCCGTTTGCATGCAGCCAAGGCGGAAGCCGGCGCCCGTCGTGCCGAAGCTCTGAAGGCTGCCCAGGGCGAAGAAGCAGCGGTGCTGGAGAAAGCTCGCAAACAGGCTTCCGAGTCACTTGCGTCAATTCGCGAAAAAGTTGCCAAAGAGGCCGGCGAAGCGCGTGAGTTGCTGAAACAACAGGCTGAGCTTCTTTCCGCCGACATCTGTGCAAAAATTCTCGGGAGGAACCTGTAGTTATGAGTATGGTATCCGAACGCTCCAAAAAGATCATCTTCACCTTGGCATATATATCCGCCATCGTTCTGCTGGCTTCGGCCGGTTTTGCTTCCGAAGGGGGCGAAGGTGCTCACCACGCCGATCATGCCGCCGGTCAGATGAAAGATTTCGGCTGGCGTGTGCTGAACTTTGCCGTGCTGATCGGCATAGTCGTCTGGGCGCTCAAAAAAGCTGACGTCAAGGGTTCTTTGGCAGCACGTCAGGCTGAGATCGAGAAGAGTCTGAAAGATGCTGAAACCGCTCGTGACGCCGCCGAAGCAAAGCTGCGCGAATACAGCGTCAAGCTTGATCAGGCCGCCAAAGAAATTGATGAACTCCATGCCGCAATCGTTCGTGAAGGTGAGCAGGAAAAGAACCGGATTATTGCTGAAGCTAACAGTGCTGCAGAGAAAATAGTTGCCCAGGCGGCATTGTCCGCCGAGCAGGAAACGGTAAAAGCCCGCAATGAACTGCGCGCCGAAGCGGCCAGACTGGCGGTCGAAATCGCGACCGGCAAGCTGACTGCTTCAATCCGGAAGACCGACCACGACCGATTTGTCGGCGAATACCTTGACAAGGTGGTACAGATCCAGTGATCAATAACACGCTTGCGAAACGATATGCCAAAGCTCTCGTACAGCTTGGCTCGGAGGGTGGTCTGATTGACCGCTTTCGTGATGAACTCGCCACATTTGATGGAATTTTCAGCGCAAATAATGAGCTGCGGGCTGCTTTTGCGGATCCGGCCCTTACCCAGGATCAGAAAAAAAACATCATGAAGGAGCTGATTGGTAAAGTCGCCTGCTCCGAACTGGTGGGGAATTTTCTGATGTTGCTGGTGGACAAGAACCGTGTTGCATTTCTCGGCCAGATTGTCCAGACATACGAAAAGCTTGCTGACGAGTTCTCAGGTGTGATTCGTCCGGTCATCAAAACTGCTTTTCCTCTGGACGACAGTCAGATTAGTGCAATCCAGGATGCGCTGGAGAAAAAGACAGGCAAAAAAGTGGTGGCGCAGATGGTTGTCGATACGACTCTTTTGGGTGGCGTGGTAACCCAGATTGGCGATATCGCGTATGATAACAGTGTCAAGACTCAGCTTAAACGGATTAAAGATATATTACAGAAGGGGTAGGAGCATCCATGGAAATCAGAGCCGAAGAGATCAGCGAGATTATCAAAAAACAGATCAAAGAGTATGGCAAAGAGGTTGAGGTGTCGGAGACCGGCACGATCATCTCCATCGGTGACGGTATTGCCCGTATTCACGGCCTGGCTGGCGCCATGGCCGGCGAGTTGCTGGAGTTTCCCGGCGGTGTGACCGGAATGGTTCTCAACCTTGAAGAAGATAACGTCGGCTCTGCCATTCTCGGGGAGTTTTCCGAGATCAAGGAAGGCGACACGGTCAAACGTACCGGGCGTATCACCGAAGTCCCCGTGGGCGATGCCTTGATCGGTCGTGTTGTCAACGCAATAGGGCAGCCGATAGATGGTAAAGGCGCCATCAATACCAGCAACTTCAGCAAGGTAGAGATAAAGGCCCCGGGCATCGTTGATCGTAAATCGGTACATCAGCCGATGGCTACCGGTCTCAAGGCAATTGACTCCATGGTTCCAATCGGGCGCGGTCAGCGCGAGCTGATCATCGGCGACCGTCAGACCGGTAAAACCGCAGTTGCCATTGATACGATCATCAACCAGAAGGGTGGCGACGTGGTCTGTATTTATGTTGCAATCGGGCAGAAGCGTTCCACCGTGGCCCAGGTTGTTTCCAAGCTGACCGAGCATGGCGCCATGGATTATACCATCGTGGTCGCTGCAACCGCTTCCGAGTCTGCTCCCCTTCAGTTCATTGCGCCGTATACCGGCGTAACCATGGGTGAGTACTTCCGCGACAACGGCAAGCATGCGCTGATTATCTATGATGACCTTTCCAAACAGGCAGTTGCCTATCGTCAGCTTTCACTGCTTCTTCGCCGTCCGCCAGGCCGTGAAGCGTACCCGGGTGACGTTTTCTATCTTCACAGCCGTTTGCTCGAACGCGCCTGTAAACTCTCCGATGCGCGTGGCGCAGGGTCGTTGACGGCACTTCCAATTATCGAGACCCAGGCCGGTGACGTTTCCGCGTACATTCCGACCAACGTTATTTCCATCACCGACGGTCAGATTTATCTCGAATCCGACCTGTTCTTCTCCGGTGTTCGTCCGGCCATTAACGTAGGTCTCTCGGTTTCCCGCGTTGGCGGTTCCGCGCAGACCAAATCCATGAAACAGGTTGCCGGTACCCTGCGTCTCGACTTGGCCCAGTATCGTGAGATGGCTGCTTTTGCCCAGTTCGGTTCCGATCTGGACAAGGCTACCCAGATGCAGTTGGAGCGTGGTGTGCGTTTGGTTGAAATTCTCAAGCAGCCGCAGTACCGCCCTATTCCTAACGAAAAGCAGGTTCTGGTAATCTTTGCCGCCAACAATGGCTTCCTGGATGAATACCCGGTTTCCGCTCTCAAAAAATATGAGACAGAACTGTATGCATTCTTTGATAATCGTCAGGCTGAGCTGCTTGCGGAATTGCGCGACAAAAAAGCCATTGACGACAGTATGAAGGGCAGAATCATTGCCGCTCTGGGGCAGTTAAAGAAGGAATTTACCGCGTAAACAAGGACGGTTTGAGATATGGCAAGCCTTAAAAGCATTAAAAAACGGATCGTATCCGTAAAAAATACTCGCCAGATCACCAAAGCCATGAAAATGGTTTCGGCTGCCAAGTTGCGCCGTGCCCAGGAAAATGTTGTGGCTGCCCGCCCGTATGCCAAGAAACTGGGTGAAGTGCTGCAATCACTGGCTGCAAACCTTGAGGGAGATCTTCACCCGCTGCTCGAAAAGCGCGAGGCAAAGAAACTGCTTTTGATCGTCCTGACATCGGACCGTGGTTTGTGCGGTGGTTTCAACACCAACCTGTGCAAGGCAGCGGATCGTTATATCAAGGAAAAATCGGCATCATACGAGCAGGTAAGTGTGATGACGGTTGGTCGTAAAGGGTATGAGTTCCTGAAGAGCCGTTATACGGTGTATAAGAACTTCTCCAATGTTCTGGCAAAACCGAATTACCAAACTGCCGCCATGCTGGGCAAGGAAGTAATCGACGGCTTTGTGGCGGGTGAGTATGATCAGGTGGAACTCCTTTATAACTCGTTCCGTACGGTAATGTCTCAGGATATCACATTCCAGCAGATGCTTCCGGTTGTACCCGAAGAAAAGGGCGCTGCAGAGGAAGCACCCGTTGAATTTATCTACGAGCCGTCCGTGAGTGAATTATTGGCGGAAATCCTTCCCAAGAATATCGAAGTGCAAATTTTCAAAGCCATGCTGGAAACGGTTGCCGGTGAACATGGCGCCCGTATGACCGCCATGGACAGCGCATCGAAGAATGCCAATGAAATGATCGGCAAGTTGACCCTCCAGTATAACCGGGCGCGTCAGGCTGCTATTACCACGGAGTTGATGGAAATTATCTCCGGTTCAGAATCGATCAAAGGATAATACCAATTACGTAACACTATATGAGGCCCTACGGCCGCAGGAGGACACTGTTCCATGAGTCAGAACACAGGTAAGATTTCGCAAGTCATCGGCGCCGTCATCGACGTTGAATTTGAGCCCGGCAAACTGCCGGAGATCTACCACGCATTGCGCGTGACAAATCCGGCCATTGATGACCGTGAAAACAATCTGGTGCTCGAAGTTGCCCAGCATCTTGGCGAAAACTCCGTGCGTACCATCGCCATGGACTCTACCGACGGTCTCAAGCGTGGGCAGGTCGTTATCGATACCGGTAAACAGATCTGTGCCCCGGTCGGCGCTAAAACGCTCGGTCGCATCATGAACGTTATCGGTGAGCCGGTTGACGAAATGGGGCCGATCGGTAACGAGAAAGAATACGCAATTCACCGTGAAGCGCCTTCTTTCGAAAATCAATCGACCAAAGTCGAAGCGTTTACCACCGGTATCAAGGTTGTCGACCTCCTCGCACCGTATGCCCGTGGCGGCAAGATCGGTCTGTTCGGTGGCGCCGGCGTCGGCAAGACCGTTCTGATTATGGAGCTGATCAACAACATTGCCAAGCAGCATGGTGGCTACTCTGTTTTCGCCGGTGTTGGCGAGCGTACCCGTGAAGGTAATGACCTCTGGATGGAAATGAAGGAGTCCGGCGTTCTTGATAAAGCTGCTCTCGTGTACGGCCAGATGAACGAACCTCCCGGTGCCCGTGCCCGCGTTGCGCTGACCGCGCTCTCCGTTGCCGAATATTTCCGTGACGAAGAAGGCCAGGACGTTCTACTTTTCATCGATAATATTTTCCGTTTTACCCAGGCAGGTTCCGAGGTTTCGGCGCTTCTCGGCCGTATCCCTTCCGCTGTTGGTTACCAGCCTACGCTGGCAACCGAAATGGGTGAACTTCAGGAGCGTATTACATCTACGAAGAAGGGTTCAATTACATCGGTTCAGGCCATCTACGTTCCTGCCGATGACTTGACTGACCCGGCTCCTGCTACCGCGTTTGCTCACTTGGATGCAACCACGGTTCTTTCCCGTCAAATCGCCGAACTTGGTATCTACCCGGCTGTTGACCCGCTCGACTCGACATCCCGTATTCTCGATCCCCAGGTTATCGGCGAAGAGCATTACGCTGTCGCCCGTTCTGTTCAGTACGTTCTTCAGAAGTACAAGGATTTGCAGGATATCATCGCCATTCTCGGTATGGATGAACTTTCGGAAGAAGATAAGCTTGTTGTGGCCCGTGCCCGTAAGATACAACGTTTTCTCTCGCAGCCGTTTCACGTTGCCGAAGCGTTTACCGGTTCTCCCGGTAAGTATGTCGAACTCAAGGACACCATCAAGGGCTTCCAGGAAATCGTTGCCGGTAAGCATGACAGCATGCCGGAGCAGGCGTTCTACATGGTCGGTTCCATTGAAGAAGCCATTGAAAAGGCCGCCAAACTTGCTGCGGTATAATTAAACGTGTAGGGGTGCATTGTATGCGCCCTACAAGGAATGATATATGGCTGAGAAGATGAAGCTGGAAATAGTCACACCTTACAAAAAAGTCGTTGACATCGAAGTTGAAGAAGTCACCGCAACCGGTAAACTGGGTGAATTCGGCGTATTGCCGGGCCACGCTCCGTTTTTGACATCTCTCAAGATTGGCGAGCTTGTCTATAAAATCAACGGCGTTACCGAGCATATGTCGCTTAACTGGGGTTACTTCGAAATCAGGGATGACAAGATCATTGTTTTGGTGGAAACGGCTGAAACCGCCGCAGAGATCGATGTCGAACGTGCCAAAGCCGCTTTGGGGCGTGCCGAAGAAGCACTCAAAAAACTGACATCGGAAGATAAGCAGTTCAAGGTATATGAAGCTGCACTTGAACGGGCGGTCATCCGTATGCAGGTTGCCGGTAAAGCTGCCCGTAAATAAATTTCGGAAAACAGGTGACAAACAAAAAGAGCGGCAGCGATGCCGCTCTTTTTGTTTGTCTGGATATTGTTCCGCAAGTTTGTTACAAACAGGTGCGCAGGTCATTACCGCTGAAGGGAGATTTGTTATGCCGCAACCAGTTGAGCTGATGCGTTACCGCTGCTATGAGATCTTTTCCCAATCAACCGGTGTTGAAATACGTACGGCTATTAAATCAATCGAGTCACATGGAGTTGTTTCCGAACGAAGCGGAAGGATTTTACTCCGATTTTTCAAGCTTGCACCTAAAACAAAACCGGAAGAAGTGACTCAGATCCGTTTTATCTGTGAACCCGATGAGGCTTTCGGCCTGTCGCTGATGATTCAGCAGGTGGCCAACTCTACTGCGCCTTGTAAAGAAAAACTGAGTCCGCACAAGTTTGCTTCGGGCGAACATGGCGAGGAAACGGTGACAACAGTATCGGTGGAAAAGTGGGAGCGGAGCGGCAAGGGTGGCTACGCGTTGACAGTGGGACGGGGCAAGGATTTTATCAGCGTGCCGGTACCGCTTGCCAAGTTTCAATTTGCCGGAGAGTTCCTGCGTACACTGTCAACGGAGCAGAGCTGGGTCGAACGGGTTGAGAAGAAACATGTCCTCTCACAAACGCTATAACACATTCTCCGACGAACTGAAGCGGCACTTTGGCTGCAAGGTGCAGCGTATCTCCGTTGATGCCGGATTGACCTGTCCGAACCGCGATGGCACGCTCGACACGGAAGGATGCATATTTTGTGGCGGTCATGGCTCCGGGTCCTTCGGCATCCGGCGTGGGCTTTCCGTGGCCGGCCAGCTTGAAGATGGCAAGGAGGTCATGCGGCGTAAGTACCGGGCTGCAAAGTTTATCGCCTATTTTCAGGCATACTCCAATACGTATGCTTCCGTGGATCAGATACGAAAACTGTTTTCCGAGGCACAGGCCGTTTCCGATGTGGTTGGCGTAATCATCGCCACGCGCCCTGATTGTCTCCCGGATGATGTTCTGGAGTATCTCCAGGAACTTTCCCGTGAAACATATCTTTGGCTTGAGTTGGGAATTCAGTCAATCTATGACAGGAGTCTGTTATTCATCAATCGACGCCATGATTATGCCGCCTCCGTGGATGCCGTCCGGCGCGCCAAGTCACGGGGATTACGGGTCTGCGCCCATGTCATTCTCGGGCTGCCGGGTGAAACGAGTGCGGAAATGCTTGCCATGGCCGAAGAGTTGAACCGGCTTGGTATTGATGGGGTAAAGCTGCACCTTCTGCACGTCATGAAAGGAACAAGGCTTGCTGAGATGCATGGGAGAGGTGAAGTTGAACTGCTTGACCGGGATGGGTATGCCGGACTGGTATGCGACTTCCTGGAGTGTCTGGAACCGCACATTCTGATTCATCGCCTGACCGGAGACGGCGGTCATGACAACCTGATAGCTCCGCTTTGGTCACTGAAAAAGTTTGAGGTGCTCAATCTGATCGATGCCGAGCTGGAGCGCCGCAACACATGGCAGGGGATCAGATTATCCCGGCAGCAATCAATACCAGAAATATAAAGTAAAAGGCCCCGCCTGCCAGCAGAGTTCCCGGCGTTAGATGCTTTTTCCAACGAATCTGAATGTAGGCCATGCCAACGGAGGCGAAGGTGAGAGCCACGGTCAGAAGCGCCGCCGTGTTGAGCCGCCAATCGGTCATCAAGATACCGATGGCGGTGATGATCGATCCCTGGAAAACCATTGCGCCGGTTATATTGCCGATAGCGAGGGTATCCTTCCCCTTGCCGATCCAGATGACGCTGTTGAATTTCTCGGGCAACTCCGTTGCAATCGGAGCAATGATCATGGCCAGGATGAACGGAGATATCCCCATGAGCGCGGAAATGATCTGCACTTTTTCGACAAAAATATATGAACCCCACACAATCAGCAGGAGCGAACTTAACACCTGAAAACCGATGATACCCATATGCGGGTCATGTGATTTCGGAGCGAAGTAACACGGATCAATTTCCCCCTCTTCAATTTCGTGCGCTTCCGGCTCGCCGCCACCTCGGAGTGTTTTCAGCACATACGCGCCATAGGTCAGAAAGAGCGACATGGCGATAAACGTCTTGACCACCGGATGTTTACCCAGAAACGAGGCGGCAATAGCTACGCTGTACAGTGCCAGAAAGTACTCCATGTCACGCCGCATGACAATCGTATCAACCCGCATGACCGGATAGTCGTTCCGCTTCTTCCGGTGCCATACGACGGCAAGACCGCTGACAAAAAAAGCAAGGGTGCCGAGCATGAATGGTGCGCCGATGATGGCGCCGACACCGATTTTATGACCCGCCTCGGAGGTGCCGAACATGATGGCGACAATCGGTACCAGCGTTTCGGGGAGAGCGGTGCCGACGGCCGCGAAAACGCTTCCTACCGCCCCGTCCGACAGCTTCATCTTCTTGCCGAACCACTCCAGGCCGTTGGTGAACACGGTTGCACCCAGGAGAATGATTCCCAGAGCGATAAGCAATACCAGCCAGTTGAACATGCTACATCTCCACCCGGGTAACGACACCTTGCAGTTTAGCTGCCGGAAGTTTGTTGAATTGCACAAAGTTGGGTGTCATTTTCTTAAGAACGGAGAATATTTTCCATACCGGGTTCCCGGTGGAGATGTCCTCAATACCGTAGAAAATAACCTTTTCCACAATGCCGTTGTCTTTAAGTAGCTGCTCAATATCGAACAGTACCATGTAACCTACCTTTATTTCGAAGGCATCGAGGCCGGTTCCAAGCCCCGGTGTGAGACAGCTTTCAAGTCCGTAGGGATCGTCGGTGCGGATGATGGATATCAGGACGTTGCGCTCATATATAATGTTCGAGCGAATAGTACAGTGCACCAGGTAGGGGGGGATGGTGTTCCACTCCTTGACGAAGAACAGGCCGGTTCCCGAGATATGTCCTTTGCGGTAGATCTGTTCGTAACTGATCAGGTAGGTTTCCATGTCAAGCGGCCGGAGCGCACTGTATAGAGCCCGTTGCCCTTTGGTCCAGATCAAAATGGCGGTAAGCGGTATGGAGGCAAGAATCAACGACCAGTAGCCGCCATGCGGCAGTTTATGGAGATTGGAAATGAGGAAGGCAAAGTCTACCACCGTAACAAACAGTGCGAGAGGTACCTTCCATTTTTTCTTGGTACGGGCAAAGATCATGACCATCATTATTCCGGTGATGGTCATGGTGCCGGTGACCGCCAGTCCGTAAGCGGCTGCCAGATTCTCTGATTTCTGGAAAATCAGCATGATCATGATCACCAGGGCGAGGAGAATCCAGTTTACCGCCCCGATATATATCTGCGATTTGAGTTGATGGGACGTGTAATCAACCTTCAGAAGCGGCAGTATCCGGGTGGTAATGCCCTGATACACTATGGAGAAGACACCGCTGATAAGTGCCTGGGAAGCGATAACTGTGGCCATGACCGTCAGAATCAGGAAGGGAATGTACAGCATGGTCGATTGCGATTGCACCATGCCGAAAAGGATGTTTTTCGCATCCGGATGGTTGAGTATGAACGCTCCCTGCCCCAGGTAATTGATTATCAATGCGACAAAGACCAGATACCATGCTCGTTTGACCGGTTTGCGCCCGAGATGCCCCATGTCTGCGTAGAGTGCCTCGCCCCCTGTGGCGCAGAGAATTACCTCGGAGAGCACAAAGAACCCGGCCATGCCGTTATGACGGAGGAAATTAATGGCGTAATGCGGACTGACTGCGGCGATGATGCCTGGAAACGAAAACAGGGCGATGATGCCGGATATCGTCAGGGCGGCAAACCAGACGACCATGATTGGTCCAAATGCTTTTGCCACCGTATCCGTCCCCTTGAACTGAAAAACAAACAGAAAGACGGCAATAAGTGCGGCGATGAGGATCAACATCGATTGACTGAGGCCGCTCAAAGACGGGATCAGAAGGGCACCCTCAACCGCCGAAAGGATACTGATGGCAGGAGTAATAACACCGTCTCCCAGCAGCAACGCAACGCCGAGATAGGAGAGAAATGTGACGAGGATCATCTGCTGTCCCGGCTTGATCATACGAACCAGAATCTCGCGCAGGACGATAGTGCCTCCTTCGCCTTTGCGGCTGAGGCTCATGGCAAGCAGTGCGTATTCGATGTTGACCAGGATCATCAACGTCCAGACAATAAGCGAGATAATCCCGAATACATTTTCCTGGGTCGGTTTGGTCAGGGCGATGATAACGGTCAGAGTATAGATTGGACTGGTGCCGATGTCGCCGAACACCAGACCCATCGATTTGATAATGCCGCCCCAATAGGAGTCGTTTTCACCATGCTTCATAAAATGTATGCCCCCACGTAAGAAAACAACTCTTTATAGCACCGGAGCGCGGTATGCTCAATGTCTTTTCCAATGTACGCGTTGAATCGAGCACGATTGCAGAGAGTCACGCATGTGCGGGAGACCCCTGTGACTGCGCAAAATACTTGCTTTATACAAATAGTAGTGTAAAAACAGTGCGATGAATTTATCTCTGACAATGTTGTACGGGAGGAACCTGTGAAGAAACTGCTCGTTTTGGGTTTACTGTGTCTGGTAATGGTTGGCTGCACGAAAAAGGGGGGTCAGGAAGCCGGAGTAATCAGGATTGGCGCCGCAGGACAGTTGACCGGTCCCGAAGCGGTATTCGGTGCTGATATGCTGAATGGCGTTACACTGGCGGTGGATGAGTGGAATGCCAAGGGAGGGGTTTTGGGCAAAAAGATCGAGCTCGTTCCCGGTGACGATCAGGCCGAACCTCGCCAGGCGGTTGCCGTTGCCAACAAATTTGCGGCCGAAGGGGTCGCGGGTGTGGTTGGCCATTTCAACAGCAGTTGTTCCATCCCCGCTTCCGAGATTTACCACAAAGCCGGTATTCCCCAGATATCCCATGCTTCCACCAACCCGAAACTGACGGATCAGGGTTTCGACAACGTTTTCCGCGTCTGCGGCAGGGACGATCAACAGGGGAAAGCGGCAGCCGATTTTGCCGTACAGAAACTGAAAGTCAAGCGGGTCGCCGTCATTCATGACAAGACAACCTACGGCCAGGGTTTTGCCGAAGAATTTAAAAAAAATCTCGGCTCCGGCGTCGAAGTACTCCTCTTTGAAGGGATCACCAAGGGGGATAAAGATTACTCACCGGTCGTCACCAAGATCAAGTCGGTAAATCCGGACCTGATTTTTTTCGGCGGCATCTACACCGAGGGGGGACTGCTCGTCAAGCAGTATAAGGCAATGGGAGGAACGGCTCCTTTTATCGGCGGTGACGGCATTATGAGTGAAGAAATGCTGAAGATCGGCGGGCCGGCAACCGAGGGAACCTATGCCACATTTGGCCCGGATACCAAGGATATTCCTTCGGCGAAAGGTTTCAACGAAAACTATCGGAAGAAGTACGGCGAGCCGGGAGTGTACTCCGTTTACGCCTATGATGCCGCCAACATCCTCTTTCAGTCGATTCAGGCTGCGGGGGGCACCGACGGCAAGAAGGTGCTTCCGGTGATACGCGCCATCGACTACAACGGTGCGCTCGGCCACATCCGGTTTGACGCCAGGGGTGATGTGAAAGAGTCCCCGTATGTCGTATGGAAGGTAGAAAGCGGCAAGTTCAAGCAGGTTAAATAGGAGCACCATGTTTCTCCAGCACCTGCTAAACGGTATCACCATCGGCGGCAGCTATGCGCTCATTGCACTTGGCTACACCCTCGTCTATGGTGTCCTCAAGCTGATCAATTTTGCCCATGGCGAAATCTACATGATCGGGGCGAATCTCGGGTTCATTCTTATCTCGCTGATACCGGCTATGCCCCCGTTTCTCCAGGGGAATCTGATACTGCTCCTGCTGGCCGTGGTGCTGGTTGCCGCAGTGATCTGCTCTCTCTATGGGTATTACCTGGAAAAGATCTGCTACCGTCCGTTACGTGGCGCACCCAAACTTACCCCTCTTATCAGCGCCCTTGGCGCATCGATATTTCTGCAAAATTTCGTCATGATCAGCATGGGCGCCAAGGATCGCATATTTCCGCAGACCATCGGCATGCAGGCAATTACCATGGGCGGAGTTTCATTCACCCTGCTGCAATTGGTGATCATCTTTTCCTCAATTGCGCTGATGGCACTGATCTATTGGTTTATTAACCGGACCCGGCTCGGGATAGCCATCAAGGCAACCTCCGCCGATCCCTATATGGCCTCGCTGGTGGGAATCAATGTTGACACGGTGATTTCGGTAACCTTTATGGCCGGCTCGTTTCTGGCTGCCTGTGCGGGAGTAATGATCGGCCTTTATTACGGTTCGATCAACTTTACCCTTGGGTATCTGGGTGGCATCAAGGCCTTTACCGCGGCGGTGCTGGGAGGTATCGGCAACGTTCCCGGCGCCATGATCGGGGGATTTCTGCTCGGTGTTATCGAGGCGCTGGGCGCCGGCTATTTTTCCAGCGAGTACAAGGATGTGTATGCCTTTTTCATCCTGATTGCCGTGCTCGTCTTCCGGCCCGCCGGGTTGCTCGGGAAGGGTGCCAATGAACGGGCATAATCTGCGCCACGACCTCTTTTACTATCTGGGGATGCTTCTGATCTGCGCCCCCTTCCTGAAGTCCCATACAGTGTATGTCCCGCTGCTGTTTTTGGGCGTGTGGGGATTGCGCCGTTTTGCCGCTTTTGCCGGAGAAAACCGCACGATAACCGGCATCAGGGAGCAGATGGAATCGCTCGTGATGGCACACAGTTCTTTAACCGTCGGGAGCATACTGGCCATTGCCCTGCTGCTCCCGTTCGTTTCCTCCAATTATCTGATCGATGTGCTGACTTCCGCCATACTCTACGCGATTCTGGCAACGGCGCTCAATATCACCGTGGGGATGACCGGGGTGCTGGTCCTTGGTTTCATAGGCTTCTACGCCGTGGGGGCATACACCACCGGCATTCTGACCGCTAAGTTTGCCCTGTGCGGATTTTGGATCGCACTGCCGCTTTCGGGGCTGGCGGCCATGCTCTGCGGCATACTGCTGGGTATTCCAGCGTTACGCCTCAAGGGTGATTATCTGGCGGTCGTGACGCTCGGTTTCGGTGAGATCATCCGCATCTTTCTCACCAACCTCAATGCCCTGACCGGTGGGCCAAACGGGATCATGGGGATCAAACGACCATCGTTTGGAGTATTTGCCCTCGACCATCCCCGCGACTTTTACTGGTTTGCCCTGGTCATGCTCTCTCTCATTGTCCTGGTTGTTGCCCGGCTGGCCAATTCCCGCTATGGCCGGGCCTGGGTAGCTATCCGCGAGAACGAGATGGCGGCCGGGGCGCTGGGTATCAATGTGTTCAGGAAGCATCTGCTCTCTTTTTCGATTTCCGCGTTCCTTGGCGGCATTGCCGGGTCGCTGTTCGCCGTCAAGCAAGGTTTTATCTCGCCGGATTCATTTACCTTTTACGAATCGGTACTGGTGCTCTGCATGGTCGTGCTGGGGGGGATCGGTAATGTGGTTGGATCGGTCGCCGGTGCGCTGCTGCTGATCATCGTTCCGGAGTTTTTGCGTGAATTTTCCCTGTACCGGATGCTTGTCTTCGGGGCGGTCATGATCGCTTTCATGGTCTTTCGCCCCAACGGGCTGCTCGGCAGCCGTTTAATCACAGAGGAGATCAAGGATAGTGCTGATGACGACCGGTAACATCCTGACAACCGATTCACTCTCTGTAACCTTCGGAGGCGTACGGGCACTCGCCGCTGTGTCGATCAACGTGAAGGAAGGGGAGATCCTCTCCATTATTGGTCCGAATGGTGCGGGTAAGACCACTTTTTTCAACGCCATTACCGGAACCTGTCCTCCGACGAGTGGACAGGTTTTTCTTGCCGGTCAGGATATTACCGCAAAATCCCCGGACGAGGTAGCGCGGCTGCGCATGGCGCGATCCTTCCAGAATCTGAAGCCATTTCCCGAGATGACGCTGCTGGAAAATGTTCTGATCGGTCGCGAGATCCATATGACGACCGGCATACTGGCTACGATCCTGCGCCTGCCCGCTTTTTTCGCGGATGAGGCGGAACAGAAATGCCGTGCCCGCGACTTGCTGGCTTTTGTCGGACTTGAACATCGTCGCGATCATCTGGCGCGTAATTTGACTTATGGTGAACGGAAGATGCTTGAGATCGCCCGGGCGCTTGCTCTTGAACCCACGCTGCTGCTGCTTGATGAACCGGTGGCGGGAATGAACCCGACCGAGACCGGCTTTGTCATGGAACTTGTCCAAAACATCCGCCGTCAGGGGATTACCGTCGTGATCATCGAACATGACATGAAAATGGTGATGGGTATCTCCGACCGGATCTATGTTCTGGATCATGGTGAGTTGATTGCCGAAGGGGCGCCACATGAGGTGCGAGCTAACCCGGCAGTAATAGAAGCCTACCTCGGGGGAGGCACACATGCTCCGACTCACTGACATCCGGTTGTTCTACGGACCGATCCAGGCACTCAAGCGGGTTACCCTCGAAGTTGCCGCAGGAGAAATCGTCACCTTGATCGGCGCCAACGGGGCCGGCAAGAGTTCCACTCTCAAGGCTGTTTCCGGGATGCATGCAACCAGCGGCGGCAGCATCACCTTTTGTGGAGAGCGGATCGATAATCTTCCTCCCCATGAGCTCGTCAGTCGCGGAATCTCTCACTGTCCCGAGGGGCGGCGAATTTTTGGCGACCTGTCGGTCAGGGAAAATCTGCTGATGGGAGGGTATCTTCTGCCGAAGGCCGAGATTCCCGCGCAGCTTGACCATGTTCTCGCGATTTTTCCTCGTCTCGGAGAGCGGATTGGCCAGGCGGGCGGAACCCTGTCCGGTGGCGAGCAGCAGATGCTTGCCATTGCCCGAGCACTGATGTGCAAGCCGGCGTTGCTCATGCTCGACGAACCATCTCTCGGTCTGGCTCCGATTATGGTTGAGAAGATCTTTGAAACGATTCTCGATTTGAAACAAAGCGGCCTGACGGTTTTGCTGGTTGAGCAGAATGCCAGTGCCGCCCTGGAAATATCAGACCGCGGCTATGTTCTGGAGGTGGGGTGCGTGACGCTCACCGGCAACTCGGCGGAGCTCCGGAGTGATTCACGCATAGTTCAGGCGTATCTTGGCGGCTAAGGGGAGTATGTAATGATTTGCCGCTATTTCAAGGTTGCCCATCGCGACATGGTATTTCTCAAGTTTATTCTGGAGGCGTATGAAGGGATGAATGTCATGAGTACTGTTGATAACAAGGCCGGCATTATCCGAGTTGCCATCATGCCAGGGTTTGTCGACGATATGGATGGGCTGCTGGCAGAACTGGGAAAAGAGGTGACCTTGGAACCGGTCACCTGGAATGATGACCTCTGTACATTCTGAACCGGGTCGCCGTGGCGCTCGTTATGCGGTCCCACCGGTAGGCGGAAGAGGCAATTCAGTACTCAGGACAATTACGTACAAATTTGCAGGGACGTTGCTTGCTATCTTTCTGCTATCCCAAGTTCAAATATTTTTTTCCCTTATTGACGGCTCACATTCCATTGATTTTTCGCCCGCGGTACTGCAATGGAAGCGTAGGTTGAGTTGAGTTCTGTTATGAGGTTGATAGTATTCATGGCTGATTAACAAGAATGTCCCTCTATCCTCTTAAATTTCTTCCGTTTTGCATATACCACTCCCCTGCCTATGTAGCTGTGTGAATTATTCTGCTGCGTTGCATCCGACTTCATGAAGCGAAAAGAATGGGGTTATATGACTACCGGCATATGAATCGTAAAGGATGCCCCGCAAAAGAAAAGATTTCAGGAATTCCAAAAGCTCCGTACAGCAGAACCCCTGTGATAGTCACAATGGCAAGCCGAGTAATCCACTTCTCCTCCCATGTTGATTGACCCGTCAGTGGGTATCGTAATAACCTACTCACAGCCCATACAAAACACGGAAGAGCAATCAGCAGCATCAAAATGAATGCCTCAAAATCAGCCAATGCCAGGCCAGCCCCTCTCAAGCACGGGTAATCCTTCACGAAATAAAACAGAAGCATGGTCAGCATGGTCGCCATAGTAGCAGGCAACCATATTTTCAGGGATTTTAGTATCTTTTTCATTTTTCTAACGTCCCTTTAAAAACCGCCCAAGTTGTGGATGCTGGGCTCCACGGCTATCTATTTCATTATTTTTTGAGATAGAACGAGCCAATCACGACACCCAGACCACCGCACATTGCGCCGCAGAAACTACCTACTGCAAGAGCAATTGGCCACATTGATGCGCCACCTCCATGGTATGGCATAATAAACCTTTCAATCAATAACAATACAGGAATAAAAGTACAGGTTATTAGCCACGAATGTAATTCATTGACACCTCGACAGCGTAATATCATTCCCGCTATACCTGTAAACAACAAAAATAATATCGGCCACATTCCTAACACTCCAATATAACTAACTTCATTCGCTGCTTATTTGCCACATTTACATTTATGCGATTCATCAAATGCTTTTTTTGCATCACTACTATCTCGGTTCATCCGCAGAATTTGTGGGTAGATTTCAGGATATGAAGGCTTGAACAGCAACCCAGTTAATGAAAAATAGAGCATCCCGTCTTCAAATCAGTCATTATGGGTTTCGACCAAGAAATC
>Ga0118677_10003341_pt1 | contig 30537 bp, 33 predicted proteins | sample AliMusrvi5mmetaG_FD_86154 | JGI IMG/M metagenome (GOLD analysis project Ga0118677, IMG submission 86154) | reverse complement strand
CGTTCCCCGGCGCCGCCTACGCCGCGACACTGGTTTCGTTCGCGCTGGCGAATAAGCTCACGACCGCCGCCAACGCGATCTATCTGCAGTCGACGGCGCCGCTGTACATGCTGGTGCTCGGCCCCCTGGTTTTGCGCGAAAAGGTGCGCCGGGCCGATCTTGTGGTGTTTGCCGCGGTGGGTGCGGGAGCTGCGATGGTGCTGTTTTCGTCCGGCTCGCGGGCCGCGGTCTCCGGTGTGCCGGCGGGCGGTTCCGCCCAAGGCAACCTGCTGGCCGTTCTTTCCGGCTTTGCCTGGGCGTGCACGCTGACCAGCCTCCGCTGGCTGGGGCGAAAGCGGGCGGAAGCGGAAACGACCGCCAACCCGGCGGCGGCCGCCGTTATCGCGGGGAATCTGATTGCGTTCGCGGCGTGTCTGCCGGCCGCTCTCCCGGTCGCCAGGGTGGGGGCGGCGGATGCGGCAGCGCTTCTCTATCTGGGCATCTTTCAGGTGGGACTGGCCTACGTTTTCCTCACGCGCTCGATCCGCCACGTCCCCGCGTTTGAAGCCGCCACGCTGCTCCTGGCAGAACCCGTCTTCAATCCGGTGTGGGCCTGGGCTCTGGCACGTGAGGCGCCGGGGATCGGGGCACTCGCGGGAGGAGTGCTGATCGTCGGCGCCGCCTTCGTATCTTCCGTGACGGGATCGCGCCGTCCTTAGTTTTCAGGTACGACGTTTTCGTGTGCCGTTGCGGAGTGGGGCTCCGGAGCGGGCACCGACTTCTCCACGACGATGGTGAACTTAGCCGCCATGGCCGCAATCGCCCCCACCGCGGCGAGCACGGGCGCGAAAACCGCGCCGACTGCCGCGACGGTCACCGGAATCTCGACGAAGGTGTTTCCGTGCTCGTCCTTAATGATGACCCGCCGCACGTTGCCTTCGTGAATCAGCGTCTTGACCTTGTCGGCCAGTTCGTGACCGAATACCTTGATTTCTTCGACCATGACGTGCAGTTTGTCGGTGTGCAGTGTGTCCATAGCTTCTCCTGTTCAAACGATAGCGGGTTATACGATTCCGCGCAGAATCCGGGCAGGCAGCATCACCAGCGCCCACACCGCGGCGAGCACCGATCCCACGGCGATTCCCACGATCCGGAACGGCAGCAGCAGCAGCCAGATAATGGGATATAGAATCAGCGCCAGCAGTGCCAGCGGCCAGCAGGCCACCAGCAGAATGCACCAGACAAGAAATTTCAGCATCGGAATGTCTTTCCTTCAGAAACTACGCACGTGACCGCGAGGAAGTTCGCGCCTGTTGTGTGTTATCCTGAGAATTCGTTTCCAGCGAAAACGGCGTACCGCTGTGCGTTTCCGATCGCCAGACGGCGCGTTCCAGATCAAAGAAGGATTATCGAAGTAATGGCAAATCATGTTTCTGCCCTGAAGCGTGTCCGGCAGACCGAACGTCGCACGGAATTCAATCGTTTTGCAAAGACCCGTCTGCGTCACCAGATCCGCGCGATGCGCAAAGCGCTGGCCGCCAAACAGCCGGGCGATCTCAAGACCGCTCTCAGCTCCACGTTCTCGCTGCTCGACAAAGCCGCCCGTAAGGGTTACATCAAGCAGGGCACGGCGGCCCGCTACAAGAGCCGTCTGCACACGCGGGTGAAAGTTGCCCTGGGCGACACCCAAAAATAGTTCTTCGTTCCTTATCGCTGGCCAGACGCGGACTCCGGGTGACCGGTCGTCCGCGTTTTGCTTTTGGCGGGAGCCGTCCGGAATCCCGGGCTGTTTACATCGGGCTGCGTCTGTCGATACTGCGTATGTCGATAGCGTTAAGCTGGTGATGAATGAATATCGTGCTTCTTCTCACCGAAGCGGAGATTCCGGCCGAGTTCGCCGAGTCCATCGAAGCGCGCGATCTGCCGGAGAAGTTTTTCTACTGGACGCCCCAGTCGGTGAAAGCCTGGGAGGACGTGTCGGCTGAATCCGCGGAATCCGTGCAGTCCACCTGGGAAAGCCTGGCCGTGCGCGCGGCCGATCTGACCAAAGTCTTCAACGGACCCGTGCCCGTCATCAGTTTCGGGGCGGGGGATGCGCAAAAGGACCGCATCCTGCTCCGCGCCCTTGCCGCGGCGGGGCGGGAAGTTCGGTATTTTCCGGTCGATGCCAGCCAGCAACTGCTGGAGACGGCCTGCGCCGGCGCCGAAGACGACGATTGCGAAGTTCTCGGCATCAAGGCGGATATTTCCAGCCCCATGCACATGGTGCTCGCCGCCGATGTCAGCGAGGCGCCGCGCCTCTTTCTGATGGTGGGCAGCACGCTCGGCGGATTCGACCCCATGGACCAGATCCGCCATGTAGCCGATTGTGTGAAAAAAGGCGATATTCTCATCATCGATGCCCATCTGCATCCCGGCACTCCGGACCTGGTTTCGGATGCGCAGAAGCGGTTTGTCTTCGCGCCGTTCGCTTCCGCGGGAGTGCTGGCGGACGATGGGGAAATTGAGTTCAGCGAGCGTCCGGACGACCGGCTGGACGGCATGTTCATGCTTACCCGGCGCTTCATGGCGTCCCGCGACCTGCGCCTTCTGGTGGCGGGCTCCGAGTTTTCCGTGGCGCGCGGCGAGCGCATCCTGCTGAATTTTCGCTATCTGTTCACGCCGGAAGCCTTCCGCTGGCTGCTCACAGGCCATGCCGGACTCCGCATTGTCGGCGAGATTCCCTGCAGTGACGGCAAGACGCTGACAGCGGTCTGCATCAAAGGATAAGTCGCGAGTTCGTGCAGCCCCGGCGTCAGTGCAGAGTTTCGAGGTACTCGCCGGTGCTGGCGTCGATGAGAATGGACAGCGCGCTGCTTGTGACGCTTTCTCCCCAGATTACGCGCCACAGCGGCTCGCTGTTCTGGCGGCCCATCTCCAGCAGATAGGAAATCGGCATGTCCGGGTTCTTTTTCGCGTACTGATCGCCATGCTTCAGGGCCGTCTCCCAAGCCTTGTCGGTGTCCGTCCGTATCGCCGCCATTAAGATGGCCCGGTTGTCATTCGACCACGCGGCCGGCGAATCGGGGAACGTGCCTTCCCGCAGCGTCGTGCTGGCGTCGAAGACCGAGTAGGTATACGCGCGTTTCTGTCCCAGGCTTTCCGACGCGAAGATCGCCTGCCAGGCAGGCGCCTTGCCGGACTCGCGCTTCACCTGGGCAATATCGATGCTGGACAGGCGCACCAGCTTGATGTCCGGAGCCCACAGCCTTCCCTTGCCGTACATGGCATAAAGCGCGTGCAGGCCCGTGACCGGCACGGCGGGCTTCTTCTCCACCTTCGGTTCGGGCGAGGAGCCGCAACTTTGCACAAAGACAGCGGAACTGAACACAGCCGGCGTGAGTGCGAGCAACTCGCGTCTTCTCATGACTCCAGTGTACGGGAGCGGAGTGCGGTGTCGGGGATGCCATCTCCGGAACATTAAAATTCATTGACATTGAGGCACGGCAGCGCGAACATATGGCCAGGAGCGGAATTTTTTTATTTAGATCTGCCCCTGAGTCGTCCAGGAACCGCGATCGTATCGCGGGGGGAGGTGGCTATCGAACCGTGCCAGCCAGAGGGCGGCCGTTTCCGTCAGGCGTGCGTAAGCAGGCAGTGATGAAGCTTCAGAACCACCGGGAACTGCGCGAAAATTGCGCACGCGCCTCGCGCGATATGGATCGGTGGCAATCCGGCTTCTGGCTTACGACCTGAGGAACAGCCGCCCTTGTTTTTTTGCCCGACTTCTTTCCCTCCCCCATGCCGCGTTCCCGATTCCCTCAAACGGTACCCCTTGTGGCATGCGATACTGAACGATTCTGCCTCTAGTCAGTATGCCGGATTCTACTCCCTTCGAAATCGTTAGTGCCCATAGCCCGGACTCCGACGATGCTTTCATGTTTTATGGGCTGGCTACCAAGAAGATCCGTTCTCCGAAACTGAGTTTTCGGCACGTGCTGTCCGATATCGAAAGCCTGAACCGGAAAGCGATGGAGGGAGTCTACGACCTCACCGCCATTTCTTATCACGCTTATCCTTACGTCGCCGATAAATATGTTTTGATGGCGGCGGGTTCCAGCATCGGCGATGGGTATGGTCCCATGGTGGTCGCACTGCACCCCATGGAACCGGACGAGATCAAGGGGAAGCGGATCGCCATTCCCGGTACTCTCACCACCGCGTATCTGGCGCTGAAAATCTTCGAGCCGGACATCATTCCGGTGTCGGTCCCCTTCGACAAAATTCTGGAAACGGTGCAAGCGGGCGGCACCGATGCCGGTCTGATCATCCACGAAGCGCAGCTCACCTATAACAAAGCGGGTTTTCATCGCGTGCTCGATATGGGGAAGTGGTGGAAAGAGAAATATTCTTTGCCTCTGCCCCTGGGCGCCAACGTACTGCGGCGCGCTCTGCCGGAGGATGTGAGGAGCGAGTGCTGCCGGATGATGAAAGACAGTATCCAGTACGCTCTCGACAACCACGCCGAGGCGCTCGATTACGCGCTGCAGTTCGCGCGCGACATGGAGCCGCGCCTGGCCGAAAAGTTCGTCGGCATGTATGTGAACCACTACACGGTCGATGCGGGCACGGTCATCCCGGAGGCGGCGCAGCTGATGTTCGATAAAGGATTCGAAGTGGGCCTGATTCCGCACCGGATCCAGGTCGAATTCGCCCGCTAAGTATTTCCTTTAAGATCAGCGGGTCCGGAATTTCCACAAAATCTGCCGCAGGATGCCCAGCAACAACGGCGCATCCCGCCGGCTGATGCGCAGCCTCCGCAACCAGCGTCTGACTTTCAGATCCGTCGAGACTGCCGTAATCCGGTTCGTGTAGCCGGATTCCCGCAGCACATCCAGCAGCATGGTGGTCAGCCGCTCGGCCTCTTCGCCGGACACGGAATCCGTCTTCTTTTCGGGCGCGTTCACCGCGGCCACAGCCGTATCGTCCCGAACCAGTTCCCACAGGCACACGGCCACGGCCTGACCAAGATTCATGGACGGCGTGCCGGGCGCCGTGGGAATCCGGATGAGGGCGTGGCAGTGACTCATGTCGTCGTTGGAAAGACCGAATTTTTCCGAGCCGAACAGCAGCGCGGCGCGCCCCGCATTCTGCCGCACGCGCGGCATAGCGGCTTCCAGGCGATCCACGGGCTGCTGCGGGACGCGTTTCTGCCCCGCGGTGGTTCCCACCACCAGCGAGCAGTCCGCCAGCGCCTCGCCCAGCGTTGCGTACACCCGCGCGCTTTGCAGCACGTGCGCGCCGCCCACCGCGGACACGGCCTCGCGGAAGGCCACCTCGTACGGATCCACGAGGCGCAGATCGTCAAAGCCGAAGTTGGCCATGGCCCGCGCCGCGGCGCCGATGTTCAGCGGATTGCGCGGAGAAACAAGGACTACTGTGAGTGCGGTGCCGATGACCCGATGGTGGCACACCCGCCTCGTCGTCCGGCCTCTTCGTCGTCCGCCGGCAGGCCGGCGGGCAGCGCGAAAGCGGATTTTTACACTGATTTTCCGTCCATAGTGTAGAATCAGAGCTTTGCGCCTCTCTCCCGCCTCCGGGGCCGGATGCGAGGCGTATTCAGGGTATAGTGGAGGAAGTTATGGCATCGCCCGTAGAGCAGAAGGTTAAACAGATTATTGTCGAACAGTTGGGTGTTGACGAGGGCCAGGTGGACAACAAGGCCTCATTCGTCGATGATCTGGGTGCCGACTCCCTCGATATCGTTGAACTTGTAATGGCTTTCGAAGAAGCCTTCGAGCTGGAGATCCCCGACGAGGACGCCGAGAAGATCACGACCGTCGGCGACGCCATCACCTACATCGAAGCGAAAAAGAAATAGCGTTTTTGCACTGGCGCTTCCGCATTAGCCCGCCGCACCGGAGCGGGCATCGAGCCGCGGAGCGAACCTAAGGAGTCACTTATTCCCCGCAGAGTCGTAGTCACCGGCGTTGGTCTGCTGACCGCCATCGGAGACACCACAGCCGAGACGTGGCAAGGCCTGATGGAGGTCCGCAGCGGGATCTCCGAAATTCAGTCTTTTGATGCGTCGCTTTTCAATTGCCGAATCGCGGGAGAGATCAAGCATTTCGATCCCGCGCGCTTTATTGAAAAGAAAGAAATCAAGAAGATGGGGCGTTTCATCCACCTGGCCATCGCGGCTTCCGAGGATGCCCTTCAATCTTCCGGCCTGCGGGTGACTCCGGAAAATGCCGAACAGGTGGGCGTCTACATCGGCAGCGGCATCGGCGGCTTCGAAGTTATCGAGCGCGAGCACAAGAATCTGCTGGAGTTCGGCCCGCGCCGTATCTCGCCTTTCTTCATTCCGGCCACCATCATCAATCTGGCGTCGGGTTACATTTCCATCCGCACCGGCGCGAAAGGCCCGAACTCGGCCACCGCGACGGCCTGCACCACCAGTGCCCACTGCATTGGCGATTCGTTCAAGATTATTCAGCGCGGCGATGCCGACGTGATGATCTGCGGCGGCACCGAGGCCTGCATCACGCCCATGGGCATCGGTGGTTTCGCGGCGATGCGCGCCATGTCGCAGCGCAATGACGATCCGGCCCATGCGTCCCGTCCGTTCGATCGCGATCGGGACGGCTTCGTCATCGGCGAAGGCGCGGGCATTCTGATACTCGAAGAGCTCGAGACCGCCAGGCGCCGCGGCGCCCCCATTATGGCGGAGATCGTCGGCTACGGGATGAGCGGCGATGCATACCATTTCACGTCGCCGCCCGAAGATGGCGAAGGCGCTTTCCGCGTGATGCGTGTCGCGCTGCGGGACGCGAAACTCAACCCCGAGCAGATCGATTACATCAACGCCCACGGCACGTCCACTTCCCTGGGCGATCAGGCGGAAACCGTCGCGATCAAACGCGCGTTCGGGGATCATGCCAGGAAACTCGCGGTCAGTTCCACCAAATCCATGACGGGTCACCTGCTGGGTGGCGCGGGCGGACTCGAAGCCGGCATTGCCGTTTGCGCCCTGATGAATCAGGTCGTTCCGCCGACTGCGAACTACCAGACGCCCGATCCCGGCTGCGACCTTGACTACGTGCCTAATGAACCGCGGCCGATGAAACTGGATTACGTTCTGTCCAATTCCTTCGGTTTCGGCGGCACCAACGCCTCGCTGGTTTTCCAGCGCCTAGAGAAATGATGTCCCAAAATGGAACAGAAAACCCCGCGCGAGGACATGATGGCTGAGGCCAAAACGGGACTGATGGCGGGCAAGCGCGGCCTGGTCATGGGGGTCGCCAACGACCATTCCATTGCCTGGGGCATCGCTCAGATGCTGGCGGCCCAAGGTGCCGAGATCGCCTTTACCTATCAGGGCGACGCCCAGGCCAAGCGGCTGAAGCCGCTGGCCGAGAGCCTTGGCTCCTCCATCGTGTTGCCTGCCGATGTTGAAAGCGACGAACAGCTCGACAGCGTCTTTGCGGAAATCCAGAAGCAATGGGGCGGGCTCGACTTTCTGGTGCACGCCATCGCCTTCTCCGACCGCGATGAACTGAAGGGCCGTTATGTAGATACGTCCCGCAGCAACTTCCTCAGAACCCTCGATATTTCCTGCTATTCCTTCACCGCTGTGGCGCGCCGCGCCTGCGGAATGATGAACCATGGCGGCGCCATGGTGACGCTTTCTTACCTCGGCGCCCAGCGCGTGATGCCCAGCTACAATGTCATGGGCGTGGCCAAGGCGGCGCTGGAAGCCAGCGTGCGCTATCTCGCCGCCGATCTGGGCCAGGACAATATCCGCGTTAACGCCATCTCCGCCGGTCCGATGCGCACCCTGGCGGGCAGCGCGGTGGGCGATGCCCGCATGGTGTTCAAGTGGAACAAGAGCGTGGCCCCGCTCAAGCGCTCCGTTGACCTTAACCATGTCGGCGGCGCGGCACTGTATTTGCTTAGTGACCTGTCAGGCGGCGTTACCGGCGAAGTGCATTTCGTCGACGCCGGCTTCAACGTGATCGGCATGCCGCCGACCGCGGATCTGAAGGGTTGGACGCCCTCAGACAATGGAAGTGATGGGAATGGTCATGACGATACAGGTGCCGCATAAATTAATTCTCGCCACAGCTGCGCTCGTCGCGCTGACAGGGGCCGCATCCGCGGACTGGCGAAACCAGATCACAGATTTCGATGCCGGCCGGCTCACCAGCCTGGAACAGGCGCGCAGCGATGCGGTGCAACAGGCGCAGACCCGCGGCGGCACGGGCGACTTCCGCGCCATCAAGGAAACATTCGAGGCCGACGCCCACGGCGTGCCGGAGCGGGCGCTCTATGGCAGCTGGCATTGCCGCCAGATGAAACTGGGCGGCATGACCGGTTACGCCGTGTTCAGCTGGTTCCCTTGCACCATCAGCAAGGTCAATGGCGGATTGTGGTTTGAAAAACAGGGCACCCAGCGCATGGCGGGTTACCTTTATCCGGAACAGGGCGGGTTGTGGGTCTATCTCGGCGCACAAAGCGCGCGGGGCGAGCCCTGGCATCGCTACTCCGGCCGCTATGCATCCGTCGGCGCGGACACGACGCCCGATGATCAGGTGGGCGCGCTGGTCGGTATCGGCAACAATGCCTTGCGCATAGACTTGCCCACGCCCTCCACCCAGGAATCCGACTTCGACGCTATCGAGCTAGTTCGTTAGGGCGCGGGTCTTTTGCCCTCTGGCGTCGTCGCGCGTGCTCACGTACGTCCGTACGCTCCGCGCGACGCTCCTAGCCAGCGGCCAAAATCCCTCGCGCCGTGTATGCGTCGGGATTAAGCCCGCTTCTTCGCGGCGTCCGCGAAGCGGTCGAATAGATAGTGGCTGTCCATCGGCCCGGGCGACGCTTCGGGGTGATACTGCACGCTGAAGATATCGGCGCCTTCGACGCGCAAGCCGCAATTGCTCCCATCGAACAACGAGACATGGGTTTCCTTCACGCCCTTGGGCAAGGTGGCGGTGTCCACCGTGAAGCCGTGATTCATCGAGACGATCTCAACCTTGCCCGTCTCCAGATCCTTCACCGGATGATTGGCGCCGTGATGGCCCTGCGCCATCTTTTTGGTCTTGCCGCCCAGCGCCAACCCCAGCATCTGATGGCCGAGGCAAATGCCGAAGGTCGGAATCCCTTTGTCCACGATGCCGCGAATGGTGGGAATGGCATATTCGCCTGTCGCCGCTGGATCGCCCGGCCCGTTCGACAGCAAGACGCCATGCGGTTCATGGCGCATCACATCATCCAGTGACGCACTGGCCGGTAGCACCGTGATATCGGCGCCCTTGCCGGCCAGCAATCTTAAAATGTTGCGCTTGACGCCGTAATCCAACACCACGGCGCGAAACTGCGTCGCGCTCTCCCTGGCGTAACCTTCATTCCAGGCCCAGGGCATTTCATTCCAGCGATACATCTGGCGCGAGGTCACATCCTTGGCGAGATCCAGACCTTCCAGCCCCGGAAAGCTTTTTGCCTGTGCCAGCAGCGCCGCTTTGTCGGGCGCGGCATCGCCAAGATTGGCGATCACGCCATGCGGCATGCCTTTTTCGCGGATCAGGCTGGTGAGGGCGCGGGTATCAATTCCCGCCACCGCCGGAATATTGTGCGCCTTCAGCCAGCGATCCAGCGCCGCCAGGCTGCGGTAATTGGACGGATGCTCCGCATCGGCGCGCACGATCAAGCCCCGCACTGCCGGGGTCAGGGTTTCAATGTCTTCGTCATTGGTGCCGACCACGCCGATATGCGGGAAGGTGAAAGCCACGATCTGCGCGGCATAAGACGGATCGCTGAGAATTTCCTGATAGCCGGTCATGGCAGTGTTGAAACAGACCTCGCCCACCGCACTGCCCACCGCGCCGAAACCGACGCCTTCGAACAGGGTGCCATCGGCCAACATCACGGCCCCGCGCGACAGGGCAGGGGGGATTGCGGCATCAGACATGGGAGGGTCCTCGGATTTGCGCGAAAATAGGGATGCGGACCCGCCGGGTCAACACTCCCTTCGCGCAAACAAATCCTGCGTTTTCAATACGTTGTACTTATCCACGGATTCGCATAGGTTCCATGCTTTCCAAAAGGCGACTGCGATGGCTTTGCGCGAGCAACTGACGGACGCGATGAAAGAGGCGATGAAGGCGAAAGACGCCAAGCGCCTCGCCACGGTGCGCCTGATTTTGGCAGGGCTGAAAGACCGCGATATCGCCGCCCGCACCGAAACAAACCGCGATCTGCTGGGCGATGACGACATTCTTGGCCTGATGGCCAAGATGATCAAACAGCGCGAGGAATCCGCCACCGCCTTCGACGCCGGCAACCGCCCGGAACTGGCGGCGGGCGAGCGCGAGGAAATCGCCATCATCCGCTCCTTTATGCCCGCCCAGATGGACGAAGCCGGGGTGCAGGCGGCGGCCAAAACCGTGATCGCGGAACTCGGCGCCACCTCGATCAAAGACATGGGCAAGGTCATGGCGGCGATGAAGGAAAAATACGCCGGGCAAATGGACTTCGCCCGCGCGTCAGCCATCGTCAAAGACGTTTTAAGCAGTCCAAAATAAGGTTTTTGGCAGGATTCACAGGATTCCACGCCTCCGGCACGGGTTTTTTCGCCCCATACCGCCTACATTACCCCCATGCGCTATGGCGAAGGATTGCTGGAAGAAATCCGGCGGCGGATCGATCTGGTCCAGCTGGTCGGACGCCGGGTCAAACTGGTCCGCAAGGGCCGGGTGATGTGGGGCTGCTGCCCCTTTCACGGCGAAAAATCGCCCAGCTTCAAAGTCGAAAATGAACGCCATGCCTATAAATGCTTTGGCTGCGGCGCCGGCGGCGATGCCTTCAAATGGCTGATCGAGACGGAGGGTCTCAGTTTCCCCGAAGCCGTGCAGAAGCTGGCGGGCGAGGCGGGAGTCGAACTGCCGCAATATTCGCCTGACGATCAGGCGCGCGAGCAAAAACGAAAAACGCTTTACGAGATAGTTGATCTCGCCTGCCAATTTTATGAAACGCAATTGCTTGCGCCAACTGGCCGCGAAGCGCGCGACTATCTGAAAACACGCGGACTGGACGGCGCCTCGGCAAAACAATTTCGCCTTGGTTACGCGCCCAATGGCAACAACGCGCTGATCGAATTTCTCAAGTCGCGCAATGTCACCCAGGACGACATGATCGCGGCAGGTTTGGCGCGCACGGCGGAAGAAGGCCGTCCGATGCGCGATTTCTTTTATGACCGGTTGATGTTTCCTATTGCTGATGCGCGTGGCCGCATTATCGCCTTTGGCGGTCGCGGCCTCAGTCCTGACGCCAAGCCCAAATATATCAATAGCGGCGAAAACACGCTGTTTTCAAAGGGTTTCAACCTCTACAATTTTCATGTCGCACGCGCGGCCGCCGTCAAGGCGGGCACTGTCATCCTGGCCGAAGGCTATATGGATGTGATCGCGCTGGTGCGCGCCGGCTTCGGCCACGCCGTCGCGCCGCTGGGCACCGCGCTCACCGACGATCAATTGCAATTGCTGTGGCGAACCGCGCCCGAACCCATTCTGGCATTCGATGGGGATGCCGCCGGCCTGAAAGCGGCGCACCGCGCCGCGCATCTGGCGCTGCCGCATCTGAAGGCGGGCTACAGTTTGCGTTTCGCGTTCCTGCCGGGCGGCGAAGATCCCGATACCCTGATCGCCAAATCCGGCGCCATGGCGATGAGCAAAGTTTTGGAGGCGGCGCTGCCGCTGTCGGAAATGTTGTGGCGCGCCGAAACCGAGGGCCATGATTTCTCCACCCCCGAGCGCCGCGCCGGGCTGGAAAAAAACCTGCGCGAGATTGTCAGCCAGATTACCGACGGCAAGATCGCCGATTATTACCGCCGCGACTTCGACCAGAAGGTGTTCGACAGCTTCAAGGCCAGGAAGCCGCGCGAACAGACCCGTGCCTTTACGTCCGGCCGGGGCCGGTCCTTCGCCGACCGCAATCGGCCGGCCTATGCCACGGCGGGGGTCTCCGCTGCCCTGAAACAGAGCCTGCTGGCCCGGGCCTCCCATGCCGGCGGGGCCAAGGGCGCCGCCCGGGAGGTCAAGGAGGCCGAACTGGCCACCCTTCTGCTAGCCCACCCCCACCTGGCCCTCAGCCACGGGGAACTCGTGGCCAGCCTGCCCTTCCAGGACCCCTCGCTTGACAGGCTGCGGCACGAACTTCTAAACCTCGCCGCCTCCGGCTCAAGCCTTGAAAAACCGCCGGTTTTGTCCCATTTCATTCATCAGGGAATGGCCGAATTGCTGACCCGTCTCGGCGCCCTCCCGGACACAACCGCACAGGACGCCGAATCCGTGCCCGAGCATGAAACCGAAGCCCGTTTTCTGCGCGCCGCGGGCGATTTGCGCGAAATAGCGGAATGGGAGCCGGAACGAGCCCGGGCCTTTGAGCGTCTGGGCAGTGAAGCCAGTGAAGAAAGCTGGCGTGAAGCGCAGCGGTTCCTGCGTGCCCCCGGCGAGTAGCGCCCGCGGAATATGGATTTTCTCCCCTTTCTGGTGGGGACAACAGGATCGAAGTTTGGTGACCAAGTCGAGTTTGCCTAAAAAATCGCCGGCCAAGAGCAACGTGGCTGCCAAGAAGCCGGCGGCCAAGCCTGCGGCTGCCAAATCGCTGGCGGTCAAGAAATCCGCCAAGCCGGCCAAGAAAGTGCCGGCCCCCAAAAGCCGTCCGCTTACCGCCGCCGAGCTGAAAAAGCTGGAAGCCGCCAAGGCCGCCAAACTGGGCAAACTGGTCAAGGGCGCCAAGCCGGAACCGGAACTCAAAAAGGGCAAGGGCGCCGCCAAGCTTGCCGAAGCCGCCAAAAAGCCGCTTCCCCAGCCGCTGGTGAAACCGGGCGCCAAGATTCCGCCCAAAAAGCCGGGCGAGAACGAAACCCCCGGCGATGCGGACTCTCCGCTGCTGGACATGTCGGATGTCGGCGTTCGCAAGATGATCGCCCGCGCCAAGCAGCGCGGCTATGTCACCTATGACGAACTGAACAAGGTTTTGCCCTCCGACAAAACGTCTTCGGAACAGATCGAAGACACGATGGCGATGCTTAATGAGATGGGCATCAACGTCATCGAAAGCGAAGAGGCCGAAGAAGGCGAGGGCGACAATCTTCCCGTCGCCGCCGAAGGCAGCAAGGCGCTGGCCACCACCGCCAAGTCGGGCGAGCAATATGACCGCACCGATGATCCGGTGCGCATGTATCTGCGCGAGATGGGCAGCGTCGAGCTGCTGTCGCGCGAAGGCGAAATCGCCATCGCCAAGCGCATCGAAGCTGGCCGCGAACTGATGATCGGCGCCTTGTGTGAATCGCCTTTGACGTTTGAGGCGCTCACCGTCTGGCGCGACGAACTGAACGAAGGCAAGGTTCTGCTGCGCGACATTATTGACCTGGAAGCCATGTATGGCGCCGGTCCCGATGGCCAGCCCGCGCCGGTGCCGCCGCCGGTTGGTCCCGATGGCCAGCCGATCACGCCGCCCGCCGGTGTGCCGGAATTCAAAAAGCCCGCGCCGCCGCCGCCGCCGCCGCCAGCCCCCAAGCCTGTCGCACCGAAAGCCGATGGCGAAGAAGGCGAAGCCGCCCCTGCCGCCGAAGGCAGCGGTGACGATGGCGATGATTTCGACGATGAAGGCAACCTGCCCTTGTCGGCGATGGAAGCCGCGCTCAAGCCGCAGGTGCTGGAATCCCTGGACGCGATTGCCGCCCTCTACAAGAAACTGGGCAAGCTGCAGGACGCGTCGGTCGAAGCCGCGCTGGCCAGCGATGAGCTGTCCACCGGCCAGGAACGCCGCTTCAAGAAGCTGCGCAACGAGACCATGGATCTGGTCAAGTCGCTCAAGCTCAACAACAACCGCATCGAAGCCCTGGTTGACCAGATGTACGGCATCAATCGCCGTCTTGTGTCGCTGGAAGGCCGCTTGCTGCGCCTGGCCGAAGCCCATGGCGTGGACCGCGCCGAATTTCTCAAGCAGTATTTCGGCAACGAACTCGACCCCAACTGGGCCCGCCGCGTTGGCCGTCTCAGCGGCATCGGCTGGCATGATTTCGTCACCGAGGAACGCGACAAGGTCAAACTTCTGCGCGAGGACATTCAGTCCCTTGCCCAGGAAACCCGCCAGTCGGTTTCCGAATTCCGCCGCAACGTCCAGACGGTGCAAAAGGGCGAACGCGAATCCGGCGTCGCCAAAAAGGAAATGATCGAAGCGAATCTTCGCCTCGTCATCTCCATCGCCAAGAAATACACCAATCGCGGTTTGCAGTTCCTCGACCTGATCCAGGAAGGCAATATCGGCCTGATGAAGGCGGTGGATAAATTCGAATATCGCCGCGGCTATAAATTCTCCACCTACGCCACCTGGTGGATTCGCCAGGCCATCACCCGTTCCATCGCCGATCAGGCGCGCACCATCCGCATCCCGGTGCACATGATTGAAACGATCAACAAGCTGGTGCGCACGTCGCGCCAGATGCTGCACGAAATCGGCCGCGAGCCGACGCCGGAAGAACTGGCCGAACGCCTGGCCATGCCGCTGGAAAAGGTCCGCAAGGTCCTCAAGATCGCCAAGGAACCGATCAGCCTCGAAACGCCCATCGGCGATGAGGAAGATTCCCATCTGGGCGATTTCATTCAGGACCCCAATGTCGTCCTGCCGATCGACGCCGCCATTCAGGCGAATTTGCGCGAAACCACCACCCGCGTGCTGGCGACCTTGACCCCGCGCGAAGAACGCGTGCTGCGCATGCGCTTCGGCATCGGCATGAACACCGATCACACGCTGGAAGAAGTCGGCCAGCAGTTCAGCGTTACCCGCGAGCGTATCCGCCAGATCGAAGCCAAGGCGCTGCGCAAGCTCAAGCATCCTTCCCGTTCCCGCAAACTCCGTTCCTTCCTGGATAACTAAGAGCAACATGGCCCGCCGCGACGATTCGAAATACTCCACCCGCCTCGAAGATTCTGCCAAGGCGCGCGCCGAAATGCTGGCCAAGGCCAAGGCCCGCGCCGAAGCTGCCAAGGAAGGCGCCGATGAGCGCAACAAGGAACGCCTGGCGATTGCCGCCGCCCGCGACGAACGCCTGAAGCTGCGCGCCGAAGAAAAGCGCCTCGCCGCCATCGAAGAAGAAAAGAACCGCGCCGCCACTGAGGCTGCGCGCAAGAAGGCCGAAGAAGAAGAAAAAATCGCCGCCGCCAAGGCCGCCGAGGAAGCCGAAGCCAAAAAGGCCGCCGACGAGATTGCCCAGAAGGCCGCTCGCGATGCGAAGTACGCGGCCCGCAAAGAACGCGGAAAAAAGAAGCGCTAGGCCTTCAGGCCACCGCCGCCAGCAATACCATGATCAGCCCGGCGATAGACGCGCCCCAGGTCACCGTGCGCAGCACGGGTATGCCGGCGGCATAGACCGGCACATAGATCAGCCGCGCCCAGAAATAGATTTGCGTGCCCAGCGCCGAGACGGAATTGTTTCTCGATGTTATTGTCACCACTAGGACCGCCACCGCGAAATAGACGAAGGTTTCGCGGAAATTGCCGAAAGCGCGCTGGAAACGGGCGGTCAGTTTGCTGACGGGTGGCGGCTGCAGGTCGCGTGGGCTGACATTGTAAGGCAGGCCCTGGTCTTTGGTCGCCATTGCCGTGGCCAGCACAAGCTGGACCAGGCCCAGCACCACACTCCAGCACAGCATCTGAATTTCGGTTGAACCGGTGAAAATATTCATGACGTCCTCCCTGGTGGTTTGCGGGTAGTGACGGACGTCTTATAGCCCGATTCAGCCCAGGCGGTAATTGAAGCTCACCGAAATGCGCGGCGTCTTGCTGGCATTGGCCTCGACGCCATGGCGCAGCCAGCTCTCCCATAGCAGCAGCAGGCCCGGCTTGGGCATCACATCCACAAAGCTGCGATTCTCAGTGCTGGTATTCTGCTTTTTTGGCGGCGCGGCCATCAGCATGGGAAGGCGCGGATCCTCGAAACGGATGGCGCCTGATCCCGGCGGGGCGGTGACGTAATAAGTACCGCTGAGCACCGAATGGGGGTGGATATGCGGCGCATGGATGGCGCCCTTTTTCATCACATTGATCCAAAGACTGTCGAGCGCCAGCTTGCGCTTGCCCAAATCGAACTGTGCTTTGCGGGCATAGGCCACGACATGCTTGGCGATGGCACGTTGCAGTTCGGCAAAAACTGTCGCCCGCGTCGTCAGGTCGTTCAGCGAGGCATAAGAGGTGTAACCACCATAACCATGCTCCTTGGCCCAGCGCTGGCCGGCCTTGTCCTCGGCGGCGATGGCAAGGCAGGTTTCCGCCAAGCCGCGCGGCGGCGCAATGTTTGTCGTGTAAAGGCGGGTGGGAAAAAGCGTTGTAAAACCGGTCATCGGCTCCGCTCATGGTTACGTTTATTTGACCAATTGGTGGGCATTATCGCGCCGTCACAGGGGAAACACCATGCGCGCCGCCATCGCTTCTGCCCTCATCATCCTGGGTTTCGGCCTGTCCGGCTGCGTCGCCTATGATGTCGCCTCCACCGCAGTGGATGTCACCGGCTCGGTAATCGGCACCGCCGCCGATGTCACCGGCGATGTCGTCAGCGCCCCCTTCGGCAGCAGCGACAAGAAATCCAAAGACTAGAAGCTGTCTTTGCGCCGGCGGATCTCGCCGAACACGGCGACCGCATCAGCTTTTTCCAGGCCCAGGCTTTTGCGGATTTCCGCCGAATCCACCCGCAGGAACGGGTTGGTGGCTTTCTCCAACCCCATGTCTGACGGCACGGTGGCGGCGCCCTTGGCCCGCGCCGCGCGCACATCGCCCATCCGCGCTACCAGCGCGGCATTACCCGGTTCCAGGGTCAGGGCGAAACGGCCATTGCTCTCGGTATATTCATGGCCGCAATAAATTTTTGTGGCATCGGGCAGGGTCATCAATTTCGACAGGCTGGCCCACATCGTGGCGGGGTCGCCTTCGAATAGCCGCCCGCAGCCCATGGCGAACAAGGTGTCGCCGGTAAAGGCGTTGCCGTCGATCACAAAGGTCAGCGCGCCGCGCGTATGGGCGGGCACTTCCAGCACGTCCACCTTAAGCCCGGCAAATTCCCAGCCCGACGCTTCGTCCACGCCGATATCCAGCCCGGGAATGCGCGCCGCGTCTTTTCCCGGCCCCACCACCGTGGCGCCGAATTCGCGCTTCAAGGCAAGATTGCCGCCGGTATGGTCCAGATGATGATGGGTGTTGAGGATATGGCTGAGGCGCCAGCCTTTGGCCGCCAGCGCCGCCTGCACCGGCCCCGGCTCGGATGGGTCCACCACCGCGCACAGGTCGCCCGCCTTGACCAGATAGGCGTAATTGTCGCTCAGGCAGGGCACGATTTCGATGTGAATATTGCTGGCGGGCGGCACAGACACTCCCCTTTGCCGGGGACGCTAGCAGCAGATGCGTTGAACGCAAACGGTCCCCGCGCTACCCATACAGGCCATGCAGTTGGACGTCCGCGAGCTTGCCGAATTTTATGACAGCCATCTGGGTGCGGTGGCGCGGCGCATTGTGCTGCGGCGGCTGCGGCTGATCTGGCCCAATGTCGATAATTTGCGGCTCTTGGGTTACGGCTATGCCACGCCATTCCTGCGCCCCTTTTTGTTCGAGGCCGAACGCGGCGTCGCCGCCATGCCCGCCCATATGGGCGTCATGGCCTGGCCGGGCGGCAAATGCCTGACCACCTTGGTCGAGGAAGATGCGCTGCCGTTTCCCGATGCGTTTTTCGACCGGATTCTGGTGGTGCATGGCGTTGAGGGCGCGGAAAGCCTGCGCCCGCTGCTGCGCCAGCTTTGGCGCGTGCTGGCGCCGGAAGGAAAATTGCTGCTGGTGGCGCCCAACCGCGCCAGCCTGTGGGCCCAGGTGGATTGGTCGCCCTTTGGCCAGGGCCGGCCCTTCTCGCGCCGCGAACTGGAAGCGATCCTGCGCGACGTGCTGTTCGTGCCCACCGCCTGGGATCGCGCGCTGTATGTGCCACCGTTCAATTCCCGCGCGCTGGTTGGCACCGGTGCGGCGCTGGAGCGTTTCGGCGAGCGCTTTTTCCCCGGCCTGGGCGGCGTGCATCTGGTGGAAGCCACCAAGTCGCTTTACGCCCCGGTGGGCAAAGTTCCCGCGCCGCGCGGGGCGCAGCCGGTAAGGCTCAACCCGCTGGGGTCTGAGTAGCCTCTTTTTTCAAAAGAAAAATCGCGCCCGGCGCAGTCAGGTTCGGGCCGCCCAACCGCCCGGAATTCAAGGTGCCGGTATCCATCGCCCGCGACTCGCCCTTTTCATTCAGGGCATGGGCTTCCACCACCGAAGCATCGCACAGCCGCGTCAGGTCGAGAAAATCCGACAAGGTGCACAGATGGATGTTGGGCGTGTCGAACCAGGAATAATCCAGGTTTTTGGTGCGCGGCATGCGGCCGGTGGCGAGCAGGGCCATGCGCACTTTCCAATAGCCGAAATTGGGCAGCGATACCGCCGTGCGCCGGCCGATACGCAAAAGATGCTCCAGAACCAGGCGCGGCTGCTCCGTCGCCTGAATGGTGTTGGACAGGATCACCGCGTCAAATGCGCCGCTGGGATATTCGCTGAGATCGGTGTCGGCGTCGCCCTGCATGACGGAAAGGCCGCGCGCCACACAGGCATTGACGTTCTGCTGCGACAATTCAATGCCGCGCCCGTCCACGCCCTTGGTCTGCACCAGATGTTCCAGCAGCACACCATCGCCGCAGCCGACATCCAGCACCCGCGTGCCGGGGCGGATCATCGCCGCGATGGCGGCAAGGTCAGGGCGCAGATTGCTCATGCACCCCCCAAAGCGTTGAGGAAGCCGCGCACCGCGCCGAACATTTCCGGTTCGTCCAGCAGGAAGGCGTCATGGCCCTTGTCGCTCTTGATCTCGACAAAGCTGACATTGGCGGCCACGGCATTGAGCGCATGGGCGATGGATTTGCTTTCGGCGGTGGGAAACAGCCAGTCCGAGGTGAAAGAGATAATGCAGAAGCGCGGCGCATTGGTGCCAAAGGCGGCGGCGAGATGGCCGTCATGGTCCGCCGCCAGATCGAAATAATCCATGGCGCGGGTGATGTAGAGATAGGAGTTGGCGTCAAAGCGGTCCACGAAACTGGCGCCTTGGTGATGCAGATAGGATTCGATCTGGAAATCCGGCGCGAACTGGAAGGACAGCGCCTCGCGGTTCTGCAAGTTGCGGCCGAATTTGCGCTGCAGCGCCGCTTCCGAAAGATAGGTGATGTGCGCGGCCATGCGCGCCACCGCCAGGCCCTTGGACGGGGTGGTGCCTTGCAACTGATATTCGCCGCCCTGCCAGTCGGGATCGGCCATGATCGCCTGGCGCCCCACTTCGTGGAACGCGATGTTTTGCGCGGAGTGGCGCGCGGCACAGGCGATCGGCATCACGCCGCGTACCCGGTCCGGATAAGACGCCGCCCATTGCAGCGCCTGCATGCCGCCCATCGAGCCGCCCACCACCGCCAGCAATTTGCTGATGCCCAGATGCTCGACCAGCATCGCCTGGGCCCGCACCATGTCGCGCACCGTGACCAGCGGAAAAGACAGGCCGTAAGGCTTGCCCGTGGCCGGATCATTTTCGGCGGGGCCGGTGGTGCCCATGCAGCCGCCAATGACATTGGCGCAGATCACAAAGAACCGGTCGGTATCAATCGGCATGCCCGGCCCCACCATCACGGTCCACCAGCCCGGCTTGCCGGTGACGGGGTTGGTTGAGGCCACAAACTGGTCGCCGGTCAGGGCATGGCAGAGCAGCACCGCATTGCTCTTGGCCGCGTTCAGGGTGCCGCTGGTCGTATAGGCGACGGTGAAAGGCGAAAGCGTCTTGCCGCAATCCAGGGTCAGGGGCTGGCCGGGGCCGAACGTCACCGCATGGCCGACATCCGCGGCTGGCGCGGTGACGGGACGCAGGAATTTTGGCGCTTCGGACATGCGGTAAATCCTTGGGAAACCGTAGCTAAGGCTGGTCAGCCCCCCTGTCAACGAATGCCAGCCCCGCTTTGCTTTTAACCCTTCCGGCCAGTATCAATACCGCCCTTTTGGAACGCCCCATGAAGCCCACGCCCCGCCCCGGCCTGCTCGATATCTCGCCCTATGTCGGCGGGCGCGCCGGCGTGCCTGGCGTGGCCAAGGTGTGGAAGCTCTCGTCCAACGAAAGCCCATTGGGCCCGTCGCCCAGAGCGCTTGCGGCGCTGGACGAAGCCAAACCCAGCCTGTCGCTTTACCCCGAAGGTTCGGCCCGGCTGCTGCGCGAAACCCTCGGCGAAGTCTTTGGCCTGAATCCGGATCGCCTCGTCGCTTCGGGCGATGGGTCCGACATGCTGCTCACTTTGCTGGCGAATGCCTATGTGTCGCCCGGCGATGAAGTGATTTTTTCGCAGCATGCCTTCCTGCTCTACAAGATCGCCACCCTGGCCAACAGCGGCAAGCCGGTGATCGTGCCGGAAAAAACCACCAACAGCGCCATCAAGGTGGATGTGGACGCCATGCTGGCGGCGGTGACGCCCAGAACGCGGCTGCTCTATCTCGCCAACCCGAACAATCCCACTGGCTCTTATCTGACGAAGGACGAGCTGCGCCGCCTGCATAAGGGTCTGCCCGAAAGCGTGCTGCTGGTGATTGATGCCGCCTACAGCGAATTCGTCCAGGCCGATGATTATGAAGACGGCACGGCGCTGGTTTCGGAATTTTCCAATGTGGTGATGACGCGCACTTTCTCCAAGATTCACGGCCTTGCCGGCCTGCGCATTGGCTGGATGTATGCGCCCGAACCGGTGTGCAATGCCATCAACCGCATTCGCGGCCCGTTCAGCACGGCGCTGATGCAACAGCTTGTTGGTGTTGCAGCGATCCGCGACAGCGCCCATATCGCGGCGGCGGTGGCGCATAACAACAAGTGGCGCGATTATTTGACCACGGAAATCCGCAAGCTGGGCCTGCGGGTGGACGATAGCGCCGCCAATTTCGTGCTGGTGCATTTCAAGCCCGGCGACAAAAGCGCCGCCAGGGCGGATGAATTTCTCAGCCAGCGCGGGTTGATCCTGCGCGCCGTGGGCAATTACGGTCTGCCCGATGCATTGCGCCTGACCGTCGGTCCCGCCGAAGCCTGCCAGCTCGTCGTGGCGGCGCTCAAAGACTTTACGGGGCAATAATGTTCAACAAGGTCGCCTTGATCGGTCTTGGTTTGATCGGCTCCTCCCTCGGCCATGCGATAAATCGCGGCAAGCTGGCGGCCAGCATCGTGGGGTTCGATGCTGACGCCGATGTGCGCGCCCGCGCCGCCAAGCTGGGCTTTACCGACAGCATCGCCGATACGGCTGAAGCCGCCGTCGCAGACGCCGATCTGGTGATCCTTTGCACCCCCGTTGGCGCTTACAAATCGGTGGCGGGCGCCATCGCGGCGCAATTGAAGCCGGGCGCGATCCTGTCCGATGTCGGTTCGGTCAAGGGCGCGGTGGTGCGCGATGTCGGGCCGCTGGTTCCGGCAGGTGTACACTTCATTCCCGCCCATCCCATCGCCGGCACCGAATTTTCCGGCCCCGAAGCCGGCTTTGCCAGCCTGTTCGATGGCCGCTGGACCATCCTGACACCCGTGCCAGGTTCCGATGCGAACGCCACGCAGGCCTTGAAGAAATTCTGGGAAGATTGCGGCGCCCAGGTCGAAGTGATGGAGGTGGCGCATCACGATCTGGTGCTGGCCATGACCAGCCATGTGCCGCATCTGATCGCCTATAACATTGTCGGCACCGCCCATGATCTGGAAGCGGTGACCGAAGGCGAAGTGATCAAATATTCCGCCAGCGGTTTTCGCGATTTCACCCGTATCGCCGCATCCGATCCCACCATGTGGCGGGATGTTTTTCTCAACAACCGCGAAGCGGTGCTGGAAGTTCTGGGTCGGTTCAATGAAGACCTCGCGACGTTGCAGCGCGCAGTTCGCGATGGCGATGGCGACCATCTGTTTGCCACCTTCACGCGCGGACGCGGCATCCGCAAAGCTATTATCGAACAGGGGCAGGACACTGCCGCGCCGAATTTTGGCCGCGACAAGAAACCGACTTAATAAAGCGGGTCCAGCACGCTGCGCAGGTCATTGCCGCTATCGGGCACGGCATTGGCGGTGAGGCTCAGGCCGCTGGAAATAATCGCCACCGGCCCGACCGTCACCTGACCGCCCTTGGCGCGCCAGTCGGTGGATGCCGCGGCCCAGGATGTTTTTCCTTCCAGCAGCGGCGCAAAAGCCTGCCCCTGGGTGAGGGTCGCATACAGTTTCAGGCTTTTGATGTGATCGCCGAACAGGCCGCCGATGCTGCCTTTGGCCTTGATGTCATCGCCGCTGACCATCAGGTCCAGGGCGTCCATCTTGGGATCGCGGCGCAGATGAAACTGGGCATGCGCGGCGGTAAAGCCCGCGCCATCGCTGTCAGCGCCCGCCGCAGCAACCGCCTCCAGATCAAAGCGCAGCAAGCCGCGCTCATCCATCACGCTGCTGGCATGCAGCAAGCCCGGCAGGAATTTCAGCACATGGCTTTTGCCGCTGCCATCCGTCCAGCTCAAACTCTGGTTGTCTGCTGCTTCATAGATGTCCTGGGGGCGGCCATACGTGAGGCGATGCAGCGCGAATTTTTCGGTGGTCCAGGTGAAGGGGCCATGCGCGCCCTGGCCTTTCACCGCAAAGCCAGTGAACAGCACATCCATGTTGAACGGAAAGCCGGAAATCGTTTTTGTCGCATAGGAGACGGTGATGCCGGGCAGGGCTTCATGGCCGTTCAGTTCGGCTAGTTTTTTGTCCAGCGCGCCGGCCACGACCCACCAATGCGCCATCGCCACGCCGGCAATGGCAAAGAACATCGCCAGCGGCGCAAACAGCCAGAAACGCGAGGAAAAACTCAACCGCACTTGGAATAACCACAGGACAGGCAGGAATCGCAGCCTTCCACATGCACAAAACTGGCCTCGCCGCAGCGGGGGCAGAAATGTGCCGGGGCGCCTTCACGCGGCATCGTGGTGGGCAAGGGCGCGGGCGCGCGCTGTCCCATAAAGCCGATCTCGATCATGTGGCGCTCGATCACTTCGCCAATGGCGGCCAGCAAGGACGGCACATAGCGTCCGCCCATCCACTGCCCGCCGCGCGGATCGAAAATCGCCTTGAGTTCGTCCACCACAAAGGAAACATCGCCGCCGCGCCGGAACACCGCCGAAATCATGCGGGTCAGCGCCAGGGCCCAGGCATAGGCTTCCATATTCTTGGAATTGATGAAGACTTCAAAGGGACGGCGGCGGCCATCCTTCTCGATGTCGTTGATGGTGATGTAGAAAGCATGGTCGCTTTCCAGCCATTTGATCTTGTAGGTGCGGCCCAGCAGCGCCTCGGGCCGGTCCAGTGGCCTTGTCATGTAAACCACATCGCCGCGCTGTTCGCGGGGCAGCGGCAGCGGCAAGGGCAATTCGGGCTCGTCCGTGGCGGCGATGGCGGCTTCGGCGGGCATGGCGTCTTTCGGCTCTTCAAATTCCGGCGACGCCGACAGCACCGATCCCGTCACATCATTGGGGCGATAGGTGGTGCAGCCCTTGCAGCCCTGGTCATAGGCGTTGCGATAAATATCCTCGAATTCGGCAAAGCTGATTGCCGCCGGCACATTGATGGTCTTGGAGATTGCCGAGTCGATAAAGGGCTGGGCAGCGGCCTGCACCGCCAGATGATCGGCGGGGGAAAGCGTCTGGGCGGTGACGAAATAATCCGGCAGCGGCGCATTCGCGCCGAAGCGGACCTTGAATTTGCGCAAGGCATAATCTTCCACCACCTCTTCGGTCTTGCTGCCGTCCGGCTGCAGCACTTTGCGGCTATAGCTGAGGGCGAAGACCGGCTCGATTCCGCTGGAGACATTGTCGGCGAACAGCGAAATCGTGCCGGTGGGAGCGATAGACGTGAGCAGGGCATTGCGGATGCCATGCTGGGCGATGGCGCCGCGAATATCCGCCGGCAGTGCCGCAATATGGGGCCGCGCCAGATAGGCGTCGCTGTCAAACAATGGAAAGGCGCCCTTTTCGCGCGCCAGCGCCGCCGAAGCGCGATAGGCCGCCTGGCTCAAGGCGCCCAACCAGGATTGAATCAGGGCGATGCTTTCCTGCGAACCATAGCGCGCCTTGCAGAAGATCAGCGTATCGGCCAGGCCGGTGACACCCAGCCCGAGCCGACGCTTGGCGATGGCCTCCTGCCTTTGCGCATCCAGCGGAAAGCGCGATACATCAATGGCGTCGTCCAGCATCCGCACCGCAATGCCGGTCAGCCGTTCTAGTTCGGCCATGTCCAGCCGCGCATCGTCTTCAAACGGATTGCGCACCAGCTTGGCCAGATTGATCGACCCCAGCAGGCAGGCGCCATAGGGCGGCAAAGGCTGCTCGCCGCAAGGATTGGTGGCGCTGATGGTCTCGCAATAGGAAAGGTTGTTCTGGCCGTTGATGCGGTCAATGAAGATCACCCCCGGCTCGGCATAGTCATAGGTGGAGCGCATGATGCGGTCCCACAAGGTCCGCGCCTTCACGGTGCGATACGCCTTGCCGCCGAATTTCAGAGTCCAGTCGCTGTCTGCTTTCACCGCCGCCATGAAGGCGTCCGACACCAGCACCGACAGATTGAAATTGGAAAGCCGCCCGCTGCTGCGCTTGGCGTCAATAAAATCTTCGATATCGGGATGATCAATCGCCAGGGTCGCCATCATCGCGCCGCGCCGTGCGCCCGCGCTCATGATGGTGCGGCACATCGAATCCCACACTTCCATGAAGGACACGGGCCCCGAGGCATCCGCCCCCACGCCTTTGACGAGCGCGCCCTTGGGCCGCAGGGTGGAAAAATCATAGCCGATGCCGCCGCCCTGCTGCAGCGTCAGCGCCGCTTCGCGCAGCGCGCTGAAGATGCCGTCCATGGAATCGGGGATGGCGCCCATGACAAAGCAGTTGAACAACGTGACGGCGCGCCCCGTGCCCGCGCCCGCCAGGATGCGCCCGGCGGGCAGGAATTTGTGCCCCGTCAGGGCCGAAGCAAAGTTCTGGGCATGGGCCAGGCGCGTCGCTGGCGGCTCGGCCAGGCTCAAGGCATAGGCCACGCGCGTCCAGCTATCCGCCACGTCGCGGTCACCCGCGCCTTCGGGTGTCCGGAAGCGGTATTTCATGTCCCAGATCTGGCGGGAAATTTCGCTCATCACTCTTCTACCAACCACATCACAGACCGTTGCGCCACCTTGGCGCGCACCTTGGCTTAGGGCGGTTAATATGACATTTGTTCTCTTAATGTTCCAGCTGCGAAAAGCGCCGCAAACAGCCGAAAATACCTCAGGGGCGGGATTTCAGCAGGGTATCCGTGGCGGTTTCGATGCGCTCCTGCAGCAGGGGCATGAAGGCGCTGCGCCGCAGGCCCGGGGGAATGGCTTGCAGAAATTCCAGGCTGATGGTGCCGGGCAATTTGGTGAAGCCCTGCCAGTAGCATCCCGAATCCAGCGCCACCGGCACGCAGGCCACTTTGAAAATGCCATACAACCCCGCCACGCCGGGTTTGTAGTCGGGCGCCGCGCCCGGTTTCTTGCGCGTGCCTTCCGGGAAAATCAGGATCGGCCGTCCCTCGGCCAGCACCGCCGAAGCGCGGCGCGCCATGTGACGCAGCGCATCGGCGCCGGCACTGCGGTCAATGGCGATGGCCGTCGCCTTCCACAGATACCAGCCATAAAAAGGGATATAGAGCAGCCCGCGTTTCAGCACGATGGCCGGATCATCCAGCACGATGTAAAGCGCCAAGGTGTCCCACATGCTCATATGCTTGGAGGCGACCAGCACGCCGCCATTGGGCGCCGCGCCTATCACCCGCATGCCGGTGCCGCAAAAAAACTTCAGGCCCCACAAGCTGGCGCGCGCCCACAGCCGCGCCATCCACGCCGCGGTTTTGCGTGGCCCCACCAGCAACGGCAGGAAAAGGATTCCCATTATCAGGGTCAGGACGACAAACCACGCCATGAACAACGCCGAACGCAGGAACGTCATTTCAGGCCCAGGGTCGTTACCGCCACGCTCGCCAGATATTTGTCGAATTCGCGGTGCAACAGCAGAACGGTGCGCGGATGCCGCCACCAGCCTGACAGGTCGATGCCGCCCTGGTCCACCGGATAAGGCAACAGGGTCACATCCGGCATCACGCTGGCGAATTCGCGCATGGCGCGCGGCATGTGATAGCGCGACGTCACCACAATGACGCTGCGATATTCGTGGCTGTGCACCCAGGCTGCCGCTTCATCGGCATTGCCATGGGTATCCTCAGCGGCATAACCGATATCGGCGCAGCATTCGAACCGCGCCCCGCCATGCGTCACATTTTTCAAAATTTCGCGGGTGGTGGCCTTGCCGGCGCCGGAAATCAGCAGCCGCTGGCCGGTGCCTTTTTCAAACAGCGCCACCGCTGTATCCAGCCGCGGCCCGCCGCCGGTGAGGACGACAATGCCGTCCGCCTGGGGCGCAACGTCGGGCGTCGCGGGCAGCAGCGACACCCACAGCCCGAACGCCAGCGCATAAGCCAGCGCCACCAAAATCACGGTTGCGAGAAAACGCATCATGGCCTGAGTCTAATAGATGGCCCGCACCACCGAAAGCACCGATATGCGCGCCGTGGCCCAGGCGATCAGTGATGTCACCGCCGGCACCGCCAGAAGCCAGGGAATCTCGGTCCATTTCAGCGCCAAAGGCGGCAGGAACGGCACGGCTTCAACACCGAAACGCTCCAGCCCGCCCGCGCCCAGAAACAGCACGGCCGCGAACAAGGTTCCGGTCAGAGCCGCCATCAGCGCCGACGTGAAATAATGCCATTCCACCATGCGGGCGATGAAGGACGGCAACGCCCCCATCTGGTGCAGTAACTCCACCATCTCATGATGCGCCGAAAGTCCCGCCCGCGTCGCGAAAGAGACAGCGGCGGCAGTGGCGCCCGCGATCAGCAGCAAGATGCCATAGGCGGAATAGCGCACCGTATCGGCCAGCGCCCCCAGCCGCGCGATCCAGCTGCGATGATCGTCCAGCAGCGCCTGCGGCGCGGCCTGTTTCAGCTTCTGTGTCAGGGCCGGAATATCCACCTGCTCGCCGGGAATGATGGTGACGTCAATCAACCGGGGCAGGGGAATTTCCGCCACCAGATTATTCTTGCCGATCCAGGGCTCGACCAGCGCTTCGGTATCGGTATCTGAAATCAGCGCCGCATGCGCCACCCCCGGCGCGGCGTTGAGGATGTCGAGCGCTGCCTGGATCTGGGCGTCCAGCCCGGCGCGGGCATCGCCGGTATCCGGCGGTAATATCTGCACCGTCAGTTTCGCCGCCAACCCGCTTTGCCAACCCTGCGCGGCGCGGTCGGCGATCAGCGACGCGCCCAGCGCCAGCGCCGCCAGGAAAGCCATCACAGCGATGACAAAATCCAGCGGGGCGGCGACCTTGTCGCGCGGCAGAACATACGAAGCGTTGTTCATGCTGCGCTCGCCCGAAGTTCCACCAGCCGCCCATCCACCAGTCGCATTTCGCGGGCGCGGGCGGTTTCGATCAGCGCCCGGTCATGGGTGGCGATCAATACGGTGGTGCCCAGCCGGTTGAGTTCGCCGAACAGCCGGATCAGCCGCGCGCCCATTTCCGGATCAACATTGCCGGTGGGTTCATCGGCGATCAGAAGATCGGGCCGCGCCACCACGGCGCGGGCAATGGCGACACGCTGCTGTTCGCCGCCCGACAGGGTGGGCGGCACCGCATTCATGCGGTCGCCAAGTCCCACCCAGGACAAAAGCTCCTCCACGTCATGGGCATAGTCCGAGACGCGCTTGCCCGCCAGCCGCAACGGCAGCGCCACGTTATCGAAGGCGGAAAGATGGTCCAGCAGCCGGAAATCCTGGAACACCACGCCGATGCGGCGGCGCAAGGCCGGCAACGCCGTGCGCCGGGCGGTGGCCAGATCGCGCCCGAACAGGGTGATCAGCCCGCGCGAAGGTGGTTCGGCCAGATAGATCAGCTTGAGCAAGGTGGTCTTGCCCGCGCCGGACAGGCCGGTCAGGAAGGTGAAGGACCCAGCCTCCAGCATAAAAGTGACGTCGCGCAGCACCTCAGGGCCGGAGCCATAGCGCATGCCGACATTTTCAAAGCGAACCATGGGCCGACCATAACTGGCAGCCGCCTTGCGGTCATCGGTGTTGGCCCCTATTTTCGCTGCGAAACTCCGATTTCCCCTGATGATTCTCACCTGCCCCTCTTGCGCCACGCGCTACCAGACCGACGCGGCGAAATTTCCGCCCGAGGGACGGCAGGTGCGCTGCGCCAAATGCGGCAATGTCTGGCATCAGGACGCAGCAGTGGCCGACGCGCCGGGGAGCGAAGCGCCGCTGCCGCAAACCACGCCCGAGGCACCCGTTGCTGTGGCGGCCCCGGCTCCGATCCCCGCCCCTGTACGGGCCGCACCGGCACCGCGCGCGTCCACCGCGCCAAGCCAGCCCAAACCCCGCCGGCCTCTGCTGCCGCTGCTGGCCGTGGCGCTGGGCTGGATCGGCTTGATCGCGGTGGTGTTGCTGATTGGCCTGTCGGCGGTGCGCTACCGTCAGGAGATCACGGTGATCTGGCCGCAATCGGCGGGGGTCTATTCCAGCCTGGGCATGAATGTGAACGCCCATGGCATTGATTTCACCGACGTGGATTACCACCGCGAGAGCGAAGACGGCCAGGTGGTGCTGGCCGTCACGGGCCGCATCGTCAACAAGGGCAACCGCGAATTGCCGGTGCCGCAGAATGTGCGCGTGACCTTGAGCGACGCCAGCAATCACGAACTCTATCACTGGAATTTCGCGCCGGGGATTCAAACCCTCAAGGCCGGCCAGTCCGGCGCCTTCCACACCCGCTTGTCGAACCCGCCCGCCACGGCGCGCCATCTGGAAGTACGCTTCGCCAAGGATGACAAGTGACACACAGCGTCCTGCACAGCGAAGAAGCGATTGCGGCACGGGTCAGCGCGCTGGCCAAAAAAATCGCCCACGCCCCCTTGTTGCCCGACATCGCCATGCCGATCCTGGTGGGCGGATTCATTTTCGCCGCCGATCTGGTGCGGGCACTGGCGCGCGAAGGCGTCGAACTGGAAATTGAAATGCTCTGGCTGCGCTCCTATGGCGACAAGCGGGTGGCCAGCGCCATCTCGATGATCGCGGGCCCGTCCGAACAGATTGCCGGCCGCCATGTGCTGGTGATAGACGGCGTGCTGGATTTCGGCCGCACCATCAAAAAAGCGGTGGCGCTGATCGAGGCGGCGGGCGCGGCCTCCGTCCAGGTGGCGGTGGCGCTGGACAAAAAACGCCCCGATGCCGTGGCCAAGGCCGATTATGTCGCCTTCGAAAGCGGCAATGATTTCGTGATCGGCTATGGCATGGACGATGCGGGCAAGCATCGCGCCTTGCCCTATATCAGCAAAGTGATCTGACCCGCGTTACAACGACATCCGCAATGCGGCTTCCACCGATGCCGCGAAGCCGCGCGATGGCCGGGGCTGATTGTCCTGCAACCGCCCCGCCAGATCGAGTTTGAAATTGCGCAGCGGCAGGGTGACGCGCGCCTCACCCATGTTCAAAAGCACCGGCGTGGGACTGAGAATATTATCGCCCAGCGAATGACGGCTGCCGATATTGGCGTGATAGAGGCTGAGTTGAAAAAAGCGGTCTGCCGCATCCGTCCAGCTTCCCTGCAAGGCGACAAGCTGGGAATCATCATCCAGGCTGAAGCCAAGCGTGCGGCCGCGGTAATGCATGCCGTCAGGAAACTGGGTGTTGATATAGGAAAATCCGTAAATATCGTTGCCAAAGCTCAAGGGATGCAGGGTCGAAATACTATCCGCGAATTCCGCCGTCAGCTTTAGCGGGTTTTCTCCCGCCGGCAGGAAAACACTGGCGCCGAACAAATGGCTGGTGCCGGAATGATTGAACCAGGAATAATCCTCGTTCATCAGCTGCATATAGACCTGGAACGGCACGCCGCCCAGGCTATGGCTGTATTTGAAATCCCATGTCAGCTCATCATTCACATTGTCCTGGTCGGCATTATTGTTGGCAAAGTGAAAATAATCCTTGAGGGGCGAGCAGGGGTGACCCTTGCCGCAGAATTCCTCCGTGCGCGCGAGGCCCAACTCCAGGCCCGGCAGCGGATTGATCGTCAGATGCATGGCGCTGTAATAGACATTCGACTGGATCTGTGGTCCGTCGAATTTCCCCAGAAAAAATTCCCATTGCCACGGCCCGATCAAATTCAGGATCGGCCAGGCCGATGCCGCCGTGGAAGACCGCTCGATGCCGATCTGCGGCATGGGGCGGGCATTGTTGGAAAGCTGGAGCGCCGAAATCTCGCCCGGGCCCCACCAGTGATCCAGATAACCCGCATAAACCCGAACACCGCCAAGCCGTGCCGAAAGATAGGTATCGTCCAGCATGATCTTGTTGGGCTTGCCGCCGAAAGACTGCGTGATGC
>Ga0118677_10003339_pt1 | contig 30542 bp, 25 predicted proteins | sample AliMusrvi5mmetaG_FD_86154 | JGI IMG/M metagenome (GOLD analysis project Ga0118677, IMG submission 86154) | reverse complement strand
TTCGATGCCCTGGTCGGACGCCGCCACTCCCAGCCGCGCCGCCCGTGCCAGACCGTCCGAGGCGGGGTCGATGCCGGCCATCGCCGCCATCTCCAAGAGCGACGAACCTCGCATGATCTTGACCATCAGGTCGGTGCCGATATTGCCACTGCCGAGAATGACGGCGCGAAGCCGGGAGCCATCTTTTTTGCTGGGGGATCGCATAATTGCTCTATATCATTGGTTCCATGGACAAATCCAGCGATTCCGGGCGAAAATCCAGCCGTTACCTTTAAATTCCACCCAAATACTGCCAAATGCCAACGGCTTGAAGGTTGGGAAATACCCGTTTTCCGGCGCCAGCGGACAGCCCGCGCATTTGCATGGCAAATGCATGGCAATGGTCGGAAGCGGCTCAACGCGTTGCTAGAGAAGGTTTTATGGATATCAAAGTTTCGGAGTTGGTGGCGGAGTTCCTGGAGGCGCGCGGCCTCAAGCATGTGTTCGGAATTATCGGTGCCGGCAACGCCAATCTTTTCGATGCCGTGGGCCGCCACGGCTATACCGAAATCGTCTGCGTACATCACGAACAGGCCGCATGCATGGCAGCGCAGATTTATTACCGCATGACAGACAAGATTACCGCTGCGCTCCTGACCACGGGCGCGGGATCCACCAATGCCGTGACCGGCATCGTCAGCGCGTGGATGGACTCCATTCCCATGCTGGCGATTTCCGGAAATGAAAACTCCCGTTTTGCCCGGGATGACAATCCCCTGCGGGCATGGGGCGTGCAGGGTTACGACAGCGCCGAAATGGTCCGCAAGGTTACCAAATATGCCGTCAGGGTGTTCGACCCGAAAATGGCCGTCTTCGAGCTCGAAAAAGCCGCGGCGATAGCTGCCTCTGGCAGGCCGGGACCCGTCTGGGTGGATATCCCGATGGACATCCAGTCCATGTCGGTGAAACGCGAAGACGTAAAACATTTTGTCGCGACGGACGACCGCCGGCACCCGGCGCCCGGTCAAGTCGCACAAATCCTGGAAAAAATTCGCGCGGCGAAGCGCCCCGTCCTGTGGCTGGGTAACGGCATTCGGCTGGCGGGCGCGGCTGCGCAAGTCACGCCCCTCATTTCCCGGCTGGGCATCCCGACCTTGGTGTCCTGGGCCGGGATCGACATGGTGGATTCGGATCATCCGCTGGTCTATGGCCGTGCCGGCGTTTACGGACAACGCTGCGCCAATTTCGTGCTGCAAAATTCCGATCTGGTGGTGGCGATTGGCACCCGGCTCGCAATTCCCCAGATCGGCTATGTCCTTGACGAACTGGCGCGCGAAGCCGAACTGGTCGTCGTCGATATCGAAGAAAGTGAAGCCACGAAGCTCGGCAATCGCGTCGCCCTGCCGATTATCGCAGATGCGGGACTGCTTATTTCCGAATTATTGAAGTCTCTGGGCAATGACAGCCTTGCCGCGCCCGCCGACTGGATTGCGCAATGCGAGAATTATCGCGGCCGTTATCCGTGGATCGGTCCAGAACATGCCGATCAGCCGCCCTTCATAAATTCCTATGCCTTCATGGAAAAGCTGGTCGGTCATTTCAAGCCGGACCAGGTTGTGGTCACCGATATGGGCACTGCGCTGCTCTCGGGCCATCAGGTACTCAAACTCAAGGATGGCCAGCGGCTCATGACCTCCACCGGGCTCGGCGAAATGGGTTACGGCCTACCCGGCGCGATCGGAGCATCCTTCGCGCGCGACCGCGGCGAAGTCATGTGCCTGAACTGCGATGGCGGTATGATGATGAACCTGCAGGAACTGCAAACGATGGCGCACCATCGTCTGCCGATAAAATTGTTCATCTTCAACAATGACGGCTACCTGATGATCAAGCACACCCAGGCCAACTTGTACGCCGGACGCGGCATTGGCGTGGATCGCAGTTCCGGTGTCTCCTGCCCCGATTTTTCCCGGCTCGCCAAGGCATTTGATTTTCCGGCCTACCAGATTCACAGCTGGGAAGATTTCGACCGGGTGATACCGCTTGTGCAGGCCGAAACCGGACCAGTGATCTGCGAAGTCTTCATGCATCCGACACAGCTTTTTGTGCCGAAGCTCTCTCTGGCCAAGCAGGCAGACGGAACGATCGTCTCGCCACCACTGGAAGACCTTTCTCCACTGCTGCCGCGTGACAGGTTGCGCGAAGATATGATCGTTGGGGTGCATCCAAAATCGAAGGGCCTTTGATGGCTATTTGCGATTTTGCCGCGCGGGTTGAGGCGTCCTTGCTAGGAACCAGGCTGACGTCTGGGCAACGCCAGTTTGCACGCTTCCTGTTCGTGGGGTTGCTCAACACAGGCTTCGGCTACGGTGTATTCGTGGCGCTGGTCCTGTTGAAGCTTGCACCCGGCGTTGCCCTGTTTATCGCCACCGTGCTGGGCGTCCTGTTCAACTACATGACAACGGGACGACTGGTATTTGCAACCAAGGGCCTTGGCCGCCTGCCCTACTTCGCCGCCGTCTATGGTTTGACTTTCGTACTCAATCTATGGAGTCTGCATTTTCTTGCGTCGGAGGGATTTCCCCCGATCCTGGCCCAGGCGATATTGCTTCCCCTGATGGTGGCGCTGAGCTTTATGCTGAACAAGATATTCGTATTCCGGATCGTGCGGCCGTCATGAAAAAACTCATCAGCATCACCACCCCCTGCTTCAATGAAGAAGACAATGTGCGGGACTGCTACGAAGCTGTGAAAGCTCTGTTTGACGGCCCGCTCAGCAATTATGCACGCGAACATATTTTCGCCGATAATTGCTCCACCGACACAACGGCCACAATTCTGCGCGAAATTGCAGCTGCTGACCCGGATGTGAGGGTCATCGTCAATGCGCGCAATTTCGGGCCGATGCGATCGACCTATAACGCCGTACTCGCCTCGTCGGGAGACGCCATCCTGTTGTTCCAACCTGCGGACATGCAGGACCCGCCTTCGTTATTGCCCCAGTTCGTGGCGCTGTGGGAACAGGGCTACGAAATCGTTTACGGCATCCGCGCCACACGCTCCGAAGGGTTTGTGATGCGTTCGGTGCGGCATACTTTTTACCAGCTTATCAGCCGCTTTTCTTACGTCTCGTTTCCACCGGACGTCGGCGATTACCAGCTGGTGGACCGCAAGGTGCTGGACGCCATGCGCAAGACCGAGGATGCCTATCCTTTCATGCGTATGATGACCTTTGAATCCGGCTTTCGGGCAGTCGGCGTGCCGTATCATTGGTTGGCGCGTAAAAAAGGCTTTTCCAAAAACAGTTTTTTCAGCCTGGTTGATCAGGGATTGAATGGCATCATCACCTTCACGACGATCCCCCTGCGCGGTGCACTGTTCGTGGGCACGGCCGTTTCCATTCTGAGCATCGTTTATGCACTTGTGATGCTGATGACCTCGCTGCTGGCGACGGGCCATGTGGCACAGCCAGGCATCCCTACACTTATCGTGGCACTGTTCTTTTTCGCCGGCATCCAGATTTTCTTCATGGGCCTGCTGGGCGAGTATATTCTCGCGATCTACGGCCAGGTACGAAAAAAACCGCTGGTGATCGAGCGCGAGCGGATCAATTTTCCCGCTTCAGAATAGCTGCCACTTCTTCACGGATAGCGCTATGCGAAGAATAGGTCGGGGCGTAGCCAAGCGCCGCGGCACGCGAATTGCGGGAAAAATAATTTGGCTTTTCCCCGGTGGCGTTGACGATACTGGCCGCATCCGCAATTTCATATCTCATGCCAAATTCGCTCGCCATCAGGGCGATCAATTCTTCCTTTGAAATCGGGGCTTGGCTGTAGCAATCCAGCGCCATATTGCCATCCGGCACTGCCAGACAGCGTTCGACCAACTGGCAGAAATCCGCCGGATGCAGAAAATCCCGCATCAGCGGTCGGCTGGTCGTTTTGAAGAGCGTACCACCCCGCACCGCGTTGATCATGTCTGCGATCAGGAAGCGTGCCGACAGATCCGCGCTACGGCTGATATAATTGAACACCCGAATATCGAAAATATTTTCCGGCCGGCTGCGATGCAATGCTTCAGCATAGCGCTTTGCTTCCGCATAATAATCTTGCGGCTGAAGCGCGTTGACCGGAACATGCGCAGGACTGGCTTCACTGACCCCTTCCGCGAAATTCTGGCCATAGACCGCGCCGCTGCTGAGAAAGATATACCGCGTGTCGGGGTGGCGGCTCAGATAGTCGAACGCCATAAGATCGAACTGCCGCGTCACCGCGAAAATATCAGGGCCCATTTCCTTGGCGCGGCTGGGATCGCCGACGCCGACAAAATTGATTATCGCAGCATATCGGTCTTGCCCAAACTGCGAGTAGGGGCGCGATTCCGTATTGCGCCCATAAAGATGAATCTCCACGCCGGCGCGTGGCGCAAACCGCGCCACAAAATCCCGCGCAATGTGGCTGGTGGCGCCGAGAATGGCGATGGAACCGGGCGCCATGTGCGCCCTATTTCGCCCGCAGGGCGGCGTGCAGTGTCTCAATCATGTAATCGAGGCGCGGCTGGTCGAGCCCGGGAAAAACGCCGATCCAGAACACATTGTTCATGATGAAATCGGCCTGTGGCAGATCGCCGATCACCCGGCAATTGATGCCTTGATAAGCCGGCTGGCGCAGCAGATTGCCGGCGAACAACAGACGGGTGGCGACCTTGTGATCCTCCAGATAGCCGACAATCTCTTCACGCGAACGCGGGCCGCCGGGCCGCACCGCGATGGGAAAGCCGAACCAGGATGGATCGCTGTTCGCCGTCGCTTCCGGCAAGATCAGCATATCTTCAACGTCGCGCAGCCCTTGCGTCAGGATGCCGAAATTGCGCCGCCGCGCCGCGATGAAATCCGGCGCCCGGTCCAGCTGCGACAGGCCCACAGCCGCCTGCATGTCCGAGACCTTCAGATTGTAACCGATATGGCGATAGGTATATTTGTGGTCATAGCCCTTGGGCAGGCTGCCCAACTGCCAGCCGAAACGATTGCCGCAGGTATTGTCCTTGCCCGGCGGGCAATAACAGTCCCGGCCCCAGTCGCGAAAGCTTTCCAGGATTTTCTTGAGCGCCGGGCGATCGGTCATCACCGCGCCGCCTTCGCCCATAGTGATGTGATGCGCGGGATAGAAGCTGACGGTGGCGACGTCCCCAAATGTGCCGACCGGCTTGCCATCATAGGTCGCGCCCAGCGCGTCGCAGCAATCCTCGATCAGCCAGAGATCATGTTTGTCGCAGAAGGCTTTCACCACGCTGAGGTCAAACGGGTTGCCCAAGGTATGGGCGAACATCACCGCCCGCGTTTTGTCCGAGCGCGCCTCTTCCAACATCGAGACATCAGCATTGTAGGTGGGCACATGCGCATCGATAAAAACCGGAATACAGCCATTCTGGATGATGGGATTGACGGTGGTGGGGAAACCGGCGGCCACGGTGATGACTTCATCGCCCGGCTTCAGCCGCTTGCCCCGCAGCAAGGGCGAGGTCAGCGCTGAAAATGCCACCAGATTGGCAGACGATCCCGAATTGACCAGCAGCGAATATTTGGTGCCGAAGAATTGCGCGAAACGCGTTTCGAACTCATCCGAAAACCGGCCCGCTGTCAGCCACATGTCCAGCGAGCTATCCACCAAGTTGCGCATGTCGGCCGGGCTCATCACCTTGCCGGAAACCGCCACCGAACTCTCGCCCGGGACGAAGGCCCGCGGACCATGCACGCGGCGGGCGTATTCTTCCGACAGATCCAGAATCTGTTGACGCAGCGCAGCCGTATCCAGTTTCTCGCCCGCGCTCACATTCCCACTCCTTCTGCCTGCCCCGCCGTCACGCGCGGCGGTTTTTGTCCTGCTTGAAAGGCGGCGATCTGTTCGCCGGTCACCCGGCCGATGTCTTCACCCGCCACATAAGCCTTGTACCAGGCGACGATGCTGGCCAGTGCATCATCCAGAAGCCAGTGCGGCGCATAATCCAATTGCGCGCCGGCCTTGCCGATGTCCAGGCTGAGATAGGCCGCCTCATGGGGATGGCTCGCATTGTTGTCCAGTGTCCAATGCGCCTTGCCGCCCCAAAGCTGGGCCAGTCGGTCGGCGATCCAGGACACTGGCTTTGCGTCATCCGGGCTGGGGCCAAAATTCCAGCCCTCATCAGCGCCGCCCGACCACAGCGCCTCGCACAAGCTCAGATAGCCCGCCAAAGGCTCCAGCACATGTTGCCATGGCCGTACCGCATGCGGCGAGCGGATCAGGGGCACGGCACCTTGCATGAACGCCTGCACCAGGTCCGGGATCAGCCGATCCTTGGCCCAGTCGCCGCCGCCGATGACATTGCCGGCCCGCGCCGTGGCGATGCGGGCGCAGTCCTGCGCGGCAAAGAATGATTGGCGATAAGCCATCGCGACAAGTTCGGCACAGGCCTTGCTGTTGCTGTAGGGATCACGGCCGCCCAGCCGGTCGCTTTCGCGAAAACTCCGTACCGCATCGCTGTTTTCATAACATTTGTCGGTGGTCACGATCAGCGCTGCCCGGACCGAAGGCGTGCCGCGCAGCGCTTCCAGCAGGTTGACGGTGCCCATGACATTCACGCCATAAGTGCCGACGGGATCGCTGTATCCTTCGCGCACCAGCGGCTGCGCCGCCATGTGGATGACGATATCCGGCATGGCCGATGTCATGGCGCGTCTCACCGCATCCAGATCGCGGATATCGGCCAGGGTGTGTTGACTGAGCGAAGCCTCGACCTTGGCCAGCGCAAAGAGGCTGGGCTCGGTGGGCGGCGCCAGGGCATAGCCGCTGACCTTGGCGCCCAACTGCGCCAGCCAGAGCGCCAGCCACGAACCCTTGAACCCCGTATGTCCCGTGAGGAATACGCGCTTGCCCTGCCAGAATGCCGGCGTCATTTCCAGACTTTCCACTCCGCGGCCCCGGATTCCCAAAGCCCGTCCAGAAACTGCTTGTCGCGCAGCGTATCCATGGGCTGCCAGAAACCGTTATGGCGGTATGCCTTCAGCTGCTTTTCCGCTGCCAGCCGTTCCAGCGGCTCGCGCTCCCAGGGCGTCGCATCGTCCGCGATATAATCCAGCACGCGTGGCGACAGCACGAAGTAGCCGCCATTGATATAGACGTTGTCGCCGACCGGCTTTTCCTGGAAGGCGGTCACCAGATCTGACTTATCCATTTCGAGCGCACCGAAACGGGCCGGCGGACGCACGGCGCTGACCGTGGCCAGGCATTTGTGGGAGCGATGATGGGCGATCAGTTTGGCGATATCGATATCCGCAACGCCGTCGCCATAGGTCATGCAGAATTCTTCTTCCCCCACCAGGTGACGCGTCACGCGCTTGAGGCGGCCACCCGTCTGCGTCGCTTCGCCCGTGTCCACCAACGTCACACGCCAGGGTTCAGAATTGTTCTGGTGCACTTCGCACTTGCCCGTCGTCATGTCGAAGGTCACGTCCGACATGTGCAGACTGTAATTGGCGAAATATTCCTTGATCAAATAGCCCTTGTAACCGAGGCAGATGATGAAATCCGTCACGCCATAATGCGAATAAGTTTTGAGGATATGCCACAGGACCGGCTGGCTGCCGATCTCCACCAGAGGCTTGGGCTTGACCTCGGTAACTTCCCTGAGCCTGGTCCCCAAGCCCCCCGCCAGGATGACCGCCTTCATGTGCCCTTCAGCCTTGATTTATAAAGAAAATTTTATTTCCCAATGCTAACATTGGCGGACTCTAAGGTCAACAGAGCGCCTCCGTCGCGGACTTATCCCGCACCCTCAGCAAGCGGGATGTGTGCGCGGCGCACGCCAGTCGAAACCATCGGTTCGCACCAACACGGCCTGGCCGTGCGTCCCATGCGTCAAAGATTGCCAGACCGAACGCCCGCTGGCAGTGTGCCGCCGCTGACTGAGCGCGGCGGGAGACGGATATTTTTTCTGACCAATTTAAATGCTTCAACGCAGCTGCCAATGGCTTGCTGCTGTTCTTCTGCTTGTTTGTTTTTGTCTATTTTTTCTTCTCCCCATCACTGGCGACCCCGGCTTATCCCCAGGACACGTTTTTCATTCTTTCTGATGGTTGGCGCTTCGCCAACGGACAGATTCCCTATCGGGATTATTACAGCCCCCTCGGCCCTCTCTCAGGTCTGATGACCGGCCTTGGGATGTTGCTGCGCCAGCCCGGGACGGGGCTGGCGCATTCCGCCCTCATTGGTGAAGGACTGTTTCTCGCCGTCCTGCTCCCCATGTCGGTGTTTCTGGCCTATCGCCGCCTGGGCACCCTGATGGGCGCGCTGTTTTGTTTTGTGATCGTCTCAATTATGGCGACACGGCTCGCTTTTGGCGATCCCGCGACATCGCATCTGACCATCACTGGCACCTACAACAACCAGGGCTATGCTTTGCTGACCTTGTTCGGTTTACAAACGCTGCTGCGCCCCAGAAGCGATATCCGGTTGGCCGGCATCGCCGACGACATTCTGGGCGGCATCCTGTTGCTGCTGCTATTCTTCGACAAGCTGAATTATTTCGGCGCCGGCGTGGCCGTTTTTATGGTTGCCGTTCTTCTCCCCAGAATATTGCCTGTTGGAAAAGTGCTTGGCCTTCCGATGACAGCTGCGCTGCGTTATGCCGCGATCTTTCTGGCGCTGGGCGGAATAATCCTTGGCACATTCGGAATTTCGCCTCTGAAAATTCTGGCAGATGCGCAAAAGCTGTTCGCGGCGCAAGCCGTTTTTGTGACGCCGGCCGAACGATTGGCGCGGGTGCCCAAAGTGGTGTTCGATGTTTTCCGGCAATATACGGTGATTTTGCTCGGCTTCCCGATTTTGCTCCGCTATGTCTATGGCCGCCTCGCGGTCCGGCAGGAACTGGCGCTTGTTGCTTTGGGCCTTTTCCTGACGGCCCTGAGCGTCGGCATGATATTGGCCAACCTTCTGCAGGAAGCCGATCTCTTCCTGATTCTGCTGCTGGCCTTCTTATGGATGGAAGCCTTTGGGCGCAGCAACGTCCCTACACCAGCCAAGGGCGGATGTCTCGTTTCCGCAATTCTGGTTTTGACAGTTGTCCAGCATCAGGCTGTCGCCGTCCTCAGCACCGCGCGGGCTGCTGCCGTCGAATTTCACGCCGGAAAAAACCCAAATCGCTGGCTGGCAGGCACGGGACTGCAGGATCTCGTGATTGCCCAAGACGAAGGCGCCGTGAACCTGCTGGCTCCGTCGCCACCGGATTGGTCCGTTTTACGCAGCGCCCGGCAGACCGACTCACTGATCGGCGGCGATTGGTCAATGTATGAATTATCGCAAATCATATCCGAGGGACGCTGCCTGCTATTGGATAATTCGTCCTCCGGCGACAGGATTTTTACAGACTGGACGTATGACATTTTCTCCCTGCTGCGCCCGCAACCGCCATATCGGGGCGGCACATTGGGTTACGGCCCCGGCTTCCAAATTGATTTCACGCCTGAATACGCACATGTCACGCTTGCGGACGCCACGCTGATCATGGCGCCGAGAAATGGTATGCTGGGTCAGATTTTTACGGGGGCCACGCCGCAAACCGTGGCACGCGAGTTCATTCAAGTGGGGAATTCGCACTATTGGACGTTGTGGCGGAGAAAAGGCTCTTCCAATTCAAGTCAGCAATCCGCTTGCATTCCCGGCAATGCGAGACAATGACCAATCCGAAAGCAACGGCATAAAATGGCATTCATCGGAAAACTGCGATCAGGGTTTAATCTCATTTACGGCAAGATTGTTCCTGCCAGATTTCGGCTGAGAATCCTGCCGGGCTCCAGGTATGCGGAGTATGCCACCCCGATAGATCACGCTCCTGCGATGGACTATCGCCAGCGTTGGGGCTTTCCCGCCCCCCGATAAAAGAACTCTATGACTGGTTTGCGGCGCGTGAGGGCGACTACGGAGATTTTCTAAAGCAGATGCGCGCACATGCGCCAGGTTTGCGCGACATCCCCCGCAATCTCGACACAAAAAATATTCATGTACCGGCCTGGGAAGGGTTTGCTTACGAACCATTCGATATCGTCGCGCTCTATACGATGATCCAGAAGATGAAACCTCGTCAGTATCTAGAAATAGGCTCGGGCGTCACCACCTCAATTGCACGGCGAGCGATCAGCGACAGCGGCCTGTCCACGACGATCACATCCATAGATCCTCATCCGCGGAGCGAAATAGATAAAATCTGCGATCAAGTCATTCGCCACGGACTCGAAAGCTGCGATCCCTCAATCGTTGATACGCTGGAAGCTGGAGACATTCTGTTCTTCGACGGCTCCCACAGATCTTTCATGAATTCCGATGTCACCGTCTTTTTCATAGACATCCTGCCGCGACTGAAACCGGGGGTTATTGTCCATGTCCACGACATCAATCTGCCGTGGGATTACGATGCCTATTTCATGAACTGGTACTGGAATGAAGCCTATATGCTGGCGGTTTACCTGATGGCGCGCCGCGCCGGCATCAAACCTTTATTGCCGACGGCCTTTATTTGCCGGGATCCGCGTTTCGAAAACGAATTTGCCGAACCGATCCTGGACCTGGGCGACTACAAGCCCTCATGGCGCAGCGGCGGCGCCATGTGGTTTCAACATATTTAGAGAGGAAATGGTGAGCCCAGATGGGGTCGAACCATCGGCCCTCTGATTAAAAGTCAGATGCTCTACCGCTGAGCTATGGGCTCCCAACCGCAACTTATCATAAGTGTTAGCGGTCTACTGGTCAATGAATGCTGCGTCTCGGTCAGGGGCAGCATTCGGATTGTCCATTTATCGAACAAGGCGACCAGCCGCAAGGGCCTTTTGGAGATCGCTGGTCCATCAGATCTTCCGGATTTCGCCACTCATGGCTCCTAAGCTACTCACCAGCAACCTCAACTTTGAGCAAGCACCTACCAGCCGCCGCTAATTCCTAATCATTGAATACTCCGGGATGACATTGCATTGAAGGTGCGCAGCGCTTATTTCGGAGACGATTTGTGATACACAGTATTTTAGAAATCTCAAGTTACCATGAAGGGCGTTTGAGCTGCCTCACAACACAATCGATAAGGCTTTGTCGAGAGGCGAATCAAATTCATGAGCACCAAGATACTCTTTAAGCGGTTTTGCATCTCACTAGTAGCCACGTTAGTGGCCGTTGGGGTCAGCGTCCGATGGCTTGATGCCGATCGCGCTATTCTTCCTGCGTGAATCCTCTCATGTCGCTGGTTTCGCGGGTGTCTTCGGCAGTTCTGTTTTGGTCGCAGGTGATGCATTGTTAATGGTGACATTGGCGATTATTCGCATCGTGCGCGGTTCACTGCTAAGATATGCCGAAGCTCTTTTTGTTGCTTGTTGTGCGTCCTTGTCCGCCTTCGCCAAGAGCAGTTCCAAGGATTGGTTCTCGGCAGAAGTGTGGCTGCAATACGTTCGGCCTTCGGGATCGCATCAACTACAGTCGAGAACGCCGGCGGCATAACCTAGTATTAAGGGCTAATAGGCCTCAAGTCACAGACCCTGGCGCCGGTGTGACCGTCGACGGTTCTGCCATATCCTTTGACCTATCGAGCCCAGTAGCCACCAACATCAAAAACTGCGTCATCCCTGTTGACCACATGCTTAAGAACAATCTTGATGTTCATGGCCGCGCGCCCATGAAACCTGTTGTGCTCAAAGGAAAAAATTCGGCAGTCAACAGATAGGGGTCAAGATTGGTGTGTGTGAGCCGGCTTTTCAACGCCGCATCTGTATCTTCGCCAAAATGAACTCTGGCGGCTGGTTTGCTGGACCCCAGCCATGCAGCGAGCTGATCGGCCGCTGCTGACTGCGCTTTTGCGCCGGGCCCGCTTCCCAGACCGACCGTCAAGGCATTCGGCAATGATCGTGCCATATCGATGGGCGGCGACTTGGTCGTCAAATAGATATTCTGATGAACGTCACTGATCGCCGAATAGCCGTAGAGCAAAAAGATTGTGTCATAGTGCCGGCTTGCATCGAAGCAGGAACGGGTTTCAAAAAGCAAACTGGTGCAGCTTGCCGCGTGCAAATCCTGTGCGAGCACATCTGCCAGAACCTGGTCTGTGGTTACCACCAGTGTCGCCCCTTCTTGGTTGCCCTTCACAAAGTCAATCACGCTGGCATGGGGTATGGATGATTCGCGCTTGAATGGCGCGGCCGTATGATAAAGGTTGGCCACGGTGCCCAGCTCGGCCACCAGCAACGCGGCGCCACAGACCAGAACCAGATTGGCGCCCTTATCGCGCAGAAACAGAATCTGCACCGCGACTGCGATGGGCGCTAGATAAATAAAGACTCGCGGTTCGGCGAATCCGCTCAGCGCCATGATGATCGGGGTGCACAACATCAGTAAAAAAAGATGGGTAGGGACGGCGCGGTGGCGCTTGTCAATCAGCAGTACCCCCGCCACGACGGTGATCAGGGCGGCGGGTAGCAACAGCCAGGCCTGGCCAATGCCGACGGCGTTACCGCCGAAAAAACCCAAAATATTCTGGGCTATCGCGTTCAATCGAGAATTGGTGAACTGAACGTTGCCGAGCGTGTAGAGCGCCGCATTTGTCGCCACGCCATACGCCGACCAAAGCCCTGCGCTGCCAAAGACAACTGCCAAGCCCCAAAAAACCGCTTCGAAACGAAAACGGAATTGGCGCTCCAAGCCATAGCGGTAGATTGCAAAAGGCAGTGCGACAAAGATGGTGAGAAAATCGATCGAAGCCGCCACTCCCAGCATGGCGCCCGCCGCCAAGCGCCAATATTTGTTGCCGCCCGCTAAGTAAAAAGTGAGGAACAGGGAAATGGCGAACGCGAACAGGGGATACCAGCGGATTGAATCCCCCATGCCCAGAGAGAGCGGCGTAAGCGCGAAAAGAACAATGGCGAGAAACCGGATATGGAGCAGGCATTCGCCGCGTTTCTCCAACAGGGCGAATGTCAGAAGCTGGGTCAATGCCAGCGCGATGCCTGTGGCGGCCAGTGAGACAAGCCGGATCGCGGGATCGTCGAACCCCAGTTGGCGCAGCCCGGCAAAAAACAGCAGCGGCAACGGCGAATGGATATCGCCGACATTCAGCTTTTGCACAAACGTCAGATGCATCAGGCTGAAGTAAAAATTCTCGACATCATAGGCGAAGCGCCAGGCCCGGCCGGTGAGCAGCGCCGCTGCCGCGAACAGACAAAGCGTGATGCAGACATCCAGGCGATATTTACGCGCAGCCTCAAAAAATGACGTTGCCAAAGGACCGCGGCCATCAGCATCGGGCACTATTGAAGCCTTCAAGGTGGGACCTCTGGTTTAAATGAAATTCTTGGGGTTTCGTTTAAATCGATCGCAACAGCGGCTTGACGCGTATCACGCCGCCGGCAATCTCTGGCTCGCTGGAGTCGTTTCGATATTGGTCGATATAGCTGGTCATACTGGGCCTTGAGAGGCAGACAGGGCTGATGCCCAGGCTGCATTTCCTATCCATTTCATCAGGGAGCCAACGCGGCGCAGTTTTGCCATAAATCCAAGGCGGCTGCACCCCGCGCCACTCTGCCTAGCCCGCCGGAGCATACCGTTTCGTGAACTGCTTCGCAAAAGCCGCCAATGCGCCCCGCGCGACGGCCCCGCGCAGCCCGGCCATCAGGTCCTGGTAGAAGGTCAGATTATGCCAGGTCAGCAGCATGGCGGCGATGATTTCGCCGGACTTGACGGTGTGGTGCAGATAGGCGCGGCTGAACTGACGGCAGGCGGGACAACCGCATGTGGCATCCAGCGGTTCGCTATCCTCGGCATGACGGGCATTTTTCAGATTCAGCGGCCCGTCCCAGGTGAAGGCCTGGCCATTGCGGCCCGAGCGGGTCGGCAATACGCAATCGAACATGTCTATGCCGCGCATCACGGCGCCGACGATATCGTCCGGCTTGCCCACACCCATCAGGTAACGCGGCCGGTCCGTGGGCAAATGCGGTACAGTCGCGTCCAGCGTCTCGAACATCGCGACTTGCCCCTCACCCACCGCCAGGCCGCCCACGGCATAGCCGTCAAAGCCGATCTCCTGCAGCGCCTCCGCAGACCGTACCCGTAAATCGGCAAAGGTGCCGCCCTGCACGATGCCGAAACAGGCATGCCCGGGCTGTTCGCCAAACGCCGCTTTGGACCGCTTCGCCCAGCGCATCGACATGGCCAGCGACGTCTCGATCACGCTCTTCTCTGCGGGCAAGGCGGGACATTCGTCCAGCACCATCTGAATGTCGGATCCGAGCAGGCGCTGAATTTCCATCGCGCGTTCCGGCGATAAAAATTCCGCATGGCCGTCAATATGCGACTGAAACCGCACGCCCTCTTCGGTGATCTTGCGCAGGGACGAAAGCGACATCACCTGAAAGCCGCCGGAGTCCGTGAGAATCGGGCGCTGCCAATCCATGAATTTGTGCAGACCACCCAACCGCGCCACGCGCTCCGCGCCCGGCCGCAGCATCAGGTGATAGGTGTTGCCCAGAAGGATGTCGGCGCCGGTCTCTCGCACGCTTTGCGGCAGCATCGCCTTGACGGTTGCCGCGGTACCTACCGGCATGAATGCCGGGGTGCGAATATCGCCGCGCGGGGTGTGAATCACGCCCTGCCGCGCAGGGCCGTCCACGCTCTGCAATTCATGTTGAAAGCCGCTCATCACGCCCGCAATAGCAAACAAGCATCGCCATAGGAATAGAAGCGGTAGCCGGCTGCGATGGCCTCGGCATAGGCGCGCTGCATCACGGCGGTGCCGCTGAAGGCGCAGACCAGCATGAACAGGGTCGAACCCGGCAGGTGGAAATTGGTGACCAGCAATTCAGCGGTACGAAAGACATGGCCCGGCGTGATGAAGATATCGGTCTCGCCCTCGAAGGATTGCATCGCGCCGCCCGCGCCGGCGGCGCTTTCCAGGGTTCGAAGCGCTGTGGTGCCGACCGCGGCAATCCGCCCGCCTGCCTGCCGCGCCTGGTTGATCCGGGCGGCGGCCATCTCGCTGATTTCGGCCCATTCCGGATGCATTTTGTGCTGCGCCGGATCCTCCACCGTGACCGGCAGAAAGGTGCCGGGTCCGACATGCAGTGTTACATCGGCACGGCCAATGCCTTTTTCCGCCAGCCGCGCCAGAAGCGCCGCGCTGAAATGCAGCCCAGCCGTCGGCGCCGCCACCGAGCCTTTACGGTCGGCATAGACGGTTTGATAATCGGTGCGATCACGCACATCCGGCGTGCGCCGGCTGGCAATATAAGGCGGCAGGGGCATGTAACCTTCGCGTTCCAGCAATAGGTCCAATTCTTCCCCCGCCTGCTCGAATTTGAGGAAAACCTCAGCGTCCGCCCGCGTTTCCACCATGGCACTCAGCCCATCACCCAGGAGCAGCCGGTCTCCGGCCTGCAACCGGCGGGCGGGCTTGGCAAAAGCGCGGTAGCGGTCTGCGCCCAGCCTTGTGTGCAGGGTCAGGGCAATCGCAGCACTCGGTCCGTCTTCCTGGCGCGGCAACCGCGTCCCCAGCAATTGGGCCGGCAGAACCCGGCTGTCATTGACCACCAGAATGTCGGGCGCATGAAGATACTCCGGCAGGTCGCGGAAGCGGCGATGCTCCAGCCGGCCGTCCGGATGAACCACCAGCAGCCTGGCAGCTTCGCGCTCCGCCGCCGGGCGCAGGGCGATCAGCTCTTCCGGAAGCTGAAAATCGAAATTCCCGCGATTCATAGAACGCCGGAAAATAGTGGACTGCCCGCGCCGCGCATCAGACTTTGCGGCAGATAAAGAATATCTGGGAGTTGGCCCACCAAGGCAGCGGCAAGGGAGAAAGCATTTCACGCTCTATGATGAAACGCTCCGAAATTTTTTTCCGCAGCCAGCGATAGTCAAATCCTTTATGGGACCAACGCTGTCCAGGCGGACGTTCAACGGTGCGCCCAAAAATTCCGGCGATCAATTCCGAGGCGGAGTATTCAAATCTGCTCCGGTTCAGCATGGCCTTGTTCATCTCCTTCAAGATCAGCGCGCCTCCGATCATGATCGGAACCGAGATGATGAGCTTGCCGCCAGCCTTCAAGGAACGTCCGGCATCGAGAAGAAACTTTTCCGGCTCGTCGTCCAGAAGATGCTCGCATACCTCGAAGGCCGTTATCAGGTCTGCTTCCTGGTCGAGCGTGGCGAAATCCGGAACATAGCGGATGCGCGGATCAGTGGCCGCCGGCATGAAGGGCTCTATGGCATAGAGTTTGGCATCCAGCCGCTTGGTGCCCAAGGTGCTGAGAAACAGTCCTGTCCCCGCCCCGAAATCGACCACCACGCCCTCTGGCGGAAGATATTTTTCCGCCAGCGCCACGGACTTGGCCACCCGGCTACGGTGGGCAAACCGGGCAATGGGATTGGGGGAATCGACGGTCTGCCGTTCATAACTAACCATGTTCACAGCGGACTGCGCCGCCTCCTTTGATCCCCCCGTATCGGACATTTCCAAAAATATGGGAAGTAACCTGTTTGCGGCCGTTTCCTCGCCGAATCGTTTCGCCGGACAGACTGCGGCATTTGGAGCCTTTTCTGGCCGTCCGCGCCCTGACCCGGCCCAAACCGCAGGTTCCGGCCGGCCAGGCTGGCCAAATGTGGACCTTTGGCAGCAGAAATGGCTAAACTGGCCATTCAGGGCGGGAAAAGAAAAAACCATGCTGAGTAAACGAGTTATCCCCGCACGGGGCCCTCGGACGCGATGAACAAGCCATCGGCAATCACCTTTGCCGGCGATATGCGCAGCCGTGCGCCGGCGCGTGCGGTGCGGCACTGGGTGGCGACCTTGACCCTGATGGCGTCGGACGCCGCCGTCTTCGCGCTGGCCGGCCTGGTGTTTCGATCGGGGCGGCATATGCCCGCCTTCATGCTGTTCCACGGCGCCAGCCGCAATGGGCCGGTGCTGGATGAATATTCGCTGCTGGTCTTTTTCTTCCTGGTTGTGCGCTACCTGGCGGGCGACTACGCCAAGCGGGTGCCTTTCTGGGATACCACGCGGCGTTCGACATCCGCGCTGCTGGTGATCGCCAGCCTGGACATGATCTTCCAGTTCATGATGCACCAGACTTATCCCTGGTTCCTGGTCCTAGCGATGTGGCTGCTGCTGCTGCCCGCCATTCCCGTGACGCGGCAAGCCACCAAACGGATTCTCAGCCGGCTGGGCCTATGGAAGATCCGCACCATCCTGATCGCCGGCGGCGACCAGGTCGGCGAGGTTGTGGAGGCGCTCGACACCTCCACTGGCCTGGGCTTTGAGGTGCGCCATGTCGTGCTGACCGATGGCCGCGAACCTGAAACCACACTGGGCGATCGCCGGCTATCCGCCATTGCCGATCCCACCGCCATCGCGCGGCTGGCCGCCAACACCGGCTGCACCCAGGCCGTGCTGGCGATGGACGATCTGCCCCGCATGAGCGAAATCATGCAGCATCTGATCGGGCTGAATTTCGACATCACGGTGATCCCGCCCTTTCGCCGCCTGCCACTGTTCGGCATGAGCACCAATGTCTTTTTCGGCAAGGACATCGTGCTGCTGCAGATGCGCAACAATTTGTCGCGCATGCCCAGCCGGGTGATGAAGCGCGTCGTGGACCTTGTCGGCTCGGCAATTCTGCTGGTCGTATGCCTGCCTGTATTCGCGGCTCTGGTGATTTTGATCCGGCGCGATTCACCGGGGCCGGCCTTTTTCATCCAGCCCCGCGTTGGGCGCCATGGGCGTGAGTTTGGCTGCATCAAGTTCCGCACCATGCAGGTAGACGCCGAACGCATCATGAGTGAGTGGGAAAAAAGCCATCCCGAGATGATCGAGAAATACCGCTCCAACAATTTCAAGCTGGCCGACGATCCGCGTGTCTCGCGAGTCGGCCGCTGGGTCCGCCGCACAAGCATGGATGAATTGCCGCAATTGGTGAATGTGTTGATCGGCCAGATGAGTCTGACCGGGCCGCGCCCGCTGCTGCCGCGCGAAGTTCCCGCCTATGGCACCGCCATCGAACTTTACAAGCGGGTGGCGCCCGGCATCACCGGCCTGTGGCAAATCAGCGGCCGCAGCAACACCACCTTCCGCGACCGGGTGATGTATGACGAGTGGTACATCAAGAACTGGTCCATGTGGTACGACATCGTCATCATGTTGCGCACCGTGCGCGTCGTGCTCAGCCACCGCAGCGGCGCGTTCTGATTAACCCGTGCTTTTCAGCACCGCCGCGATGATGCGGTCCTGGGTGGGTTCGTCCAGATAAGGGTGCATCGGCAGGCTCACCACCTTGTCCGCTAGCGTTTCGCTGACGGGCGTCGGCGTGCTGGGATAGTGGGCATAAGCTTTCTGCTTTGACAGCGGGATCGGATAATAGACGGCCGTCGGCACGCCGGCTGCTTTCAGGTCTGCCTGAAATTGAGCGCGGTTTTCGACCTGCAAGGTGTATTGCGCCCATACTGAGCGGGCGCCTTCGATCACTTTGGGAATGACGACATTGGCGCCGGCAAAAGCTGTGTTATAGCGCGCAGCCGCCGCATCGCGCTGCTCCACCTCTTGCGGGAAAATCTTCAGCTTCTCGATCAGGATCGCGGCCTGGATGGTATCGAGGCGCGAATTGAGCCCCAGACGCACATGCTCATAGCGGTCACTGCCCTGGCCGTGCATGCGGATAGACAGCAGCAGGTCCTTCATCGCGTCATCATTAGTGAAGCAGGCGCCGCCATCGCCGTAGCAGCCCAGCGGCTTCGCGGGGAAAAAGCTGGTGGCTGCGGCATCGCCGATGGCGCCAGCGCGCTTGCCATCCAAAGCGCCGCCGAACCCCTGGGCCACATCGCACAACATTTTCAGACCTGCGCGGGCGCAGATCGGCGCCAGCGCACGATAGTCGGCCGGCTGGCCGAACAGGTCCACCGGAATGACGGCCTTGGCCTTCAAGGCCGTGTCCTGTTCAACCATGGCAATGGCCGCTTCCAGGCTGGCCGGGTCCATATTGTAAGTGTCGGGCAGCACGTCCACGAATACCGGCGTCGCGCCCACCAGCGCCACCACCTCGCCGGTCGCGGCAAAAGTGAAGGCGGGCACGAACACGGCATCGCCGGCTCCGATGTCCCAGGCGCGCAGCAGCAGGATCAGGGCATCGGTGCCGTTGGCGCAGGAGATGGCGTGCTTGACCCCGGTGAAATCGGCCAGCGCCTGCTCGAACTGCGACACTTGCGGCCCCAGCATCCATTGCCCGCCTTCCACCGCGGCCTTGATGGCCTGGTTGAGCGGCTCGCCCAGGCGGCGGCGCTGGGCCTGCAAGTCGATAAAGGCGATGGGATCAGCCACGAAATACTCCGGTGCGAAACTGTTCGCTTGTAAGGCGCGGCATTGGCGCTGCGCCACTCACCAAATATTGCCGATTAATTCGCTCTAGACGGGCTTTTTCGACGGCGGCACCCGGCCATAGGTGTCCTCGAAGCGCACGATATCGTCCTCGCCCAGATAGGCGCCGGACTGTACCTCGATCAGGTGCAACGGCACTTTGCCGGGATTCTCCAGCCGGTGCCGTGAACCCTGCGGGATAAAGGTGGATTCATTTTCCTGCAGCAGGAACTGTTTGTCATCGCAGGTTACCAGCGCCGAGCCCGACACCACGATCCAGTGCTCGGCGCGGTGATGGTGCATCTGCAGGGACAATTTGGCGCCCGGCTTGACGACGATGCGCTTGACCTGGAAACGGTCGCCCGTATCCACACTTTCATAAGACCCCCAGGGGCGGTGCACCACGGCATGGTGCATGTGATGGTCGCGGCTCTGGCTTTCCAGTTGGGCGACAATTTTCTTGACGTCCTGGGTGGCGTCACGGTGACTGACCAGCACCGCATCCTTGGTGGCGACAATCACAAGATTTTCTACCCCCACCGCAGCCACCAAGGGGCCTTCGCTGCGGATGTAGGAATTCGAGGCCCCTTCCGTGACGACATCGCCCAGGATGGTGTTGCCGTTCGCATCGCGCTGCGAAATATCCCACAGCGATTGCCAGGAGCCGACATCGCTCCAGCCCATCTCCACCGGCACGACCGCCGCATGGGGGACATGCTCCATGATGGCATAGTCGATCGATTGCGACGGACAGGCCAGGAAAGCCACTTCGCCCAGACGAATGAAATCCATGTCGCGGTGGGCGTGGGTGATGGCGTCGCGGCAGAAACCCAGCATCGCCGGCTCCAGCCATTCCATATCCTTGATGAAGGTCTTGGCGCTGAACAGAAACATGCCGCCGTTCCAATAGTATCCGCCCGATTCCAGGTAGGTTTGCGCCGCGGGGCGGTCGGGCTTTTCGACGAAGCGTTCGACGGTGAAGGCGCCGGGCACGCCATCGAGAGGGGCGGCGCCCTTGATATAGCCATAGCCGGTTTCCGGCGTGGCGGGCTTGATGCCGAAGGTCACCAGGGCGCCGGTGCGGGCGGCGGCGGCGGCGACCTGGACGGCGGCATGGAATGCCTTGACGTTGCCCACGACATGATCGGACGGCATCAGCAGGATCAGGCCGTCCGGATCGTCCTCCAGCACCTTCAGCGCCGCCACGGCGGCGGCGGGCGCCGTGTTGCGCCCGGCGGGCTCCAGGATGATCCGGGCATCGGCAATGCCGGCGGCCCGCAGTTGCTCGGCGATCATGAAACGGTGTTCCTGGCCGGCGATCACGATGGGGGCGGTGAAGTCCTTGCCGCGTGTCCGCGCCACCGTTTCCTGGATCATGGTGTTGTCACCCACCAGCGCCAGCAATTGCTTGGGCATCGCCTTGCGTGACAGGGGCCAGAGCCTTGAACCCGAGCCGCCCGACAGGATGACGGGAACGATCAATCCGCTTTTTTTTGCCATGACCTGCTCCCGCCTCCGCCGCCTAATCCGGCATCAAGCCTTGTCAGCGGCGATGCGGGCCTTGAGGATCTTGTCGGGCTCACCGGAAATGGCGCCGTTATTATGCTCGCCGCCTTTTTTGAGGGCGTCCACATGCTCCATGCCGCTGACCACTTCGCCCCACACCGAATATTGCTTGTCGAGCCAGGGCGCGTCGTCGAAGCAGATGAAGAACTGGCTGTTGGCGCTGTTGGGGTTGGCGGTACGGGCCGCCGAAACGGTGCCGCGCTTGTGCGAGGTGCTGGAAAATTCCGCCTTGAGATCGGGCAGTTTCGAGCCGCCCGAGCCGGTGCCGGTCGGATCGCCGGTCTGGGCCATGAAGCCGGGAATGACGCGGTGGAACACAACGCCGTCATAGAAACCCTGGCGGGTCAGTTCCTTGATGCGCTCGACATGCGCCGGGGCGATGTCGGGCTTCAGGGCAATGGTGACGGGGCCATGTTTGAGGTCGAGGATCAGGGTGTTTTCGAGATCGTTTGCCATCAGCGTTTCAGTTCCTTGCAGCGTTTGACGAGAGCTTCCGCGACGGACGGCGGCGTGAAGGCCGTGATGTCGCCGCCCAGACGGGCGATTTCCTTGACCAGGCGCGAGGCAATGGCCTGGTGGCGGGGATCGGCCATCAGGAACACGGTCTCGATTTCGGTGTTGAGACGCTGGTTCATCGCCACCATCTGGAATTCATATTCAAAGTCGGACACGGCGCGCAAGCCGCGAATGATCACGCCTGCGCCGATTTCCGCGGCGAATTTGACCAGCAATGTGTCGAAGGGCTTGACCTCTATGGTGGCGCGGCCCTGTGCCAGCGGCGCGGCCTCGCGGACCAGCATCGTGGTACGCTCTTCCAGGGTGAACATCGGGTCCTTGGAGGGATTGGTCGCCACCCCGATTACCAGATGATCCACCAGCTTGACGGCACGCTTGATGATGTCGAGATGCCCCAGGGTCACCGGATCGAACGTGCCGGGATAAAGTCCGATGCGGGATTTGCCGGCGCCACTCACGTCTGCGCCGCGTCGGAAACATCCTCGATGCGTTCCACCGATACCACGCGTTCCCCCTCGTCCACCCGGAAGATGGTGACGCCCTGGGCGCTGCGGCCCTGGATGGAGACGCTGGAGACCGCCACGCGGATGGTTTGTCCGGCGTCGGAGATCAGCATCAGATCGTCGGATTCTTCCACCGGGAAGGAGGCGATCACGGCGCTGTTCTTCTTGCCCATGCCGATGGCGACGATGCCCGAGCCGCCGCGGCCGGTGACGCGATATTCATAGGACGAACTGCGCTTGCCGAAACCGGTCTGGGACATGGTGAGCACAAACTGTTCGCGCGCGCCCAGCGCGGCATAGCGTTCGGGGGTCAGGTTGGCTTCCTCGCCGTCATCGGCGGCCTCTTCCGGTGACGCGTCGGCGCCCTCCTCGGCCACATCTTCGCCGGCGGCCTTGCGCGCGGCGCTGGCCTGTTTGAGATAGGCGCGGGCTTCGGGGCTGCTGGCGTCGGAATGATAGAGCAGCGACAGGCTGACGACTTCGTCGGATGCCGCCAGTTTGATGCCGCGCACGCCGGTGGAATCGCGGCCCTTGAAGACGCGCACATCGCCCACCCAGAAACGGATGGCCTTGCCACCGCGGGTGGTGAGCAGGAAGTCATCAGCATCGGTGCAGGTGGCGACACCGACAATGCCGTCACCCTCCGCCAGCTTCATGGCGATCTTGCCGCTTTTGTTCACATTGACGAAGTCGGACAATTCGTTGCGCCGCACATCGCCGGACTTGGTGGCGAATACGACATTGAGCTTGTCCCATTCCGTTTCATTTTCCGGCAATGCCAGAATGGTGGTGATGCGCTCGCCCTGCGCCAGCGGCAGCAGATTGACCATGGCCTTGCCCTTGCCCGAAATGCGGGCTTCCGGCAGGCGCCAGACCTTCATCTTGTAGACCATGCCGGTGGAGGAGAAGAACAGCATCGGCGCATGCGTCGAGGCGACGAACAGGCTGGTGACGAAATCCTCGTCCCGTGTCGCCATGCCGGAGCGGCCCTTGCCACCGCGGCCCTGCACCCGGTATTCGGCCAAGGGCGTGCGCTTGATATAGCCGCCATGGGTGACGGTGACCGCGACTTCCTCGCGCTCGATCAGGGCTTCATCTTCGAATTCGATTTCGGCGTCGATCAATTCGGTGCGGCGCGGCGTGTTGAATTCGTCGCGCACCGCGATCAGTTCCTCGCGCGCAATCTGCACCACGCGGGCGCGCGATGACAGGATATCGAGATAATCCTTGATCGCTTCGCCCAGCTTGGACGCCTCTTCATTGATTTCATCCACGCCGAGCGCGGTCAGGCGTTGCAGGCGCAGATCCAGGATAGCGCGGGCCTGTTCTTCGCTGAGCCGCATGGTTTCCCCTGCTTCCATCTTGTGGCGCGGATCGGCGATCAGGGCCACGAGCGGCGCGACATCGCGCGCCGGCCAGGCATTGGCCATCAATTGCTCGCGCGCCGTGGCGGCGTCGGGGGCGGCGCGGATCAGCCTGATAATGGCGTCGATATTGGCAACCGCCACCGCCAGGCCGACCAAGACATGCCCACGGTCGCGGGCCTTGGAGAGATCGAATTTGGTGCGCCTTGTGATCACTTCTTCGCGGAAGGTCACGAAGATGGCGATCATCTCCTTCAGATTCATCTGCGCCGGACGGCCATTGTCCAGCGCCAGCATATTGACGCCGAAACTGGTCTGCAGCTGCGAGAAACGATAAAGCTGGTTCAGCACCACATCGGGCGAGGCATCGCGCTTGAGCTCGATCACCACGCGCATGCCGTGACGGTCGCTTTCGTCGCGAATGTCGGAAATGCCTTCCACCCGCTTGTCGCGCACCAGTTCGGCGATGCGTTCCTGCAGCAGTGCCTTGTTCACCATATAGGGAATTTCGGTGACGATGATCGCGTTGCGATCCTTGCGGATTTCCTCGACGGTGCAGCGCGCCCGCATCAGGACGCTGCCGCGGCCCCGCGCCAGGGCGGCACGCGCCGCCAGCTTGCCGATGATAAAGCCGCCGGTGGGGAAATCCGGGCCTGGCACGATTTCGGTCAGCGCTTCGATGCTGACAGACGGATCGTCCATATAGGCGAGGCACGCATCCACCACTTCGCCCAGATTGTGGGGCGGGATATTGGTGGCCATGCCCACCGCGATGCCGGACGAGCCGTTGACCAGCACATTGGGAAAGCGCGCCGGCAGCACCACGGGTTCGCGCTCGCTGCCGTCATAATTGTCGCGGAATTCGACCGTGTCCTTGTCGATATCCTCGCTCAGGGCGTGGGCGACCTTGGCGCGGCGCGCCTCGGTGTAGCGCATCGCCGCCGGCGGATCGCCGTCCACCGAGCCGAAATTGCCCTGGCCATCGATCAACGGCACGCGCATGGAGAAATCCTGCGCCATGCGCACCAAGGCGTCGTAAATCGACTGGTCGCCATGGGGATGGTATTTGCCCATCACGTCGCCCACGATCAGCGCCGATTTGCGGTAGGGCTTGTTCCAGTCGCGGCCATTCTCATGCATCGAATAGAGGATGCGCCGATGCACCGGCTTGAGGCCGTCGCGCGCGTCGGGAAGCGCGCGGCTGACGATCACGCTCATGGCGTAATCGAGATAGGATTTCTTCAGTTCGTCTTCGATCGCGATCGGCGCGATGGAAGCAGGACCTTCGGGCGGCGGCGCCTTGATGTCGGAAATGTCGCTCAAAATCGGTCCTGAAAAGCACCCGGAATCGGGTGCGGTTTGGAGGGCATTTTCTAGCATTTTTCGGGAGGCAAGGGCCAGCGAAATGGCTGCAGGAAAGCCTTTGAAATTATTGGGATTTCTTGGCCTTTGACAGGCCGGAATATTCCGCCAGGACGCGGGCCATGTCATAGGCGTAAATCAGCCTTTTTTTGCCCGCGTCCTTATAGCCAAAAGTGATGCCGATCAGCTTGCCGGCAGTGTCCACCACTGGCCCGCCGGAAAAGCCCGGCCCGGCATCGCCCTGGAAAATGAAATAGGGCGACGTGGCGTATCCCGGCGTCATGGTGATCTCCACCACCTTGCCGTGTGCAATGCGCAGTTCCCCGTCAACGTCCTCGCCATAGGCGGTGACGGCAGCGCCCACCACCGGCATGGCGGTTGGCGGCGGCGGCACCGAAGCCGCGCGGAAATACATCAGGTCCGACAAGGTGGCGGTGCCGATCACATTTTCGGGGTCAACCAGATTGGCGTTATGGGCGTTGGTGACTGCGATGCCGGGTGCAATCACCATCGCCACCCCGGCGGCACGGTCCAGCCCCAGATGGACATGGCCCAGCAGCGGCATGAAAGCGGTCGCGATAGCGGGCTCAGCAATTTGCTGCGCCCGCTGGCCTGATGGGGCGGCGCAGCCGGTTAGGCCAAGGATCAACGCAATCGCGGCGAAGATAGACCTGGATCCCCTTCCCTCGCACGGCGCTTGCGCGCCGCACTCGCCGGGGATGACGCGCTGAAGTGGGTCAGAACGGAATTTCGTCATCCATCTCGTCGCGCTGGAAGCTGGCGGGGGCTTCGCTGGTGCCGCCGATGCGGGGACCGCCCTCGCCGCCGCCGCTGCGGCCGTCCAGCATGACCAGCGTGCCATTGAAATTCTGCAGCACCACTTCGGTGGAGTATTTCTCGGCGCCGTCCTTGTCCGTCCATTTGCGGGTCTGCAAGGAACCCTCGAGATAAACCTTGGCGCCCTTTTTGAGATATTTCTCGGCAACATCGGCCAGGTTCTTGTTGAAAATCACCACCCGGTGCCACTCGGTCTTTTCCTTTTTCTCGCCCGAGGCCTTGTCGCGCCAGGTTTCCGAGGTGGCAATGCTGAGATTGACCACGGGGTCGCCCGAAGTCATGCGGCGCACCTCCGGGTCCTTGCCCAGATTGCCCACCAAAATCACCTTGTTGACGCTGCCGGCCATGATCTTTCTCCGTATCCGCCGCGACGTTAGACGAGCGGGCTGCCCCTGCGCCACAAACCCGCGCCTGTTATCCACCCCTTAACATTGTTCTTGTTCTGTTCCAATAGCCTTGTTGTTCCTTTTCCCCGATAAGGCAGACAGGCGGGTGAGGCGCATGCCCTTCAATTCCTATCCCTATTTTCTGTTCCTGAGCCTGGCCGTGCTGGGCTTTCGCCTGCTGGAGACCCGCGCCCTGACCGGGCGGCGGGTGTTACTCCTGCTGGCCTCCTACGCCTTCTATGCCTGGTGGCGCGCGGACTTCCTGCTCCTGCTGTGCGGCTCCACCCTGGTGAACTATGCGCTCGGCCGGGAGATCAAACAGCGCCGCAGCCTTGGCAAAGGCCGCCGGCCGCTGCTGATCGCCGGCCTGGTGTTCAACCTGGGCCTGATCGCCACCTTCAAATACGAAAGTTTGCTGGTGGGCACCACCAACCAGATCTTCGGCATCGGCCTGCCGCTGCCCAACTTCTTCCTGCCGCTGGCCATCAGCTTCTTCACCTTCGAGCAGATCAGCTATCTGGTGGATGCCGATGCCGGCAAGGCGCGCAATTATTCGCTGCTGGATTACGCGCTGTTCGTCGCCTATTTCCCGCATCTGATCGCCGGCCCGATCGTGCGCCACAACGACCTGATCCCGCAGTTCCGTCAGCTTCGCGCGCGCAACGATGATCTCGCCTCTGGCGTCACGCTCTTCACCATTGGTCTGGCCAAGAAAAGCCTGATCGCCGACAATCTGGCGCCGTTTGCCGACGCCATCTTCAATGCTGCCGGCCGCGGCACGCATCTGGGCGCCACCGACAGCTGGCTGGGCATGCTGTTCTTCGCCTTCCAGATCTATTTCGATTTTTCCGCCTATTCAGACATGGCGCTGGGATCCTCGCTGATGCTGGGCATCCGCCTGCCGGTAAATTTCCATTCGCCCTACAAGGCGGCCAGCATCATCGAATTCTGGCGGCGCTGGCACATCTCGCTGTCGGCGTTCCTGCGCGACTATCTCTACATTTCCCTGGGCGGCAACCGGCAGGGACGCAGCCGGCGTTATCTGAACCTGTTCATCACCATGCTGCTGGGCGGGTTGTGGCACGGCGCCAGCTGGACCTTCATGCTGTGGGGCGGGCTGCACGGCCTGTACCTGTCCATCAATCACGCCTTCCGTCACGCCACCGGCGGTTTGCGCGCGCCGCCGGCGCTGCGTGTGCCGTTGCACGCCGCGTCTGTGGCGCTGACCTTCCTGGCCACATCGCTGGCCTGGATCGTGTTCCGCGCGCCTGATCTTGTATCCGCGCGCAATGTGGCAGAGGGCCTTGTGGGCATGGGCCATTCCGCGGTCGTAAGTTTTTCGCCGCTGGCGGCGGTGGCGCTGCTGCTCTTGTTTGGGATGGTCTGGTTTATGCCCAATTCAATGGAGCTGATGTGGCGGCACAATCCTGCTTTGCCCTCGCCGTACGACAACCAGCCCGTGAAACCGGCGCGCTTCCTGTCCTGGAAACCCACACCCATCTACGCCGCCGCCTATGGCCTGCTCTGCATCGTGGCGGTTCTGGCGCTGTCCAATCTCAAACCCTTTATCTACTTCCAGTTCTGATGGAAAAAACCCGGTACTCGGTCTGGTTTCTGGGCACGGTGCTTGCGGCCATCGCCGCGCTGGCGGGTTTCAACGCCTGGGCGGAGCATTTCATTCTGGCACATCCCGCCGGCGGCAGCGTGCAGACCCTGTCGGGCTTCGAACGTGCCGTGAAACCGGCCTGGCTCGAGTCGGTCGATCCCCAAATCGTCTTTGTCGGCTCCAGCCGGGTACGCGATGCCTTCGACCCGGCCTTGATCGATCCGGCGTTGCATGTGCGCAGCTTCAATTACGGCGCCTCCAGCATGTCGCCCTATGAGGCGCGCCGCCTAGTGCAGGACACGCTGGCGCATCCGTCGGTGAAGACGATCATCGTGTCACTGGACGCCTTCACGGGCAATGGTGGCGCCGGCGAAGCCCTGCCCAGCTTTGATGAAACCCGACTGGCGGTGACGCCGATCGGTGCGCCCACGCCGCGCCGCGCCCTTTGGCTTTTCACCACCCGATATCTCAGCGGCGGCGCGCTGGGCATGAATGCGCTAGGTGTGTACGCGCTGGCGCGGCTGAAGCCCGGCGAGACCGCCGCCGACCGCCCTGATATCTTCGGCGCCTATAGCCACATGACCGAAGCGGTGATGCGGCGCGACCTGAACTATCGGCGGGCGCGCGGTATGAGCATGGGCCCACGCGCCCGCGGCGAGCTGGCGGCGATGCTGGCCGCGGCCTGCCGGTCCAGCGTCAAGCTGATTGTGTATTTCCCGCCCGATCAAACCGCCATCGTGCAGCTATACCGGCAGACCGATGCCGCGGGCCTGGACGCTTTCAAGCAGGATGTGCGGGCCGAGGTCGTGCGCCACAATGCGAACTGTTCGGGCCAGGCGGCGCTGTTCGATTTCCTGCAGCCGAACGCCCTCACCACCGAAACGATGGTGAAGGGATCAAGTCCCGATTACGTGGATCTGGTGCATGTCCGCCCGCCAGCAGGGCTTTGGCTCTTGCGGCAGATGGGCGTGACCGGCGACTGAACTCAGCTCGTGGTGGAGGTCGACGGGGTCGTGGTCGGACAGTGGGCTGCGTCGCAAGCAGCGTTGCCGCCGCTGACAGCGATCGCGATGCCGGCCACGGCGACCAAGGCCGCGCCGCCGATCAACAGTAAATTGGGGCTGCCCATGCGGGCCTCATGCACGCCGGCGGGCTTGCCGGGGGCCAAGGCGCCATCTGCCGCGAGGGCCTGGGAACCGGCCATCGCCGCGACCACCACCATCGCCGTCATTGCCTTGCGCAGATTCGTCATCGCTGATCCCCTGATCCTGCCCGCTTGGGCGGTATAAAAGCTTGTTCCTGCTGGCCAATCAGCCAGTCATCTGTGCGCTATTAGTACGGATCGGCGCACCTTTGCAAATAAACAATGACAGCAAAACCGTGATCGTTCTCTTTTTGTTTTCGAGCCCCCACAAAAAGGCTATGAACGGACCATGGACCTCCTGACCCAGATTCTGGCCCCGCAGCGACTCACCGCCATCGTGGATGTGGGCGCCAATCCCATCGACGGCGAGCCGCCTTACAAGGCGATGCTGGCGGCCGGGCTGTGCGATGTGACGGGTTTTGAGCCGCAGGCCCATGCCCTAGCGAAGCTGGAACAGAAGAAAGGCCTGCGTGAACGCTATCTACCGTACGCTTTGGGCGACGGAACCGAGCGCACCCTGCATGTCTGCGAACTGGAAGGCATGACCAGCCTGCTGGAACCCGACCCCGCGCATCTGGCGCTTTTCAATTTGTTTCCTATATGGGGTCAGGTGAAAGCCCGAATTCCCGTTACCACCAAAAAGCTGGACGATGTCGCCGAGATCGCCGTGATGGATTTCCTGAAAATGGATGTCCAGGGCGGCGAGCGCGAGGTGCTGGCCCATGCCAAAGCCAGGCTGAAGGAGGCGGTGGCGGTGCAGACCGAAGTTTCCTTTGTTCCCCTTTACAAGAACCAGCCGCCATTCGGTGAAATCGACCTGACGATGCGGGAACTCGGCTTTCTGCCCCATTGCGTCACCGGCACCAAGATCTGGCCGCTGGCGCCCATGGTTGTGCGCAATGAGCCCAATCGCGGCATTCGCCAGCTTTTGGAAACCGACATGGTCTATGTCCGCGACATCAGCAAGCCGATGAGCGCTGAACAATGGAAGCATCTCGCCCTTGTGGCGCATCATTGCTATGGCTCCTTTGACCTGGTGCTGAAGGCCATCGCCACATTAATCGATCTGGGCGCGGTGCCCGCAGACGCCAACAAGCGTTATCTCGCCAGCCTGCAGAGCAAAAATCCAAACTGATGCTGAAGAACATCTCCATTCGCGGCGCCCGCGAACACAATCTCAAGAATATTGATGTCGAGATTCCGCGCGACACCCTGACGGTGCTGACCGGTCTGTCGGGCTCGGGCAAGTCGAGCCTTGCCTTCGACACCATCTATGCCGAAGGCCAGCGCCGTTATGTGGAATCGCTGTCGGCTTACGCGCGCCAGTTCCTGGAACTGATGCAGAAGCCGGATGTGGACCATATCGAAGGCCTGTCGCCGGCCATTTCCATCGAGCAGAAGACCACGTCCAAGAATCCGCGCTCCACCGTGGGCACGGTCACCGAGATCTACGATTACCTGCGCCTGCTGTTCGCGCGCGCTGGTGTGCCCTATTCGCCGGCTACTGGCCTTCCCATTGAAAGCCAGACCGTCAGCCAGATGGCCGACCGCATCCTGGCGCTGCCTGAAAGCACGCGGCTTTACCTGCTGGCGCCCATCGTGCGCGGCCGCAAGGGCGAATACCGCAAGGAGCTGGCGGAGCTGCAGAAGAAAGGTTTCCAGCGCGCCAAGGTGGACGGCAAATTCTACGACATCGGCGCCACACCGGCGCTGGACAAGAAGCTCAAGCACGATATCGAGATCGTGGTGGACCGCATTGTGGTCAAACCCGACATCGGCAACCGCCTGCCCGATTCCATCGAAACGGCGCTGGGCCTGGCTGACGGCCTGCTGGTGGTGGAATTTGCCGACGAGAAGGAAAAGGACGGCAAGCAGCGC
>Ga0118677_10003338_pt1 | contig 30548 bp, 25 predicted proteins | sample AliMusrvi5mmetaG_FD_86154 | JGI IMG/M metagenome (GOLD analysis project Ga0118677, IMG submission 86154) | reverse complement strand
TTAGGTTTGCCTGGATGGCCGACTGCAGGACCGGAACTGATGTGCACGACGCCATCGCGGCAAATATAAAAAAAGCAAAACCGAGATTTTCGCTTTATGGCGGCGACTTGTGCCAGAACGGCACCTATAAGTTCTTCAAGGACGAGTTCTTTCTTAAGAACGAACTGGCCCTGATAGCAGAGGTGCCATTTTTCAATACCGTCGGAAATCATGAAGGCAATGTAAAAAATACTTATGCTTTTACGGAAGCGCCGCAATCCGCCTCGGGTAATCAAAAATACTATTCCTTTGATTACGGGGACCTGCACGTGCTGGCTTTAAATACCGAATTATCCGTGACTGCCGAAAACTCCCAGTATAAATTCGTGAAAGCCGACCTTGAGGCCTGCAAAAAAAAATGGAAGCTGGTGATCACTCATGTTCCCGCCTATGTGGATGCGAACTATGAAGAAGATAAAAAACTGATAAAAATGTCCAGGGACCTGTTCGAACCCAATAAAGTTGATATGATGATCTCCGGGCACTCCCATTTATACCAGCATAACTTGGTGAACGGCATTCATTATATGATAATCGGGTCGGCGGGCGCGCCTTTAGTTACGGCAAAAAATGATAAACCCTATGTAGTAAAATCAGTAGAAGACTACAACTATGCGATATTTGACCTGTCCGCGGAAAGACTGCTAATGACAGTGTATAATGAAAAAGAAGAAGTACTGGACACCCTGGAGCTGAAGAAAGACGGGGTTCAAAAGCTCAAAAAATGATCCTAACCGCAGGAAATTAAATTCAGCTGTAATTTGTGCCTGGATAGCTCCGGGTTTTCCATGAAAAAATAAGGAGGATGAGCGGATGAAAAATATTATTATACCTGTGCTGGCCTGTGTTCTTTTTCCTTGTTTTACCGGAACTTCTTATGGTGAACAGGCGAAAGCGGCGGACCGTACGGAGGTCAGCCAGTATGGTATTACGTGGACTTTTGAAAAGCCGGTCAGAAGCGGACAGTTCATTACGGGTGATTGGTGGGTACTGGGCCCGGTGAACGTAATAAAAATTACTCCGGCTCCGGGAAAATTATCAGTTTCTGAAAATAACAAGATCGCCAAGACCAGATACGGAGAAACTATCCTGGTGGAGAACCCTGATATGCGTAACGGGAGCATGGTCGCGGACAAATGCGGCTATTCCGAGGGTTATGATTCCAGGATCCTGTCTTATAACGCGGCGCTGAGCCTGAAAATACCTTACAACCTCCGGCCCAGCGAGTCTTTAATTTCAACTATAAGTAACACCGCCGTTCCCGTAGATAATTTCTGCAAAAACATAATGGTGAACACTGAAAAGAAATGCCAGAATGTCTTGAAGGCCGCCGCGGTCCTGACCTGCCTGGCAGTACAGCCGCCGGAAGATGCTTTCCGGCCCGCTTATACCGGAAGTGAAAAAAGTATCTACCGTGAAAAAGACCTTAAGTGGGACCTGCTGCCCAAATTAAAGACAGCCGGCACCGTCCCCTCCTGGGAGGAGTTTGAAAGATATTTTCAGCGGCCCTGGATAGAAAATATGCTGGAATGGACCCAGCAGGTGCTTAATGCCAATGAAAACCAGCCGAATTACGGCCGCGAGCACTCGCGCCTGGTCTCCCTGGCCGGTCTTATGCTCTGCCTGGATGTTCCGAAAGAAAAGAAAAGAAAATTAGCCCTGGGCCTTATTCAATACGGAATTGATATCTCGGGCTGCGCGAAGAACGGCGGCCAGTGGAACTGGGGCGGAGGGCATTCAAGCGGAAGAAAATGGCCGGTGCTTTTTGCAAGTCTGATGCTGGGCGAGCCGAAAATATACGAACTCCCGGCTTCTGCCGTTTTCCAGGAAGACGCGCAGACCTATTACGGCAAAGGCTGGTTCGGCCAGACCGTCCTCTGGCAGATGGTTTTTCATCATGTCGCGCTCACCGGCTATGAAGAAAGACGCCCGGATGAGATAACCGATAAATGGCTTAAACTTTCCGAAGGTTACCGCGTTTGCTGCACTTCCTCCGCCTGGGTCGGAACTGCTCTGGCAGCCAGGTGCATGAAAGCCATAAAACTCTGGGGACACGACGCGTATTTTGATTATGTAGATCGCTGGATGCAGCAGGACGATCCCTATAAGAGCGCGCGGGGCAAGTTCCCGCGGCCCAAACAGGAAACCAAAGCCGGTGACGACTTTGTGACCGCAATGTGGGAAGCCAACAGAAAAGACGCGCCCGCGCAGGAACTCTCCGGGAAAAATATGCTCTGGATAGCGAAAGGCGGCGCCTCAAAAGGCAATTGGGTCACAAATCCCAAACCCTGAAACGCTATGGAGTTATTATGGGCTATGCGCAAAAAATAAATGTAATGGCAAAAATGCGTGACGGAGTCAGCCTCTCTTTAGATATCAGGTTTCCGGATAAAGGCGGCCCGTTTCCCGCGGTACTTGTAAGAAATCCCTATAATAATAACATGTTCGTCACCCCGGAGAACGAAAGGCTCCTGAAATTATATCTTGACGCGGGTTACGCTTATGTCACCCAGGATGTGCGCGGAAAATATGATTCCGAAGGCGAGTTCTCTCCTTACGATGAAGCTGAAGACGGCTACGATACGATTGAGTGGCTTGCGGACCAGTCCTGGTGCAACGGCAGGATCGGCATGAGCGGGGCTTCCTACTGCGGGTTGACCCAGCTGGCCGCGGCAAAGCTGGGGCCCGGGGCGCTTGCGGCTATAACTCCTTCGGTCATGGGCGGTAACATTTTTAAATGCGGTTCCTTGAAAAGCGGCGTCCTGCAATTGGGCAGTTTTGCCTGGCAGGCGGGCAATACGGGCAGGACAGACAAACCGCTGCCTTTAATGGACTGGAATAAAGTGTTTGATACTCTTCCCCTTAGCGAACTTGATTCCGCCGCCGGCATTACCTGCCCCGCTTTTAAAGAAATGATAAAACATCCGCTCTGTGACAGCTACTGGAAAAAAAGAGGCCTGGACGGCTATTATGAGAATATTAATGCGCCGGCCTTTCTTCTGGGCGGCTGGTATGATAAATATTCCGCGGCGCTTATAGAGGTTTACTGCGAGCTGTTAAAAAGGGGAAAAAAAGCAAAATTGCTTGTGGGCCCCTGGACGCACGGTTTATCCGCCGGCCGGGTCGGGGGCCAGATAGATTACGGCGGCGCTTCTCTGGTGGATATAGAGGCGATAAAAAAAAGATGGCTGGACAGGTATCTGAAAGGCCTTAAGAACGGCATAGACACGGAAAAACCTGTCAGGATATTTGTAATGGGCCTCAATGAATGGCGGGACGAGGAAAGCTGGCCTTTAAAGAGGACAAAATATACGGCCTATTATCCGGGCTGTAAAAATGCCGCCAACAGCCTGAACGGGGACGGCTTTATTTCAGAAGTGCCGGGCGCGGGACAGGAAGAAGACAGTTATATTTATGATCCGCTGGAGCCGGTCCCCAGCCTGGGCGGCTGCTCGCTTATACCTTCACAGCCCGCGGGGGCCTTTGACCAGAGTTATATAGAACGCAGGTCGGACATGCTGATCTATACCTCGGAGGAACTTAAAAAACCGCTTGAAGTCACGGGATTCGTAAAACTGGAATTATATTTTTCAACGGATGTCTTAGATACGGATTTTATCGCCCGGCTTTGTGATGTCTACCCGGATGGAAAATCCATAAATATCTGTGACGGGATCGCGCGGGCCCGCTTCCGGGAAGGTTTTGACCGCGAGGTAATGCTTTTAAAGCATAAAGTGTACAAAATAGAGCTGGAAATGGATGTGACGTCAAATGTCTTTCTGCCGGAGCACAAACTCAGGCTGGAGCTCACGAGCAGTTGTTTCCCGAGATTTGCCAGGAACCTGAATACCGGCGGGGAAATTTATCATGAAAAGAAGCCCCGGACCGCCCGGCAGATTATCTATCATTCAAAGAAGTATCCTTCCAGATTGCTTTTACCGGTAATAGCTTAAAACAAGGGTATTTGCGTTATTACTGTTTTTTTGTTATAATCATAAGCAGTAAGAGCGTCTCTTTGCAGGAACCGGCACCCAAAGGATAGATATTAAATGGAAAGTAATTACGCGAAGTCTATAATAGAAGCTCTGCTTTTTGTGGCGGATGAACCTCTGCCTGTCTCGACCCTTAGAGGTGTTCTGGAAGAACTGAAAGAAGATGAGATCAGAAAGCATATTTCCGACCTGGCTTTAGAGTACGAGACCACAGGCAGGGCGTATGCCATTACGGAAATAGCGGAAGGTTTTCAGATAGTCACCCGGCCGCAATTCGCGCAATGGATAAAATTGTTATTTAAAAGCAAGCTTACGCACCGTCTTTCAAAGCCCGCGCTGGAAACACTTTCGATAATCGCTTACCGCCAGCCGATAACCAAGCTGGAAATAGAATCGATCAGGGGGGTCAGCGTGGAAGGCGTGCTGGATACCCTGCTGGCCAGGGATCTGGCGGCGATCAAAGGCCGCAAGGATGTGATCGGCCGGCCTCTTTTATACGGGACGACCAAAGAGTTCCTGCGCTATTTCGGCCTGAAGGACCTTACCGAGATGCCGAAGATCGAAGAACTGATAGGGAAAATGGGAGAAGAACCGAATGTCTGAAGACTTTTCTGAAAGAAAAAAACATAAGAGGGTGGAACTTGAGATACCGGTGACAGTGACTATCCGCGAGACCGGCCGGGCCTTCAAGTGCTCCACTGTTAATCTGAGTGCGGGCGGGATGACCGTGGTCATGGATGAGTTCATTCCGCTGGGCAAAAATATTATGATCTCCTTTGAGGTGAAAGAAGGCCTGGCTTTTGAAAATATCACGGCCAAGATCCTCCGGGCCACTGACCTGGAGGACCGGTTTCAATACGGCCTGGAGTTCCTTAATATGAGCCAGCAGGGCGCGATCAAGCTGAATGCCATAGCCGAAACCATCTACTTTATTAAAAAGATCAAGCTCTTTTCCGTGCTTACCGATGCCGAAGCGCTTGTATTAAAAAGCGTCGGCAGAGAGATAAATTATCCCGAGGGAAAGACGATCTTTAACGAGGGGGAAGACGGGGATGCTTTTTGCGCGGTGGTGAGCGGGAAGGTCCGGATCAGCAAGAAATCCAACATAGATTCCTCCAATGAAGAAGTTCTGGCTTTGATCCGCGAGGGCGAGTTCTTCGGGGAAATGGCCCTTTTTGACGAAGGCCTGCGCACGGCGAACGCGACAGCGCATACTGACTGCACGCTTTTTATCATCACCGCCGACCAGTTCAATGAACTTATTAAAAAGCACCACCTCGTGGCGGTCAAGATACTTGTGGGTTTTGTCAGCACGCTTTCAAAGCGTTTGAAGGCCATGAGCCAGGAGATGGTGGACCTGCTTTTCAGCGAGGCCGCTCTTAATGAAATAAAGTAACGGAGAAAATTCATGCAGGAAAGAAGAAAAGCGCAGAGAATAGAGATAAAAATGGCTGTCAGCGTTGTCGTCCGGGAGCTGGGTGACCGGTTCTTTGTGGGGACGATCACCAACTTTGGCGCCGGCGGGATAGGCCTGTCAATTAATACTTTTCTCCCCAAAGGCACGGAACTTCTGATAAATTTTGAACTCCAGGAAGGTAAAAAACTTGAAAATATACCCGGCGTGGTAGTTCGTTCCTTTGATTCCGGGGACAAGTTCTTTTCCGCCGTCAGTTTTCAAAACCTGCCGCAAGAATTGACCCGGGAGATCTCGGTCTATACCGGTTCGGTCATCTTCTTAAAGAACATAAAACCTTTCAGTACCTTATCCGATGAAGAGGCCTGGTATATAAGGAAGATAAGCAAAGAAGTATATTTCAGGGATGGGCAGAGTATTTTCGAGGAAGGTTCGGACGGTAACGCCCTGTACACGGTTATTAACGGCAAGGTGAATATTGTAAAAAAGAACCAGAAAGGCAAAGCGGAAGTTATCGCGACGCTCAAGGAAGGGGATTTTTTCGGGGAAATTGCCCTGCTTGATAAAGGCCCCAGGTCAGCCGGCGCGGTTTCCCTGGAACATGCCAGCCTGTTCATGATAACCCGCGAGGATTTTAAGAAGACCCTGGCGAATAATGATATGCTTTCTATTAAATTACTCTGGGTTTTTATCGGCATCCTGACCCAGCGGCTCCGGGCCGTGGACCAGGTCATGGCCGAGATGCTTTTTACCGGCCGGAACGGAAAGGCAAAAAATGGATAAAAAGAAACTTAAAAATATCAGGAAAAATATAGACGGTGTTGACCGGAAATTACTCGCTTTATTGAACAAAAGGGCGGACCTGGCCCTGCAGGTAAAAAAAGAAAAACGCGGCGAGAATAATAATGTTTATGTTCCGGAACGCGAGGCGGAAGTTTTTGGCAAGCTCATAACTGGCAATAAGGGGCCATTTCCGGATGACTCCGTAAAAGCGGTGTTCAGAGAGATCATCTCGGCGTCCCGGGCCCTGCAGGCGCCGTTAAAGATAGCTTACTGGGGCCCCGAGGCGACATTTACCCATCTGGCCGCGCTCGAGCATTTTGGCCAGGCAGTTTCTTATGTCGCCATAAAGAACCTTGCGGATATCTTCACGGAAGTGGAGAATGGCAGGGCGGATTACGGGGTTATACCGATAGAAAATTCTACCGAGGGCGTGGTCAATCACACGCTGGATATCTTTATTGATTCTGAGCTTAAAATTTGTGCCGAAACGCTTTCCCGGATCTCCTACCGCCTGTTAAGCAAATCAAAGAGTATCAAAGAAATTAAACGCCTCTATGTGTTTCAACAGCCCCTGGCGCAGTGCCGGAACTGGGTGGAGACGAATCTTCCGGATACGGAGATAATTGAAGCCAAAAATACCGCGGAATCAGCCCGGCTGGCCGCCAAAGATAAAGGCAGCGCGGCCGTTGCCAATACCCTGGCAGGTGAAATCTACGGCCTAAATACGCTGGCGAAAAATCTGGAGGATGTGCCTGACAATTTCACGCGTTTTCTGGTTATCGGCAATAAATACGTAGCCCGGACCGGTAACGATAAGACGTCTGTACTCGTTTCCCTGAAAGACAAGGTCGGCGCTCTCTATTCCATGCTGCTGCCTTTTAAACGGAGAAAGATCAATCTTACGAGTATTGAATCACGGCCTTCCAGAAAAAAAGCCTGGGAATATTTTTTCTTTGTGGATATGTCAGGCCATATGGAAGATGCCAAAGTGAAAGCGGCGCTGGCGGACCTTAAAAAAGCCGGGCATGCCGTTAAGATCCTGGGCTCCTATCCGGGAGCGTACTAGGAGAATTACCCCTGTACCATTCCCTAAAGGGTCAGGTGCAGGGCCATGAACCCGACGCCTTAGGGAGTGGTTCATGGTGATTGATGTGGGCGGAAAGATTTTCCGCCTGATAATATTAATACATACAATGATTTTAGACTTTATGGACTTTACAAACTTTACGAACCTTATAAACTTTTTTTATTTTATAGGAGACCTTTATGCGGAATATCCTTGTTATTCACGGGCCTAACCTGAATTTGCTGGGCAAGCGCGAGCCTGATGTCTATGGCAGGGTAACACTTGCTTCCATAAACAAGGAATTGCGGGAGCTGGCAAAGAAAAACAAGGCCGGGATAAAAATATTTCAGACCAATACGGAAGGTGAGATAGTCAATATTATTCAACAGGAAGCCGAAAGCTGGGCTGATGCCCTGGTCATTAATCCCGCGGCTTATACCCATACCAGTGTCGCGATCCGGGAAGCCATTTCCGCGGTCAAGATCCCGGCGGTGGAAGTCCATCTTTCCAATATTTTTAAGCGCGAGGAATTCAGGCATAAATCTTTTATCTCGCCGGTAGCGGCGGGCGGCATCTTTGGTTTTGGCAAGGAAAGTTATGTCCTGGGCTTTCTTGCCGCCTTAAGCTTAGTCAAGTCAAAAAGGTAGAGGGCGTGGAAAAAATCCTGCGGCTGAGCATTCTGGTCCTTATTTTCCTGGCCGCGTTACTGTCCCCCGAGAGAGTTCAGGCCCTGAATATAATTTTCCCGGCAGGGATATTGCTGCTCTTCCTTGCTTTTACCGTTTCCGGGTACGTTTCAAAAAAACCCGCGGTCTTAAGTTCCCGGACTGCGCTTGCAGTGCTCCTCCTTTCAGCGGCCGCCCTGCTCCCGGCCTTATTTTCCGGAACTTCCCTGCTCAACTTTTTAAATATTAAAATATTTTTTCTGGCTTTATTGCTCATAATTACGGGGTCTTCTTTTAAGGAGCCGCCTGACAGGCAAAAAGCCGCTCTGCTCATAATATGCTGTGCCCTGGTTACGGCGCTGTATGCCTTTTACCAGCGTATATTCGGCATGGAAGACCTGGCCAGGTATGTCTCCCTGCATAAAGAGGCGGCCAAAGATCCGAGAATTTACGCCGAATTTATGAAAAATATCGCCTCCGGCCGGGTTTTTTCCACCTTTGTTAATTCCAATCTGTTCGCGGGTTTTCTCGCGATGGCTCTTCCTGTAACGCTCGGGCTTTTTCTGCTTAATTACAAAAAGAAACTAATAAGGGCCATTATAGGCCTTTCCTTTACAGCCCTGCTGGCGGCGTTACTTCTTACAAGATCGGCGGGGGGCGCGGTTGCTTCCGCGGCGGCGCTCATTGTCTTCCTGTTTTTTACCGTAAAGGAAAAGAAAAAGCTGTTTCTGCTCTGTTTTGCCCTGGCGGCAGCCTCTGTTCTGGCTATTTTTCTTCTGCGGCCGGATCTTCTTAATTTCGCGAAAGAGGATAACTCCATAAGCAGCCGGCTCGCCTATTTTAAAGATGCCCTGGCGGTCTTTGCGCGGGAACCGCTGCTTGGCAGCGGGAGCAATTCCTACAGCCGGGCCGCGGGCGGCCTGATAAAATACCCGCATAACTGGTATTTGCAGGTTCTGGCCGAGAACGGACTGCTTGGCTTCGGGCTCCTTATGGTTTTTCTTTGGGTGATATTTAAGGAGGGGGCCGCGGCCCTGCAAAAATTAAAGGGCGCGGAAAAAAAAATTTTTGCGGGATTTTTTGCCGGTTTTTGCGGCTTTTTGTTCCATAGTTTATTTGATGTTGACAGTAATTACTGGCAGAACTCTCTTATTGCATTTTTTCTCGCCGGGCTGGCCGCTTCTTTTTACAGGCAGGACTTCAAAAAGTATTTTCTTTTGGCCGCCGGCCTGGCCCTGGGCAGTGCTATTATCTTCGCCCGGCAGGAAGCCGTCTCCCTGCTGCTGCTCGCGGTCTTTTGTTCTGCGCTTTTTCTTAAGGTTGTTTTTGAAAATAAAAAACTTGTGAGAACACCGCTGGACTTACCGCTGGCCCTTCTGCTTATCCTGGGCTTTGCTTCGATGTTCTTCTCGGTTAACTGTTTTGCGACCCTGCAAAGCGTCCTCCTGCTTGTTTTCTGCATTATGTTCTTTTACACTGCGGTTAACAGCCTGAAAAAAGCCGGGGATACCGGGCTTGTTGCCCGGTTTCTCGCCTGGCTCTGCCTGATACTTTCTCTTGCAGGAATAACCGGGTATTACTATTTAGGCGGGCAAAGGTCTTTTGGACTTTTTACCAATCCCAACCTGCTCGGAGGATTCTTAGCCGCCGGTTTGGGCTTTCTTTTATTTTATATCGTGAAGGAAAAAGGCCCAAAAAAGGTGCTTTTTATTCTGGCCTCAGCCGGCTCTGTATTCTGCCTGGTATTGACAAAATCGAGGGGCGGGCTGCTGGCGGCTGTTTGCAGTCTCGTTCTTTTCGGGCTATTCCTGCAGTTCCTCGCCCGCAGAAAAGCGGTGGAACAAAAAACAAAAAAGAGAGCCCTGCTCCTGCTGGCCGCAGGCCTTATTATTGCAGTTACGCCGTTAGACCCTATTGTAAAAAGGGCGCTGGAGATAGGCCGTTTTGACCCGGCCGCCTATTCAAGGACCGGTATCTGGCTTAGCGCGGTGAAGCTTTTTAGAGACCGGCCGCTTATGGGTTACGGGCTAAATACTTTTAAAGATATTGCGCCAAAATATTATTTTCCTGTCGGCGGTTCTATCGGTAATTTTACCCGGGTCCAGCACCAGGCCCATAATGAATATTTACAGCTTTTGGCTGAAACGGGTATTTTGGGCGGCCTGCTTGCCGCAGTTCTTCTTTTTCTTATAGGGCGGCAATTCTATTATAAGCTCCGTGGTACGGTTGACAAAGATAAACTTTTCCTTCTTTGTGCCGTTTTTACCGCGCTTGCGGCCCTTTTGGTCCACGCGCTGGTGGATTTTAACCTGCATTATCTGCCGACTCTGCTGCTGCTGGTCCTGCTGCTGGGCCTGCTTTTCTCCGGGTATCTGGCGGGAAACAATTATCTGGAGGTTGATAAGAAAAAAAGGTTATTTTTTAATGCCGCCCTGGTTCTTGCGGCCGGAATATTCCTGGCCCTGGCCGCGCTGAATTATTTTTCGATACTATTAGCGGAAAGGAACGGGCCGACCCCACAGGCCGTGGAAAAGGACCTGAAACTGTCCGCAGCCCTGGATCCTTTTAATTCCGGGAGTTATGAAAAACTCGGAAAATTTTACCGGTATTTTTATCTTGTGACCGGGGAACAGAAATATCTGGAGCAGGCTGAAAATAATTTTAAGCAGGCCCAGAAAAGGAGCCCCCTGAACGCTTTTCCTCACCGGAACCTTGGGTATCTTTATTATAAGGCCGGCCTGAAGAATGAAGCCCTGTCCGAATATGAGGCCGCGCTCAAGCTTAATCCCTATGATGTGTTCTTCAAATATGAGGCCGCCTATATCTACGCAGAAACCGGTAAATACGGGCCGGCGCTCGGGCAGGCTCTGGAAGCTGTCAGGCTGGAACCGAATTTTGCCGGGGCGCGGCTGCTCCTTGCGGGGCTCTACACTAAACTGCATAACCCCGGGGCCGCAGAGCGGGAAAGAAAAATGGCGCTGGAGATCAACACCCGGTATAAAGAGCTGGCGGTCATTGATTACGAAAAGATGCTTATTTCGCTCGGAGAAAAAAGATGAAAGTATCCGCGGTGATCGTGAATTATAACGGTGAGAAATTCCTGGCCGGCTGTGTGGCTTCCGTCTTTAAGCAGGCAAAGCGGCCTTTAGAATTAACGGTCATAGATCCCGGCTCGACCGACGGTTCCCGGGCCCTGCTTAAAACCCTGGGGGAAAGTTTTAAGGAACTGCAGGTAGTTCTGCTAAATGAAAATGTTGGGTTTGCGGCCGCGGCCAATATAGGCATAAGGCGGATGCAGGGGGAGGCGCTCCTGCTGTTGAATTCCGATACCTCTCTCCGGCCGGATTTTCTCGAAAAACTCTGCGCGGCGGCTGAAAAACTGGATACGCGGTTCGGCATGTTCTCGGGAAAACTCTTAAGGCAGCAGGATGAAAACCTGGTGGATTCCGCCGGCCAGTTCATCCGCAGGACTCTGCGGCCTGTCGAAAGAAATTACGGAAAACCTGATAAAAATTATCCCGCGGGCCGGATCTTCTCCGCTTGCGGCGCGGTAATGCTGGTTAAAAAAGGCCTTCTTGAAAGCCTTCGCTTTGAGAATGAATATTTTGATGAGGATCTTTTTATGTATTTTGAGGACTTTGACCTGGGCCTGCGGGCGGCCCGGGCCGGCTGGAAATGTTTTTATGAGCCCGCCGCAGTGGCTGCGCATTACCGGGGGGGGAGCGACCGCGGGCAGAAGCACAAAATCTTCCTTTTCAGGAACAAGCCTCTTGAATTAAAGCGGCACCTGCTGGCTAACCGCTACCTGGTACTTACCAAGAATGCTTCCGCGGGCCTGCTGCTGAAATACTTCCCGTTTCTTCTTGTTTATGAAGTTTTCTTTTGGCTTTATCTTCTGATATTTGATATAAAAGTAATATACGGCCTGAAAAAATACTTTAAACTGCGTAAGAGAATGAAACTCAAAGGCAAAATGCTTAAAGGACAAGGGGACAAAGAACTGACCGGATGGATAATTTAAAATATATCTATATATTTTTAAGCGCGTTCATTCTAGCCCTGGTGTTTGTTCCACTCTGCGGGGCTATAGCAAGAAAATACCGCATCCTGGATAAACCGGATAATAAGCTTAAAAAGCACGGCAAAGCTGTGCCCTACCTGGGCGGCGCAGCTATATTTTTCGCGTTCTTTTTTACGCTTACAATAAATCAGCTCTTTGAATATCACACCCTTAAAGGCATCGCGGGCCTGACCCTGGCCGGCACCATTATTTTTACGCTGGGCCTGGTGGATGATGTAAAAAAACTCCGGGTGCCGTTGAAATTCTGCGTGCAAACGCTTGCCGCGATAATACTTGTAGTGTGCGGTATCAAGATACAGTTCCTGGGCAACGAGCTCCTTAATATCGCGGTCACCTTATTATGGGTGGTCGGTATTACAAACGCTTTCAACCTTCTGGATATTATGGACGGGCTTTCCTCCGGCATCGCGGTCCTCGCCGCCCTTACCTATTTTGTGCTCGGAGTGGAGGCGAGCAAGATCTTCAGCCCGCTCGCTGCTTTATCTCTCGCAGGGGCCTGCCTCGGTTTTTTAATATATAATTTTAATCCCGCCCGCATTTTTATGGGAGATGCCGGGAGCCTTTTTCTCGGTTTTATGCTTGCGGCTCTTTCCCTTACCGAAAGTTATACTTTTAATAATGATCTTGCGGTGTTAACGCCCATCCTTATCCTAGGCGTCCCGATATTTGATACTCTATTTGTGATGTGGATGCGCGTCAGGCAGGGAAAGCCTGTCTATTTCGGCAGTCCCGACCATTTTCCTCTCCGTTTGCTCCGTTTTGGCCTGCCGGTAAAAAAAGTGGTTATCCTGGCCTACTCTGCCGGCCTGGTCCTCGCGCTCGCGGCTTATACCGCAGTCAAACTTCCGGCAGCACAGGCGGGCCTTCTGTACCTGCTGGTTTTTGCCGCGGCCCTGTTTGCAGCCGTTAAACTCAGTAAGTTAAAATAAGTAAACGAGAGAAATAAAGCAAATAAGGCCGGCTGTTGTCCCTTCATATTCTAAATCCTCTTTGTAATTAATATCCCTGACTATTACATGTTGACTGTGTTTTTTATAATGGTATAATTAACTTATGCTGAAAACAAAAGAGAAAGACATAGCGATCAAATTGGCAAAAAAATACCGTATAAAAAGGCTGTATTTGTTCGGCTCCGCCTTGAAAAAGAGCGGTAAAATAAATGATTATGATTTTGCGGTTGAGGGGTATCCCAGCGGAAAATTCTTTAATTTTTATGGTGAGCTTTATAAGGCAATGCCGAAAGAAGTGGATCTGATAGACCTTTCCATAAGAAACTCCCGGTTTAATTCTCTTATTAAAAAAAAGGCTAAACTCTTATATGAAAGCAAAAGAATTTAAAGAATACTTTTTAACAGAAGACGAGAATATAAAGCATACCCTGAAAGAAATCACCGGTTTACTGAAAATGGATCATAAGGCGTTTTCAGAGATTGAATTAGCAGCAAGCGGTGCTTTCCTGCAAAATTTCTATAATGGTATAGAAAACATACTTAAGAGGGCTTTAATTCTAAAAGATATCAATCTAAAACAAGAACCTGCCTGGCATAAAAAACTTCTCGAAGAATCGGTAAAACAAAGGATCATTAGTGAGGAAATTCACGAGAAATTATTAGCATTTTTATCTTCAGACATTTCTTTAACCACGGATATAGCTTCAGGTTAAAACAATCAGAGTTACTCGTATTAATGAAAAATGCATCATCGATCTATGCTGAATTATTAGAATTTATTAAAACACTGCTAAAAGAGCAATAATAAAGTATTTCTATTCAGCCCGTCGGTCAAGGGGTCGTGATGACAATTTGTGAAACGTCGGAAAGAATAAACTCATTTCAAATATCAAATTTCCCGGATTTTACTGGTTAGTACTCGTTAATTAACATAAAAAAATTGAGAAAAAGGAGACAATACTATGAAAAAATTCAACGGTCTGGGTATGCATATGGGGAATCTCTCGCGGCTTTCTGACGCAAAAACCAGGTCCCTCAGCCCGGAGAATTTTGACGGCGCCAAGGGGAAAGGAGGGATGTCTAAGAACGGTCCGGCCGCCACCTGCGCGAGAGGCCTGGGGCAGGGCTGGAAAATCTCTCCGTATATAAGAATAAAAGCGGGAGAGACCGTGACCCTGGCGGACCTTAAAGGGCCGGGGGCAATCCAGCATATTTGGCTCACGCCGGTTTTGAACCAGTGGAGATTCGCGCTTCTGCGTATTTACTGGGACGGCCAAAAAAACCCGTCAATTGAATGCCCTATCGGCGACTTTTTTTGCGACCCTATGGGAAAATACAAACAAATATCCTCGCTCGCGGTCTGTGTCAATCCTTTAAGCGGCTTGAATTCCTACTGGGAGATGCCTTTCAGGAAAAGCTGCAGGATCACCGTGGAAAATATTGATATTAACAGAAAGGAAATATATAAAGACCGCGGCAACGAAGGCGGAATGACCCTTTACTACCAGATAGATTATGCGCTTACCGAAGTGCCGGAAGACGCGGCCTATCTGCACGCCCAGTTCAGAAGGGCTAACCCTCTGCCTTATAAAGAAGTGTACACCCTGCTTGACGGAGTGAAAGGCAAAGGGCACTATGTCGGAACCTATATGTTCTGGGGCCTCAATAACAACGGCTGGTGGGGCGAAGGCGAGATCAAGTTCTATATGGACGGCGACAAGGAATTCCCTACCATCTGCGGTACCGGAACCGAGGATTATTTCTGCGGTTCGTATTGTTTTGTTGACGATGTTAAGAAAGAGTATACTGAATATTCCACTCCCTACACCGGGGTGGCTCTGCACAAGCCGGACGGGCTTAATCAGGCCGTGCAGAGATTCTCCATGTACCGCTGGCATATCGCGGACCCTGTCCGTTTTGAAAAAGAACTGAAAGTCACCATCCAGGCGCTGGGCTGGAGGAATGACGGCCGGTACCTGCCCCTGCAGGACGATATCTCTTCGGTAGCTTTCTGGTACCAGACCCTCCCGTCTGCGAAGCTTACCGCCTTACCGGCTAGAGATCAACTGGAAATAATATGATCAAGGAACGGTAGTATTAAACAGTGAATGAAGAAATGAAGAAAAAAGGCAGACTTGTACCGGTAGAAGTAGTTATCTGCATAGCTTTGTCATCCTGCCTGTCCGCCTGTGGAGGAAGCGCTTTTGACGAAGGATCTCTGTATTTTAGCTGAAAAGCAAGGATGTTTCGCCAAGAGAAAATGGCTCAACATGACAAGGAAAAGACGAGTTAGACAATCTAAATCAAAAGAAGTGCTTGTAACAATAGATGTAAGCAAAGATTTACTAATTGAAGTTTGACAATGCGAGAATATAAAAGGAGAGGAAAAATGACAATAAAGAAAAAAATAGCACTGGGAATAGGAGTGTTCATCCTCCTTCTTATTATTTTAGCCCTTCCTATGATCTTTACCATGAAGAGTTTCCGGCCGGCGGAGACCGGGGCGGTTACTGAAGAGTTTTTTGCGGTTAAAGATAAATTTGTGGATATATTCATTCTGAAATCAGGGGAAGACCTTATCTGTTTTGATGCTGCTAACAAGCCGGAGCCGGTGGAAGAAGGTTTTAAACAACTGGGCCTGGACGTGTTAAAAGTCAAAGCGGTCTTTCTTACGCATTCCGACGGGGATCATGTAAACGGCCTGCCGGCTTTCAAAAATGCGGTTGTTTATCTTCCTGAAAAGGAAGAGCCGCTGGTAACGGGTGCGGTCAAAAGGAAATTTATGTTTTTAAGCAAGGCCAACCCTCTCCCGGTCTCCTCTTATAAGCTGATAAAAGACGGGGAGGAGATAAAGATCGGAAAAGCTGCCGTCAGAGCTGTACTTACGCCGGGGCATACTATAGGTTCAACCTCCTACCTGGCGAACGGGAAATATCTCATAGTAGGAGACCTGGCGATAACTAAGAATGGCAAGCTTATCGGGATGCCCAAGCCGCCTTCGGAAGACCCGGAAACAATAAAAAAATCCCTTAAGCTTATTGAAAATATTAAAGGTGTTGAATACATCGCCACCGCCCACGGCGGGGTCCTGCAAATACCAAAAAAGTGATCCAGGCCTCTTAAAAAGAGTAAAAGAGTGACAGTCACTAGTGACTGTCACTCTTTTTATTAACCATCAAAACTGTTGATTTTTCCGGCTTCTATAATATATAATGAATATCAGTATTTTTGAATGCGGCGGGTGTAGCTCAGTTGGTTAGAGTGTCAGATTGTGGATCTGAATGCCGCGGGTTCAAATCCCGTCACTCGCCCCAAATTATTTCCATGTACCACTCTCTGTGTTCGGGTACATGGCCATGAACCTGAAGTTATGAATGGTTCATGGGCACATGGGAGCTCAATATTAAATACTTGATCGGTATTGATATAGGGACCAGCGGCACAAAAGTAATCCTTATTAATACCCGCGGAAAAGTACTGGCCAAAGGGCTTCATGAATATCCGCTTTTCGCTCCCAAGCCGGGCTGGGCCGAACAAGATCCTGAGGCCTGGTGGGCTGCCGTAGTTAAAGGAATAAAAGAAGTAATAAAAAATATCAGGCCTTCCGAGATAGCGGGCATAGGCCTTTCCGGGCAGATGCACGGCCTGGTGGCTCTTGATAAAAATAACAAAGTTCTCAGGCCTGCTATCCTCTGGTGCGACCAGCGGACCGTAAAACAATGCGCCTATATTACAAGAAAGATCGGGGCCGCCCGGCTTATTAAACTGGTTTCCAATCCCGCGCTTACCGGCTTTACCGCCGGCAAGATCCTCTGGATGAAAGAAAATGAACCGGGCCTGTATAAAAAAACAGCAAAATTCCTTTTACCCAAGGACTACATCAGGTTCAAACTGACCGGAGAGTTCGCGACCGAGGTTTCTGATGCTTCCGGTACCCTGCTTCTTGATATTGCCAGAAGAAAATGGTCGGAAACTCTCCTTAAGGAGCTCAAGATAGACCGGCGGCTGCTTCCCGTTTGCCGTGAATCAGAAGAAATAGGCGGATATATTGACCGGAAAGCGGCCGGGCTTACGGGGCTTTCGGTAAGGACTCCGGTGGGCGGAGGCGCGGGTGATCAAGCCGCTTCAGCCGTGGGTTGCGGAATAGTGGAAAGCGGAATTATTTCCGTCACTCTGGGAACCTCCGGGGTGGTCTTTGCTTTCTCGGACAAACTGAAACTTGATAAACAGGGCAGGATCCACACCTTCTGTCACGCGGTTAAGGGCAAGTGGCATACTATGGGTGTGATGCTTTCCGCCGGCGGCTCGCTTAAGTGGTTCAAGGATAACCTGTGCAAAGAAGAGCTGGCGCTGGCGGCAAAGAAAAAGCTGGATCCTTATGAAATTATTTTAAAAGGCCTGGACCGGATCGCGCCGGGTTCGGAACGGCTTTTATTTTTACCATATCTTTGTGGTGAACGAACGCCTTACGCCGACCCTTATGCGCGGGGGGCTTTTATCGGCCTGGAACCACGGCATAATAAAAAGCATATGGCGCGGGCGGTGCTGGAAGGCGTCTCTTTCGGCCTCAGGGATTCCCTGGAAATAATGCGGTCCTTGAAAATACCGGTAAAACAGATAAGAGTTACCGGGGGCGGGGCCGGGTCAAAACTCTGGCTGCAGATGCTGGCGGATATTTTCGGGCAGGAAGTTGTGACAGTTAAGCTTACGGAAGGCGGGGCTCTCGGCGCGGCTTTGCTCGCGGGAAAAAGCGCCGGAGTATATAAGGACCTTTCGGGCATCTGTAAAAAGCTTATCAGGGCAGGGAAGAGTTATAAGCCGGATAAAAAGAAGGCCCTGCTCTATAACGGCTATTATGAGCTCTATAAGAAAACATACAGGAACTTGAAGGAAGAGTTCAAAGAACTCTCCGGGCTCCGGTAGATGAAAATCTCCATAAAGTTTAAAATAGCTTCGCTGGTTTTTGTAATAATAGCCGTTGTTTTCATCGCGGTAAGTATTATTATTAACCATGTGAAACAGCCGCTTGAGAATGAAATAATCAAAAAGGCGACGGCTGTTACAAGGGACCTGGTCAGGTTGAGTTCCGATTCACTCCAGGCCAAAAACGAGCGCTGGCTGGCTAAAGATGTTGATAATACCAAGATGAGCGATCCCCTGGTCCTGTACGCCCTGGTCGTTGACACTGAAGGAAAAATCCTGGCCCATTCTGACGCTTTTATCAGAAAAGGCACCCGGCCCGGCGACCCGGTCTCTCTTTCCGCGTTAAACACCGGCAGCGGTTTTAATATTCAGAACGCGGTTGATCCCAGGACCGGAGCGGGTGTTATAGATGTGGCCGGTGCCGTAATTGTTTCAGGGAAAAAACAGGGGATAGCAAGGGTCGGTTATTCCAAGGTTGAAGCGGAAAAAGTAATAAACAAGATAAAAGGCCTGATCCTTTTGGTGGCGGGAATTGCGCTGCTGCTCATGTCGCTCATTTCGTTCTTTGTCATAAATCTGATGGTAAGACCGATAGAACAGCTCACTCAGGCCGTAAGGTTATTCGGCCAGGGCCGGCTGGATAAAAAGATCATTGTTAAGACAAACGACGAAGTCCGGGAACTTGCCGACAGTTTTAATGAAACCTTTGAAATACTGGAACAAACCCAGGGAAAACTGCGCCGGAGAGTGCGGGACGTGCTGATGCTCTTCAACGCGGCGAAAGAGCTTAACTTCAGCCTGGACCTGAGAAACCTGGCCAATCTTCTGCTCAATACCGGTAAAGAACACGCGGGCGCAAAAAGCGCGGTGCTTTACCTTATGCTAAATGAAGAGGAGACAGTTTTTAATTTCCATGTTTCCGCCGGCCTGGAAAACGATAACGATATTGTTTTTGATCCCGCGGAACCCTTGTTTCGGTATATAACGAAGGGGCGCGGGATTTATACCCTGCCGGAGCTTGCGGCTGCCTGCGAGGAGACGGATGCCAAAAATCTGGAGAACTTAAAGGCGCTTAACTGCGAAATACTGGCGCCCGTGGTCGTGAAAGACCGGATAAAAGGCTTTATGGTCCTGGGCCCCTGCCGGTACGAGAGAGAAAACAGGGAAGAAGGCCGGGAGTTTCTCTCAGCCCTTATGGGCATGGCAAATGTAGCCATAGAAAACTCCTACCTGCACACGCTTTCTATTACTGACGGCCTGACCAAGGCCTATTTAAGAAGATACTTCCTCTTCCGGCTGGAGGAAGAACTCAAAAGAGCCAAGCGGCACGGCAGAGGGCTTTCTGTGCTAATGCTGGACCTGGATTTTTTTAAGAAAATAAATGATACCTGCGGACATCAGGCTGGAGATAAGGTACTAAAAGATGTTATAATAATAATCAAAGGCCTGAGCCGGCCGACCGATCTGGTGGCGCGCTATGGCGGTGAGGAGTTTGCTATTCTCGCGGCCGAAACAACAGGGGAAGCGGCCAGGATCTATGCCGAGAGGATCCGCAGCAGTGTGGAAAAATATGACTTTGTTACAGGTTCGACCAGGCTAAAAGCTACGGTCAGCCTGGGGATCGCGTGCTATCCGGTTGACGGAACTAAAGTAAATGAGCTCATCGCGAAAGCGGATGAGATGCTCTATAAAGCAAAAAAAGAAGGCAGGAACAGAGTTTGCCTGCCGGAACATAAATAAGACGGGCTCTAAAGAGGCAAAAGAACGCGGAAGTGGTGGAATTGGCAGACACGCCAGATTCAGGTTCTGGTTCCTTCACGGGATTGGGGGTTCAAGTCCCCCCTTCCGCACTAAATTTGCAAAAACAAATTTAGTAGAGCAATCGACAATAGAAAATAGAGATTAGATAGAGGAATTAATAATATATAAGAAAAGATCTAAATAGAGAGCTAAAGTTGATTGCGGTCTATTTTGGATTTTCTATTCTCTAAAGTAATTTTAAGCAAAAGCTTCTATATCTAGGAAGTATATTTAGATGTCAAAATATTTTGACATGACTGATAGCGGATTACCGATTGCGAATTATAACGAAAGAACAGGGAGTTGACAAATAAAACATAAAAATGCAGGACAGGACAACAGTTCGTTCATCTCCAAAGAAACCTTCCTTAGATATCTTGCCCAGGAGAAAAAGGGCCCCGCCCCGTTCAGAGAAATAATGAAACGTTTCAATATCTCCAAAAAAGACAAAAGACAGCTGGACCGTTTTTTGAATGAGCTGATAACCGGGGGCAGTATCATCCGCATTTCAAATGACAGGTTCGGGCTTGCCGAAGCCATGGATCTTAGGGTCGGTATCCTGACCGGGCACCGGAACGGTTTTGGTTTCGTAGTAGTTGAAGGCAGCGAGCAGGATATTTTTATTCCCCCGCCGGCGATGAACGGAGCCATGCACGGCGATAAAGTTGCCGCGAGGATAACGGGCAGTAAGGACGGCAAAAAAAAGGAAGGGGAGATAGTCAGGGTACTGGAAAGGGTAAATGATGAAATAGTCGGGGTCTATGAAGAAAGCCGGCACTTTGGTTTTGTGGTCCCGGACGATAAAAAGATCTGGCATAATATCTATGTGCCCAAGAGCGATTCCAAGGGTGCAAAAAGCGGACAGAAAGTGGTCGTGAAGGTAACCGAATGGCCTCAAAAAGGCATGAACCCGGAAGGCGAGATCGTTGAAATTCTCGGGTTTAAACTTGACCCTGAAGTTGATATCAAAGCCATCATAAGGCAGTATAATATCCGGGCTGAATTTGCCCCCGAAGTGCTTGCCGGGGCGAAGGCCGCGGCCGCGAAGATCCCGGAAGAAGAGCTGGCGAAACGGAAAGATCTCCGCCGGGATATTGTTTTTACCATAGACGGCGAGGACGCGAAAGATTTTGACGACGCGGTTTCGCTTAAAGAAGAAAACGGGGAGTTTATTCTCGGCGTGCATATTGCCGACGTGAGCTACTATGTAAAACCGGGCACCGCGCTTGATGATGAGGCCTATAAGCGCGGCAACAGCATCTACTTTCCCAACCATGTAATACCCATGCTGCCGGAAGCCCTCTCGAATGAGATGTGTTCTCTACGGCCCGATGAAGACCGGCTTACCCTGTCCGCGCTCATGCGGCTTTCACCTTCCGGGGAAGTAAAAGGCGTGGAACTGGTAAAGAGCGTTATCCGTTCCCAGCGGCGCATGACCTATACAAAGGTCTCCAAAATAGTGGAAGATAAAGATATAAAGCTCCGGGAAGAATATTCGGATATTACGCCGGTGCTGGATGAAATGCTTAAACTGGCAAAGGTCCTAAATAAAAAAAGGTTCAAGGACGGTTCCATAGATTTTGACCTGCCTGAAAGCAGGATAGTCCTGGACGAGCATGATGTGCCGCTCAGGTGCGAAAAGGTGGTGCGCAACTGGGCCCACAGGCTTATTGAAGAATTCATGCTTTTAACCAATGAAGTAGTGGCTACCTATATTTTCCGGCACGGGTTATTTTCTATTTACCGGGTACATGATGTGCCGGATTTCGCCGACCTTGTGGAGTTCCAGAGATTCGTGAATTCCCTGGGGCACCCCTTGAAACTCAAAGAGGACGTGGATCCCAAACTGATACAGGCACTCCTGAAAAAAATAAAAGGCACGCCCGAAGAAGAGGTTATCAATAATCTCGCGCTCCGTTCCATGAAACTTGCAATCTATTCCACGGAACCGAGGGGCCATTTTGCCCTGGCAAAGAAATATTACAGCCATTTTACCTCGCCTATAAGACGTTATCCCGACCTGGCGGTGCACCGCGTATTGAAAGTCCTGCTTGACAAAGAACCCCGGGGCAAATATCCCGAGGGCGAACTTATGAAAGTTGCCAAGCACTGTTCCGGGACGGAGCGTATTGCCGAGGAAGTTGAAGAAGAGATAGTTAAACTAAAAAAAATTCAGCTTATCAATAATCATGCCGGCAAGGTCTATGACGGGGTCATTACCGGGGTCCAAAGTTACGGTATCTTTGTGGAAATAATCTCCCTGATGGTGGAAGGCCTGGTGCATGTTTCCAGCATGGAAGACGATTATTATAACTTTGACGAAAAACAATACGCCATTCTGGGCCGCAATAAGAAAAAACGCTTCCGCCTGGGCGACAAGGTAAGAATTAAAGTAGAACGCGTGGACGTTGACAAGCGCCAGGTGGACTTCATTCTAAGCAAGTAAGTAACCCGCCGGATTTACCTTACAATACTCATTTGATCTTCAGGGGAGGCAGCGTTTGTCATTGAAATGAGAACGCTCTTTTCTTTTATCGCGATAAGATGGACTTCGATCGAGGCGGTCTTATCTATTACATGCCTGATATCCAGTTTTTTGGTGAGGAACGACTGTTTGTTGAAAACTTCAATAGTGCAAAAACCTTTGCTTACGTTAACAAGACGGACTTTTCCCGCGGGAATATTTTTGGATTGAACCAGCACAGTGTTGTTTAATTCAAGCTCTAAGATAAGATGGTTCCTCGGTACAGCGGGTTTTACGGTTTCTTTGGGCACAGGCGGTTTTACCGCTTCTTTTTTTACCTCCGGTTTCTTAAAATATTTATCAAAAACGCCGAAACCTGTTACAAAAAAGGAATAGCCGATATAGCAGACCAGAATTAGGATCAGAAGAAGCAGTAGTTTTTTCATAAAACTCCTTTAGATTGACTTTAAAACAACTATCAAGTACAATTAACAAGTTATTTGCTCGCTTAAATATTAGCACAAACGTCCCTGTTTTAGAAGAAAAAATATGAAAAAAAACTATCTGTATATAGGCCTTTCTGCAGCACTGATAATAATTATAGCGTATTTTTCTATTTTTTCGGGAGGAGCCCGAGAAAATGCGGGCAGGCCGGCCGAAAGCCGGAAAGAAACCGTGCTAAAAGACCCCCGCACCGGCGAGGGCGGCAGGATCTATTACCAGGAAAGTTCAAAGATCAGGGCCAGAGGCAGTGTTTCCGGGCGCGCGCTTCTTGAAGAATCCTTTTTTCACGAAGGTATTACGGTCATACTTCAAAAGAGCGGGGACGAATTCAAGATAATTACCGGAGAAAAAGGTGAATATAGTTTTTTAATGTTCCCTGCCGGTATCTATAAATTGCTGGTTATGGCGGAAGGGCATATAACCTTTTCACTTGACAGGGTTGTTATAGGGAAAAATTCCAATCTTAAACTGGCAAATATAGTGCTCAAGCCGGATTTTGATCTCGAAACCCCCCGGATAATCAGGACCAAACCGGAAAGAGAAACCCCGGAAGTTATGGTTCCCAACACCTTCGGGATGAGCGGTGTGGACCCTTCAAAGACCTGTCTTTATCTTGCCTTTGATTTTTCCATACCCATGAAAAAAGAGAGCGTTGAAAAAGCACTGCTTATAACCCCGCCGCTAAAAAAGGAAATCAGCTGGGCGGGCACCAGGCGCTTGCTCCTGAAATGCGATACCCTGGCGGGCGAGAATGCCCTGAGGCCGGGCACCGAATACAAAATAAGCTTTCTTGAGGGCGCTGTCGGGATAGACGGCAAAGAACTGGTCAAGAGCGAACCCCTGGCTTTTAAGACCTCCGGTTTCAGGTTCTTAAGTTCGTTACCCTGGGCGGGCGCCGGAAATATTTCCCCGTCCGGCAGGTTATTTGAATTTCAATTTAACTTTCCGTTGGACAAGGAGTTTGTAAACGCGGAGTATTTTGTTATCCGGCCTGAACTCAAAGGAAAATATTCAAGAAGCGCGGTCCGGGGAAACCAGGTAAATTTCCTGGCCGAAGGGCTGCTGCCCGTAAATACCGGGTTTACGCTCACGCTTAAAAAAGGAATTAAAGATATTTACGGCGGAACTCTTGAGAAGGATACGGCCCTTAATTTTTCCACCGAACCGCTCCGGATCCTTACCTTCTGGCCGAAAGACGGCGAAAAGAAAATTTCAACCGGGGGCTGCCCCTATATATTCTTTAACAGCAGGGTGAGCAAAGCTGCGGCAGAAAAAGCGATCTACCTTAAACCGGAGCTTGCGGTAGAACAGGAATGGAAGACCGACGAAACCGGACTGGAATACTGCGTCTTAAAACATAAGAATTATTTTGACATTAACACGGAATACACCGTGAATATTGCCGGTTCCCTGGCCGACCTTTATGGCGGGAAACTGGAGAAAGAGCATAAGTTCAGTTTTAGAACGGAGTCCTGCCGGGTTTCCGCGCTGCAGCCCGCGGAAGGCAGCAGGGAGGTGGAGCCCGCCGCGGAAATTAAAATAATATTTAACACGCTCATGGACCGCCAGGTCACGGAAAAAAATGTGTCGGTCGAGCCAAAAAGAGATATTGTTTTCCATTGGAGTTCGCAGGAAAATTATGATATATTAGGCATTGAAGCGAAAGGTGGCTGGGAACCCCGTTCAAACTGCGTTATCAAGGTCTTAAAAGAGGCCAGGGCTCAAAAAGGCGCAGGATTAGCAATGGATTTCAAGGGTGTGATTTATTTTAAATAAAGTTTGTAATTATTTTGAGACCACAGTTGTAGTTGCTCGATTTATCGAGCCTACCAATTGCGCCTGATAAATCAGGCAACTACATTTTTGCACAGCCTCGCAAGCGCGGAGAGTTTTCTAAAATCATTGAGAGCTTTTTAGGGGAGATATGTACTTTCAAGAGATAATATTCAAACTAAATAAGTTCTGGTCGGATCAGGGCTGTGTAATTGTTCAGCCCTACGATATTGAAAAAGGCGCGGGCACCTCAAATCCGGCGACTTTTTTTTCTGTTCTCGGCGAAAAGCCCGTCAAGACCGGCTATGTGGAGCCGTCCCGCCGCCCCACCGACGGCAGGTACGGGGAGAACCCGAACCGGGTGCAATGCTTCCAACAGTATCAGGTCATAATCAAACCTTCGCCTAAAGACGCGCAGGATATTTACCTGGCAAGTTTAGAGGAACTCGGGATAAGCAGGCAGGAACATGATATCCGTTTTCTTGAGGATGATTGGGAATCCCCGACTCTCGGCGCCTGGGGCCTCGGCTGGGAAGTCCGGCTGGACGGCCTGGAGATAACCCAGTTCACTTACTTCCAGCAAATGGGGAGCGTGGACCTGAAGCCGGTCTCCTGCGAGATAACCTACGGCCTGGAAAGAATAGCCATGTTTATCCAGAAAAAAAAGAGCATCTTTGATATTGAGTGGAATAAAGGCGTTACCTACGGGGATATCCGTTTAAGGGATGAGGTGGAGTTTTCCAATTATAATTTTAAACTTGCCGACACCGCCATGCTGGTTAACCTGTTCGATATCTATGAGAAAGAGGCCCGGGCGCTTGTGAAGCAGGGTTATGTCCTGCCGGCTTATGATTATGTTTTGAAATGCTCTCATACTTTTAATTTGCTGGACGCGCGCGGGGCGATAAGCGTCACCGAGCGGGTGCATTATATCGGCAGGGTCAGGAACCTTGCCAGGAAATGCGCGCTGGGCTATCTGAAAAAAACCGGAGAAACGGATAATGTCTAAAGAGCTATTACTCGAAATAGGCGTGGAAGAAATACCGGCAAGTTATATTGCCCCGGCTATGAAGCAGTTAAGTTCCAATCTTACCGCGCTCTTCGCTGAAAACAAAATTACCGCGGAAAGTATCACCCCTTATTCCACTCCGAGAAGATTCGCGCTCCTCCTCAGGGGAGTTTCCGAGCTGCAGGAAGATATTGCGAGCGAGGTTATGGGCCCGTCCAAAAAAGCCGCTTTTAATGCTGCCGGAAAACCCACCCAGGCAGCGCTGGGTTTTGCCCGGAGCCAGAGTGTTGAGGCCGGCGAGCTTAAAATAGCGGCCACCGCCAAAGGGGAATATGTCTCCGTAAAAAAACTGGTAAAAGGACGGGAAGTGAAAAAGGTGCTTCCGGAACTCATGGTAAAACTTATTGCTTCGCTGAATTGGCCCAAATCCATGCGCTGGTATGATGATTTCAGATTTCCCCGGCCTATACGTTCCCTGCTCTGCCTTTTCGGGACGGAAACAATAGTTTTTACGGTTTCCGACGTAACTGCCTCCAATAAAACCTACGGGCACCGCACTTTAAGCCCGGAAGGCACGGTGGTTCCCGAACCGGCAAAATATATTTCAATACTCCGCGAAAAGTCCGTTCTTGCGGACTTTGAAGAAAGAAAAACCGGGTTATTAGAACAGCTCGCGGCCCTGGCAAAAAAAACCGGCGGTGTTGCCGGTGTGGAAGCCGTAATACTTGAAGAAAACGTCAATACCGTTGAATATCCGACAGCCATGCTGGGTAGGTTTGAGGAAAAATACCTGGCCCTGCCCCGGGAACTTCTTTTACAGGTGATTGAAAAGACCCAGAAGTATTTTTCGGTCTGGAATAAAGATAAAACAAAGCTCCTGCCGTATTTTATCGCGGTAAAGAACGGTAGGGCTACGGCGCTTGAGACAATAATTGACGGTAACGCGCGGGTGCTGAAGGCGCGTTTTGAAGACGCGGAATTTTTCTTTAACGAAGATAAAAACACAACACTTTTAAGCAAAAGAGCCAAGCTTCAAACGGTTTCTTTCCAGGACCGGCTGGGTTCCATGCTGGCTAAGTCCGAGCGCATGGTCAAGCTGGCTAATGAAGCAAAACAATATCTAAAACTTTCGGACTATGCCGATATTAAACTGGCTGCTGAGCTCGCGAAAATAGACCTGACCACGGGCATGGTCAAAGAGTTCACCGAATTACAGGGGATCATGGGCCGGGAATACGCCCTGAACGACGGGATAAAAAAAGAAGTGGCCCTGGCAATTTCCGAACATTATTTGCCGCGGTTTCCCGGGGACGCCCTGCCTGTCACGGAGACCGGTATGGCCGTGGCGATCCTGGATAAGATAGATATTATTGCCGGCTGTTTTTCCATCGGGCTTGTGCCCACCGGCTCGCAGGACCCTTACGGGTTAAGAAGGAACGCGCTGGGGATAATAAATATTATCCTGAACAAAAATATAAATGTTTATCTTGAGGAGCTCCTTAATGCTTCGCTTGATACCTATTCAGAACAAGTAAGTTTTAACAAGGGCAAGGTCCTCAACGAATTAATGCTCTTTTTAAAAGGCCGGATGGAAGGCCTCCTGCTCGAAAAGAAGTTCAGGTATGATGTGGTGAATGCCGTGCTGGAAAGGGATTATGACAACATAGCCCTGACTTTTAAAAAAGCGGAAGTCTTAAATGATATCTCCAAAGAAGCCGGCTTCAATAAAGTGATAACGACCTTTTCCAGGGTAATAAATATTATTCCGAAACATGAGCACAGCAGCGGAGATTTTGAGGATGCCAACCCGCATCTTTTCAAGACCCGGGAGGAAAAAGCGCTTAACGAAGCGGTGGAAAAGAGGAAGCTGGACTTTCTCAAGGCCGTAGAAAACCGCGATTATGCCTTTGCTTTTGAGATATTAAAAGAACTCATGCCCGCGATAGACGCCTTTTTTGAAAAAGTAATGGTCATGGATAAAGACGAAGCAATTAAGAATAACAGAATAACCCTCCTGAAACACCTGAACCTTATGTTCCTGAAGATCGCAGATTTTTCCAAAATAGTGACGCAGTAAAAACAAAAGCTCAAGGGGCTGCAGGATAATTAATAAATAATAAATGTAGGTCAGACATTCCTGTCTGACGTTACAAGTGTTACGAGTTTGTCCTGCAGAAAAACAATATGAATGATCAGGTATTCCAAATCAAAAGAAGGCATTTGCCTCATATTTTTGTTGATGGGGCTGTTTACTTTTTGACTTTTTGTGTTTTGGAAACGAATTTATCCGAGCAGGAACAGGAAATTGTTTTAGAACACATAAAAACAGGTGTAAAATATTATGTGCTGTTATCAGTTGTTGTAATGCCTGATCATGTCCATGCCGTTCTAATTCCAAAAACAGGTGTTTTTCTAAGCAGAGTGGTCAAAGGCATAAAAGGTGTATCTTCAAGAAAGATAAATTTGCAGCGGGGAGAGCACACCGAGAAATTCAAATGGCAGGACGAAACTTACGATAGAGTGCTCAGGAACAAAGCAGAATTGGAGCAAAAGATAAAGTATATCTATGATAATCCTGCAAAGAAAGGCTTTTCAAAAGAAGGCGCAACCTATAAGTTCTGGTATTTTAATAACAATTATGAAGAAGAACTGAAAGGAATGAGGGTTTTGCTGTAGGACAGGCATTCCTGCCTGTCATCAAACTTATCGTGTCAGACACAAGCTTATCGTGTCAGACAGGAGAGCTTATCGTGTCAGACAGGAGAGCTTATCGTGTCAGACAGGAGAGCTTATCGTGTCAGACAGGAATGTCTGACCTACAGCAACCAATAAAACATTAATAAAAAAGGGCGGGAAATTTTCCCGCCCTTTTATAGACTTTTACGGACCTTTATAGACTGTTATGGACTATCTTTTCTTACTCGTGATGCTTGATCTCTGAGGCCGTTATTCCGGACTTGGCTCCGGCAATTATACCTTTGCCTTTGCAGCCGAAGTAGCCCATATATTCCCTTACTCTGTCTTTCACCGCGTTCTTGCCGGGGAGCAGGATCTTTCTCATATCTTTTTCCGCGGGATTCTTGTTAAATGTTTCTCCGATCGCTTTGACAAAGGATACGGAGAGCTGGGTGGCCACATTGATCTTGCAGAGCCCGTTCGCGATACCTTCTTTGATGGATTCCGGGTCCACGCCGGAAGAACCGTGCAGGACCAAAGGTATATTTATCATGGATCTTATTTTTTTTAGTCTTGGAATATCCAGTTTTGCAGTTCTGTCTTTCATCGCGTGAACGGAACCGATGGCTACGGCCAGGGAATCTATCTTGGTGAGTTCCACGAACTTAACCGCTTCATCCGGCTGGGTCATGGCTTTTTCTATGGTCTCGGGGGAATTGTTATCGCCGATCTGCAGTACTTTTCCGAGTTCCGCTTCCACAGGTATTTTGCAGGCATGCGACATTTCGGTTATTTTGGCGGTCATCTTGACATTGTCTTCAAAACTCAGGGCGGAACCGTCGAACATAAGGGAGGTGAAACCCGCTCTGAGGCATCTTACATTCTGCAAATAGTCCGTTCCGTGGTCCAGGTGCAGGATGACGGGAACGGAAGCAAGTTCCGCGGCGGCCTTTACGATAGCGGTCGCCATTTCCAGGCCGGCGTACTTGATCGCGCCCTGGCTTACCTGAATTATGACCGGGGCTTTTTCTTCTTCCGCGGTCTCGATTATCGCTTCAACAAATTCCATGTTGTTCGCGTTGAATGCTCCTATTCCGAATTTCTCTTTCTGGGCTTTTAAAAGCCATTCCGTGCTTGATACTAAAGGCATACTATTTCCTCCTGTTAAGAAATTTGAATTATCTGAAAGTTAGACCCACTGTTTTGTTTTCAGGTCTTTTATTATGGTGTCTTTTGTCGGGTACAGGTCAACTATGATCTCCGCCGGTTTGAACCAGAGTTTTATCTCTCTTTCCGCGTCTTTTTCATCGCTTGAGGCGTGGATGACATTTTCATAGACGCCTTTGGTGGTTATTCTTCCAAAAGAACCCCTTATAGATACCGGATCCGCTTCTTCGGGGTTGGTCGCGCCCGCTATATCTCTTACCTTATTTATCGCGTCCTTGCCCCAGTAAACCATGGCCATTACTTTACGCCTGTCATGGAATTCACCCTGGAGGTATTTTACGACATCATCGAAAAAGGGCTTGTCCTTTAAATGCCGGTAATGATCCGCCGCGAGTTCCCTGCTGACCCTGGCCATTTTAGTGGCGACGATTTCGAGCTTGGTTTCAGAGAGGCGGGTAAGGATATTTCCGGTAAGTGATTTCTTCAGTCCGTCCGGTTTTACCAGTACTAAAGTTGCCTGATTCATGAAAAAGCTCCTTGTCTTCTGTGTTTTTAGGAAATGTTCACAACATTATCATTTTATAGGAAAAAAGTGTGAAAGTCAAAGGTTTTATGCCCCGAAAACGGGACTTCCGCCGCGGCGGATGCCGAAAAATCAACAACATTTCGGAAGGCAAATAGCACTATCCTCCTGCGTGAATACAGAGAAAAGAGAGTTGAACGAAGTGAAATCCGCCTGCGCTTTGTGGCGGAATGGCACAGATTTAAGGGATGGGTAGGGAGATGTCACTATCCTCCTGCGTGAATATAGAGAAAAGAGAGTTGAACGAAGTGAAATCCGCCTGCGCTTTGTGGCGGAATGGCACAGATTAGAAATGAGAAGAGATATTGCCAGTTTAAGGGAAAGGGTAGAGGGAGGGTACAGATGCGCGGGGAGCTTTCACAGATAAACGCAGAAATCCTTCGTCTTGGACATTTTTTGTAGTTGCCTCATTTATGAGGCCAAAAAAGCTTGCCTTCGCCGGAACGGCCTAAATCAACTACAGTTCTAATATAATCTGGTTCTATCTTCCTGGGGAATTTCTGAGATAAGAGAATTAATAATAGTGCAAACATTGTAAAGGGAAAAGTAGGTACATGGTACCCCCTTGGAGAGTATTGCCGGTTTGTAATATATCTCTTTCTGAACTCATCGTCAAGAAAAATAGGTCGGATTAGACAAACTCTTTCAGAAATTCCCTC
>Ga0118677_10003337_pt1 | contig 30551 bp, 13 predicted proteins | sample AliMusrvi5mmetaG_FD_86154 | JGI IMG/M metagenome (GOLD analysis project Ga0118677, IMG submission 86154) | reverse complement strand
ATGTTTATGTAACCGAAGCCGGTAAAACCAATTACACCTGGACGGTTACCGGCGGTACAATAACCGCTGGCGGAACACCAACAAGCAACACGGCAACGGTTACCTGGAACACCCTGGGGGCCCAGAGTATTTCCGTCAATTATACCGATCCTGTTACGCTTTGTACTTCAGCAAGTCCTTCGACATTTAATGTTACTGTAAAACCCCTGCCGGCTCCCACCATCAGTTTTGCCGCTTCATCTGTCTGCCAGAACATTGCAGGGAATGTTTATACCACCGAAGCAGGGATGACAAATTATATCTGGAGCCTCACCGGTGGAACTCTCACCGCCGGGGGAACTGCCACCAGCAACACCGCAACAGTGACCTGGAATACAGTTGGCCCCCAGACCATCTCCGTCAATTACAGTGACCCGGTAACAACTTGTACGGCAGCATTGCCTACTATCTTTAATGTCACCGTAAAACCACTTCCGGTGCCAACAATATCATCATCCGCAGCTTCTGTCTGCAGAGGAATTCCAGGTAACGTCTATACAACCGAAGCAGGAAAAACCGCTTATACATGGACTATCACGGGAGGTACCATTACCAGCGGCGGCGATGCCCTCAGTAACACCGCTACAGTCACCTGGAACAATCCGGGAGTTCAATCCATCTCCGTCAATTATACAGACCCGGTAACACTTTGTACCGCTGCCTCACCGACCGTTTTCAATGTTACGGTCAAGAATCTTCCAACCCCGTCCTTCACATCCGGACCTGCTTCCGTATGCCTTGGTATTGCCGGGAACATCTATACCACGGAAGCCGGAAAAACCAGCTATTTATGGTCCGTTCCTGCCTCCGGAACGATAACCGCAGGAGGTACTGCCACCAGCAATACTGTAACCATCACATGGAATACGGTCGGAGCCCAGACAGTGTCAGTCAATTATACTGATCCCGTAACTCTTTGTACTGCTGCAAGTCCTACAATATTTAACATTTCAGTAAAACCACTGCCGTCCCCCACACTTAGTTCTTCCGCCTCATCTGTCTGCCAGGGTATTGCCGGAAACGTTTACACCACCGAAGCCGGCAAGACCAGTTATGTCTGGAGCCTCACAGGTGGAACTATCACCGCCGGCGGAACTGCAACCAGCAACACCGCAACGGTGACCTGGAATACAGTCGGGGCCCAAACGATCTCCGTCAACTACAATGATCCGGTTACAGCTTGTACGGCAGCATCCTCCACGATTTATAATGTCACGGTAAAACCTCTGCCGGTACCAACGATATCTTCACCCGCAGCTTCTGTATGCAGGGGGATCCCGGGTAATGTTTACACTACAGAGGCAGGTAAAAATGCTTATGCCTGGACCATCACAGGAGGAACCATCACAAGTGGCGGCGATCCTTTAAGCAACACAGCAACCGTTACCTGGAACACGGTCGGAACACAATCCATCGCTGTCAATTACACCGACCCCGTAACCCTTTGTACAGCTGCCGCACCCACTGCTTTCAATGTGACAGTCAAGGCTCTCCCGAACCCCACATTTACATCAGGACCCGCTTCGGTCTGCCAGGCTGTAGCTGGCAATGTTTATGCAACCGAAGCCGGTAAAACCAATTACACCTGGACGGTTACCGGCGGTACAATAACCGCTGGCGGAACACCAACAAGCAACACGGCAACGGTTACCTGGAATACCCTGGGGACCCAGAATATATCTGTTGGTTATACTGACCCAGTAACACTCTGTACATCAGCCTCCCCGACAGTCTTTAATGTCACGGTAAAAGCAGTGCCGGTGCCTACAATCACAGGAGCCCTGACCGTATGTTTAAATACACCTGGCTACCAGTATTTCACAGAACCCGGAAAATCAAATTACACCTGGATCGTGACAGGTGGAACAACTTCAGCAGGTCCAACGCCTGACATAATCAATGTCTTATGGACTTCTGTCGGGGTTCACACCATCTCTGTTGATTATACCGATGCAGACGGCTGTAATGCCACCATACCAACTGTTAAGAACGTGAGCGTCAATATCCTGCCGGTTCCCAGCCTGACCGGGCTCAATGCGATCTGCACCGGGATCACCACGACTTACAACACCGACCCCGGGATGTCAAACTACACCTGGACCATCTCAGCCGGGGCAAGCATAATTTCGGGCGGAACCGCTGCAGATAATTTCGTGACCCTCAGCTGGACAACTGCCGGAGTACAATCTGTCAGCGTCAATTATTCACTGGGATCCGGATGTACAGCAAGCGCCCCTACCGTCCTGCTGGTTACTGTCAACCAATCAACACCACCTACGATCACTGCCTCACTGAACCCTGTATGCGAATCTTTCGGTGCGGTTTATACGACACAACCCGGGATGAGTGCATATACATGGACCGTTTCCGCAGGTGGAACGGTAACAAGCGGCGGTAATGGATCCGACTTCACCGGCATCACCTGGAATACAACTACAAACCAATCTGTTCAGGTCAACTTCACAAACACATTCGGTTGCATTGCGTCAAGCCCGGTCACTTACAATGTTACGATCAACCCTTTGCCTGTGGCCACCATCATTGGTTCTGCTTCGTTTTGTATAAATTCTCCCACGCCCGCCACTTATCAGACCAGCGTGATCAACCCGCTCACAAGCTACACCTGGCAGCTTGTAACAGGCAACGGCAACATTTCGCCATCCGCAACCTCAAACCCCATTAACATCACCTGGAATGCAACCGGATCCGCGCAATTACAGGTCAGCGCAATGAGTGCAGCAGGATGTCCTGCCACCAAAACCCTCGACATTGCTGTCAATTCTGGGCCAAATGTTGCATTGACCTCCTGTATCGAGACGATCACCAACCGCAGTGCAAAACGATTCATCCTGAAAGGAGGGAGCCCGCTTTTTCCACCTTCTGCCTCACCGCAGGGAGAGTACCTCATTTCACCTTCCACGGCAGCTCTCCAGTATGATGCGCTCTCCGGCAACTATTATTTTAACCCATCGCTAGTCCCCGGGGTGACCCCTCAGACTTTCACCATTTCTTACAAATACACGAACCAGTTTGGATGTCAGAACTCAACCGGATCTGTACAGATCCAGGTTCTGGGAGGGACAAATCCTCCCTGCGGAACAAGTATAACCGACCCCCGTGATGGAATGGTTTATGCGACCACACTCCTTGGGAACCATTGCTGGATGGCTGAAAACCTGAACTACAAAAAGGGGCAGATGCCAAATCCGTTAAGCTCACCGATGACCGATAACTGCCAGGTGGAAAAATACTGTCCACCCTCCGATCCGACCTGCAGTTCTGTTAATGGCGCCTTCTATCAATGGGATGAGCTGGTTCAGTACCAGAATACTGACGGACCCGGTTACCAGGGACTCTGCCCCCCGGGCTGGCACGTACCAACTGAATCCGACTGGCAGTGGCTTATCGACCATGCCGATCCCGCCTTTGTTTCGCCTCATGCGAATGCCCTGGTCGGATCCTATTTCAAAGACACTTTTATGACCTTTAAGGCACTGATGACCGGGGTCAATTACCTTGGTCAGGAATGGGATTTCACCTCCGGGACAATGAAAACGACCATGTTCTGGACTTCGACTCCTGACGGGCCGTTCAGAGCGATAGCCCGTGGAATGAACGATCCATACAACCACAGCGTATCCCGTTATGCTTCAGGCAGGGATAACGCCTTCCCCGTCAGGTGCATTAAAGATTGACATTTTATGCGTTTTTCAAGCAACCATTTTATATCTTTGTGTTTATGATTATTAATCATAACCTCTAAGATCACCATGAAACTTCCGGGGTATCTTTTACGACTTCTTTTTACAGGATTAGTTTTCATTAGTTCGTTCATTGTTTTAGGCGAAGGAACCAAGGAATTGTGGCCACCTACCCATCTTTCGGATAGTTGTAAAATACTGATCGCGAAAGGAACTGTTTCCACCCAGGTGCGGGATTCCTTTGCCGTTTATGGCGCCTCACCAAGTTATCGTTTGTACATTCATATCGAGGATTATCTTCATGAAAAAATTTATTTTGGCCTTGGGAAAAGAGAATTAAACGGTACTGTTTCAAATATACGGGTTCAACGCCCGGATGCCACAGGAACTGCGATCTATACTTCTGCTTTGCCGATCGCGGGAAATCCCGGCTATATTACTACATATACCCAGGCCATTAACGGGCCGAATATAATAAGTGCTTCAGGGTATGACCCGATTGTTGTAACACCGGATATGAACGGTGACTATTTCTTCAGCTTTGAAGTACCGAATAACAGCAGCCGGATTTTTCAGTACTTCGACATTACCGTGGCAAATCCTGCCACAAGTACAGCTATTCCCGGCCGTGTATTCTCACGCTGCTGGCAATTAAGTAATCCTGGGAATGGCACTCAATATCCTGTTTTCTGGGGGCAGATGTTCATCTATTCCAATGACGGAATAACAACCAAGCTTGATCCGAATGGAATGCAGGGCCGGGATTTTTCGTTCAGTGCCAATGAATCAGGATGTTTTAAAATTGATGCAACACACAATGCCCAACAGGCCCGAAGATCCCAGTTGGGCCCGTCACCTCACAATTATCCTCAGTTTAAGATATTCCTTAACAATCCGGATATTGCTGTTTATCCGGATGGAGTCATTGGCCAGCTTGTCGATGGTTCGGTTGTAGCAACACCAAATTGTAACGGGAGCATTGATTTTTCATTTGAAACAACTCCCCTTACGGCGTTGGGTACAGTTGAGATAACCCTTGAACTAAGCGCGATCGTCCCGCAGCCGATCCCAAATTACGCTGACCGTGTACTGATCATAAACAATGTTCCCGGAGGTCTTTTCTCAGTCAATTGGGATGGTAAGGATGCAAATGGCGTTCCGGTAGCTGTTGGTTCAACTTTCCCGTTTACATTGCGGTATACAAAGGGGCTCACAAACTTACCTCTCTGGGATGTCGAGGATAATATTAATGGCTTTAAGGTCAATCTTGTACGTCCTGCATTGACCCCTCCACTGCCGGATCCGGCATTTTACTGGGATGATCAGCTTATTAATGGCAGCAGCGCCGCAACGGTAAACACGACACCCCCTGGCTGCACCAGTGTAAGCGGATGTCATGGCTGGGGAAACAATTCCTGGCCAAATCCTTATAATGGAGCAGAATGGGGTGATCAAAGAACCATAAATACGTGGTGGTACCTTGTCAGCAACAGCACACAGCCTGTTACGGTGACATTTATCCATAGCCCGGGTACACTGACCCCGCTAACTCCCCCGACTGATATCTGCCAGGGCCATCAGGCCACATTTACGGTCAGTACTGATCCCTACTCCACTTCTTATCACTGGGTGTATGACTGGGGAAGCCAGACAACAGCCACCAACACCCTCACACTGACCATACCAGTTAATGCCACACCAGGGCTCACGCATATGTATGTGAACGGAGCAAATGCAAACTGCCCGGACGGCCCTGTCCTCGATATTCCTTACACCATCCATGCCCTGCCTAACGGAACATTGACCGGCTCTGCATCTGCCTGTCTGAATTCAACACAAACCTACTTTACCGCCGCCGCAATGTCAGGATACAACTGGACGGTAACAGGAGGCAATACCACTGCAGGAGGAACGGCAACGAGCGATTTTGTCACTGTTACCTGGACTACACTGGGAACAGGCCATATAACGGTCACCTTTACGGATCCTTTCGGTTGCGGAACAAATATCCCGGGATCGAAAGATGTTACTGTAAATGCACCGCCAGTACCATTAATTACAGGAGGCAATGCGATTTGTGTTAATACACTCGGCACATACAGCACCGATAACCTGATGAGCGGCTATACATGGTCGGTATCAGCAGGGGGAAGCATCCAGACCGGCCAAGGGACAAATTCGATCGATGTATTATGGAATAATACCCTCAACCAATCCGTTTCAGTATATTATACCGACCTGAACGGATGTACGAATGTTGTTCCCACGATCAAAACGATCATTGTTAATCCACGCCCTGTTCCGGTTATAAACGGCACTACGGGCATCTGCCTGAACCTGACCGGTACCTACACCACGGATGCAGGCATGTCGAATTATGTATGGAATGTTCCAGCCGGAGGAACACTTATTTCTGGACAGGGAACAAAGACAGCCACGGTTCAATGGACTTCCGTCGGAAACCAGATCGTTACTGTCACTTACGATGACGCCAACGGATGTGCCCCTTACATTCCTTCGAAATTTCCGGTTACAGTCAATCCCTTGCCTGACGCAACCATAACGGGACTGGCCTCGGTCTGCCAGGATTTTCCGACACTCTATTCGTACCAGACGGCAATAATTGATCCGCTGGCAACCTACTCCTGGCAGATCCTCTCAGGAAACGGCACCATCACTCCCAGCACAGCCAGTAACCCCGTCAACATCAATTGGAATGCCTCGGGAACCGCTAAGATCCAGGTTACCACCACCACAAGTCCGGGCTGTACCGACTCAAAAACCTTCGATCTGACCATCAATCCGAAGCCGGATGTTTCAATGGTCATGTGTTTTGACAATATTACAAACCGTTCAGCCAAACGCTTCCTCCTGAAAGGCGGCAGACCTCTCTATACGGCACCTGCAACACCTGTGCAGGGCGACTATCTTGTTAATCCTGCAACTCCTGCACTTCAGTTTGACGCACCCTCCGGAAACTACTATTTCTATCCTTCCCTTGTTCCCGGGAATACCACCCAGGTCTTTAATATTACCTACCAGTACACCAACCAGTTTGGCTGTCCGAACAAAACCGCTTCTCCGGGCATCGCCATTACAGTTCAGGCTGCAAACCCAGCCTGCGGAGCAAGCATGACCGACCCGCGTGATGGAAAAACCTATACAACTGCACTGTTTGCAGGACAATGCTGGATGACACAAAACCTGAATTTCCCCAAGGCCCAAGCACCCCTTTCCGACGGGACACCACAAACCGATAACTGTATTGTTGAGAAATATTGTCCTGCTTCAGATGCCACCTGTTCTTCATATGGTGGGTATTACCAATGGGACGAGCTGGTTCAGTTCGGAATGACAGATTATCCCTACCAGGGCCTCTGCCCGCCGGGATGGCATATACCGACCGAGGCAGAATGGCAGACCCTGATCAATCTGACAGATCCTGCTTTCACTGCACCCAAAGCTGATGCGCTCATGGGAGCTTACCTGAAGGACCCCTTAAAAAGCTTTGGAGCGCAGGTTAAAGGTGTTTATTACATGAATGATTCATGGGCTTATAACCTGCCATCGATGGCTGCGACCATGTTCTGGACATCTACCCAGGACGGCAACAGCAAAGCGGTGGCCAGGGGGTTAAATGATCCCTATAACCCAAGCATCTCAAAGTATTCAGCCAGCAGGGCCAACGCCTTTCCGGTGAGGTGCGTTAAAGACTAAATTATTAATCTCTTGAATTTTAATGAACTATACAAGATTACTCTATATATTTTTCCCGATACTGTTCTTTTCCTTCTTCCCGATTACAGCCCGGTCACAGTCGACCGGAAATGCATTCTGCATTGATGCATCCGTTTTTTGCGGGAATCAGACGATCACGTATCCGGCAACCTATACACGCCCTCCACACCCGGGGATCACGGCCGAGGCAGGCCCCAGTTATGGCTGCCTTGGAACGCAGCCTAACCCTGCCTGGTTTTTTATGCAGATCGGGGATCCGGGACCTATCATCATAAAAATAACAAACAGAGTACCAGAAGTTATCCCCGCCACAGATTATGATATTGACTTTATCTGCTGGGGTCCGTTTACGTCTCCTACCGGTGCCTGTCCCAACGGACTCACTGCATCAAAGATAACCGACTGCAGCTATTCAGCTGACCACATGGAGATCTGCACTATTCCCAATGCACTTACCGGTGAGTTCTACCTCCTGATGATCACGAATTTCTCAAATGAGCCGACAGATATCTCCTTCAGCCAGACGAACTTCGGGTCCCCGGGAGCCGGCAATACAAACTGTAACATCGTCATTAACTGTTCCATTCTCTCCTTATCTCCCGTTGCAACACCCTGTGATGAACTTGCCGGGACATTTACCATCAACGGCACGGTTGAATTTACGAATCCCCCGGCCACAGCGGGCAGTACACTTACTATAACTGATGCCACCGCCATCCCTCCCATCCAGCTGACATTCAACCCTCCCTTCAACAGTCCGATGGATTTCACCATCCCCAATGTACCATGTGACGGCCTGACCCATCATATAGTGGCAGAATTTCCAACATCCGTAAATCCCTGCTCATTTTCGGGCCCTGTTGATTCCCCTCCGACACCCTGCCCTGTCGCAGTCATTTCCGGAGGAGGAAGCATCTGTAATGACGGAAACAGTCACACTAATGTCAATATCAACATCACCGGCGCTTCAGGTCCGTTTGATTTCACTTATGCCATTGACGGGGTCAGTCAGACACCGGTAGTTGGTTTTAACGGGCCTTTCCCTTACCAGATATCCACCAATACGCCCGGGAGCTACACGGTTGTTTCCGTTTCTAATTCTCATTGCCCCGGAACCGCTTCCGGCAGTGCGACCGTTGCCCTGCTTCCCCTGCCTGCAGCACCGGTACAGACCGGCGGTCCTTTCTATACGTGTGGAACCGGAAGCGTAACCCTTACAGCAAATGATATCGCAGGAACCACCATCAACTGGTATGACGCGGCAACCAATGGGACATTGTTATTTTCCGGCAATCCATTCCTTACTCCACCCGTTTCTTCATCAACAACATTTTATGCAGAAGCGGTAACAAACACAGGCGGCTGTAAAAGCGCTGCCCGAACTCCTTTTATTGCCGAAGTAAGGGCAATTCCGACCGTGAACGCGGTCACACCGTCGATCTGCTCCGGAGATTTTACAAGCATTTCCATGACATCAACCCCTCCCGGTGCAACGTTCTCATGGAATTCTGTGTCATCGAATCCCCCGGGAGCCATTGCCTGTTGTTATACAAATCCCGGAAGCGGAAATGATATCACAGACCAGCTTACAAACACAACCACAAACCCTGCAACGGCAACCTATTCTGTTGTTCCCTTTTTAAACCAATGTACCGGCACAGCAAATCCCGTCAGCGTTCTTGTAAATCCCCTTCCCCAGCCCTCCTTTACCTCCGGACCTGCCTCTGTTTGTAAGGATATCCCCGGGAATGTTTACACTACCGAAGCCGGAAAGAGCAACTATCTATGGTCAATACCACCAGGGGCTGCTGTAACCGCAGGTGGGACCCCTGCCAGCAACAGCGTCACCATCACATGGACCACCACCGGAGCCCACACCCTCTCCGTCCTTTATACCGAGCCATCAACGTTGTGTACCGCTGTGACACCCGCAACAATTTCCGTCCTCGTAAAGCCACTCCCCCTGCCCTCCCTGAATTCTGCGGTATCCTCCGCCTGCCAGGGCATTGCAGGAAATGTTTACACCACCGACGCTTCTATGAATAATTATGTGTGGTCGATAAGCGGGGGAACCATTACCGCCGGCGGTGATGCCGTCAGTAACACGGCTACCGTTACCTGGAATACCGTCGGTGCCGGATCCATCTCCGTCAACTACATTGATCCCTCAACCGGTTGTACCGCCCCATCACCAACCTCCTTTCCGGTTACCATAAAAGCACTGCCGGTCCCGTCCATCACTTCATCCGCTACCTTGAATCCCTGCAGGGGAATACCGGGCAATGTCTACACCACCCAGGCAGGACAGGATAACTACTCCTGGTCAGTGACCGGTGGAACAATCACAAGCGGCGGCGATGCATTGAGCAATACCGCAACCGTGACCTGGAATACCGTAGGCCCGCAGTCAATATCCGTCAATTACGTTGACCACACGACTCAGTGTACGGCCGTAAACCCCGCTGTTTTTAATGTTACGGTCAGAGACCTCCCCTCACCCTCCTTTACTGCCGGGCCAGCCACCGTTTGCAAGGGGATCGCCGGCAATGTGTATACCACCCAGCCGGGTATGAATAACTACATCTGGACCATCCCCGCAAGCGCTACCGTTACCGCCGGGGGAACACCAACAAGCAACAGTGTTACCATCACATGGAATAACCCCGGAGTGGAAACCATCAAGGTCAACTACACCGATCCCGCTTTCTCCTGTACTGCAGTTGCACCAGCCACCTTTGACATCACCATCAACCCACTGCCTCTTCCTCAAATTGTATCAACAGCAGGAACAGTTTGCAGGAATATTCCCGGCAATCTCTATACCACCGAAGCCGGAATGAATAATTATTCCTGGACCATCACCGGGGGAACCATCACCGCAGGGGGAACGCCCACCAGCAACTCAGCTACCGTCACCTGGAATACTGTCGGCACTGGGTATATCTACGTCAATTACATCAACGCCGATGCCTGTACTGCTGTTTCGCCGACCTCCTTCCCGGTCACCGTTAACGCCCTGCCGGTACCCACCATCACCTCCTCCGTTCCCTCTTCCATCTGCCGGGGGATACCGGGCAATGTCTACACAACCGAAGCCGGGAATGACAACTATGTATGGACCATTAACGGCGGCACCATCACCAGCGGGGGTGACCCCCTCAGCAACACTGCAACTGTCACCTGGAACACCGTCGGTCCCGGGTCCATCTCTGTCAATTACACAGACCCATTTACCCAGTGTACTGCAGCCCTTCCAAGGACCTTCGATGTTACCGTAAAAGACCTCCCTTCGCCCTCATTCCTCTCCGGACCACTGTCTGTATGCCAGCAGGTAACGGGCAATGTATACATCACCGAAGCCGCTAAAACCGGCTATCTCTGGTCAATCACCGGGGGAACCATCACCGCCGGGGGAACGCCAACAAGCAATACCGCCACCGTCACATGGAATACTGTCGGAACCGGAAAGATCTTTGTCAACTATACCGAGCCTTCTACTTCATGTACCGCTGCCGCTCCCACTGAATATGATGTCACCGTCAGGGCCGTTCCGCTGCCAACAATCATCGGATCATTCAGCGCCTGTGTCAATACCCCCGGCTACCAGTATTTTACCGAAGCCGGCAAATCCAATTATGCATGGAACGTTACCGGGGGAACCACCTCACCAGGCCCTTCACCCGACATCATCAATGTGCTGTGGACCTCCACCGGAACGTATACCATCTCGGTCGACTATACCGATGCCGACGGCTGTAACGCCACAACCCCCACGGTCAGGAACGTCGACGTTACTGTTTTACCCGTGCCATCTCTTGCCGGGGTCAACACGATCTGTACCGGGTTTACATCCACATATACTACTGATACAGGAAAGCAGAACTATACATGGACTGTTTCTTCCGGGGGCACCATCGTGGGCAGTTCTACCTCAAGCTCCGTTGATATTCAATGGAACACAACCGGTGCACAAACCGTCAGTGTCAACTACTCACTTGGCAGCGGATGCACCGCCCTGGTGCCGACATCCAAGACCGTCAATGTCCATCAATCCACAGCCCCGGTGGTCCTGAGTTCCGCCAACCCCCTGTGTGAAGGAGCATCTGCCACCTATACCACACAGACCGGTATGAACACCTACACCTGGACCATCGCACCCGGCGGAGTGATCAACAGCGGGGGTGACGGGTTCAGTTTTGTCAACGTAACCTGGAACGCCTCCACCAACCAATGGGTCAGGTCGAACTTCATTAACAGCTTCGGATGTGCCTCCGCCAGTCCAACCGAGTACACGGTAAACATCAATCCCCTGCCAGTGGCCACCATCGACGGTGCACTTTCCGTTTGCCAGGATTTTCCGTCAACCTATGCCTACCAGACTACAACCATCGATCCCCTCACCTCCTACAACTGGCAGATCCTTGCAGGCAGCGGGACCATCACCCCCGCGGCAGCATCAAATCCCGTCAGCATCAACTGGAATGCCGCCGGCAATGCCAAACTTAAAGTCAGTGCCACCAGCGCTGCCGGGTGTTTTGCATCAAAGACCACCGACATCACAGTAAACCCAAAGCCCGCTGTTTCATTCATCTCCTGCTTCGACCCGGTGACCACCAGAAACGCAAAACGATTCATTCTCAAGGGAGGAAAACCACTCTTTCCGCCTGCTGCGACTCCCCAGGGAGAATACATCATCACCCCACTCACTCCGGCACTCCAGTATGATGCCCTCTCGGGAAACTACTACTTCAACCCATCGCTGGTTCCGGGAAACTCATCCCAGGCCTTCAGCATCACCTACCGCTATACCAACCAGTTCGGTTGCCCCAATACCACCACACAGCCGGTTGCCATCACCGTGGATCCTTCGAATGCCACCTTTGTCTGCGGAAACGACTTCACCGACAACCGTGTCAATCCTGCGAAAAAATACAAGACAACATTCATCAGCGGACATTGCTGGATGGCTGAGAACCTCAGCTACGGAACCAATGCCGCTTCCGGTCAGCCTCAAACTGACAACTGCATCGCCGAACGCTATTACCTCCCCTCCGACCCCGCCTGCACACTCTACGGCGGGCTCTACCAATGGGATGAACTGCTGCAGTACCAGAATGCCGATGGCCCCGACTACCAGGGACTCTGCCCCCCGGGATGGCATGTGCCTTCCGAAACAGAATGGCAGACTCTCATCAACGGAGCAGACCCGCTATTCCCCCCTCCCAACTCTAACGGACTGGTCGGTTCAATCCTCAAAGATGCCTTCGGCTCTTTTAAAACCCTCACCAACGGCATCATTTACAATGGCGAAAACCTGACGTTTACAAACGGAACACCCTCCGTGACCATGTTCTGGACATCAACCCAGGAGAGCAAAGACAGATCCGTCGCTCGTGGAATGAATGACCCTTATGATCCAAGTATATCCCGCTATGTCGCAAACCCGTCGGATGCTTTCTCAGTAAGGTGTATTAAAGACTGATCCTAAATAATACTCTATGAAAATACTGCTGATTGAAGACGAAAAAGAACTTTCACGCTCCATCGACACTTACCTCAGGGAAGAGAATTATATCTGCGAAACAGCACATACCTACGACCAGGCCCGGGAAAGGATCAATCTCTATATTTACGACTGCGTTATCGTGGACATTACACTGCCGGACGGGAACGGACTGGATATAATACGTGAGCTCAAAGAAAAACATATTGAAACCGGGATCATTATCATCTCTGCAAAAAATTCACTGGACGATAAAATCCTGGGACTTGAGATCGGCGCAGATGATTACCTGACAAAACCCTTCCATCTCTCTGAACTGAATGCAAGAGTAAAGTCGATCATCCGCAGAAGAACCTTTTCCGGTAACAATGAGATCGTTTTTAACGAGATATCCATTATCCCGGAAAAGATGCAGGTTACCGTAAACGACCAGGTTGTTGTCCTGACAAAAAAAGAGTTTGAGATGCTCGTTTTTTTTATAGCCAACAAGAACCGGGTCATAACCAAAGAATCCATTGCAGAACATTTATGGGGGGATGAAATGGACATGGCCGACTCCTATGATTTCATTTACACACACATTAAAAATCTCCGCAAAAAAATGATCGAGAAAGGCGGAATGGATTACATTCAGACCGTCTACGGAATGGGCTATAAATTTACCGAGCCATGAAACTCCTGACCCGTACCTCGCTCTATTTTATTGGATTTTCTTTTATCGCCTTCATTATCGGCGGTATTTTCTCCTATCGTGTCATACAGGCCATTTATTACCACCAGGTTGATGAAACGCTTAAAACCGAGAAACTCCTTATTGAGGAACAGATCAACTATTCCGACAGCCTCCCGGATTTCAGGCCGGTTTTCGGTCACACGATCGAACTTACAGTTTATAACTCCCCCAGGAAGAAATTCGAATTTATCAAGGATACTGTTTTGTATGATGCCAGAAAAAAAGAGCTTCAGCATTTCCGCTACCTCATCACAACAAACACTTCAATCCGGAAACAAGGATACATAATCAGTATATACAAGCCACTGGATGAGACCAAGGAGCTGATCACCGCGATAATTTTTGCGATGACTTCCCTCTTTGTCATCATGCTGGCATTTCTTATCATCCTGAATTACACCATTTCAAAAAGAGCGTGGATCCCCTTCTATAAAACGCTTGATCTCATCAGTGGCTTTGAAATCAGTCAGCCATCCAATCTTTCCCTTCCCGACAGTACGATCAGTGAGTTCCGCCGGCTGAACAAAGTATTAAACCGCATGACAAAAAAACTTCGAAGGGATTATGTAAACCTGAAAGAATTCAACGAGGATGCTTCCCATGAAATGCAGACCCCGCTGGCCATCATCAAATCCGAACTTGAGTTGCTCATACAGAGTGAGGGCTTATCGGAAGAGCAGATGCAGATGATCCATTCCGTGTACGATGCAACTACGCGAATGTCAAAACTTAACCAGGGATTGCTCCTGCTCTCGAAAATTGAAAATAATCAGTTTGGCGCCACCGACGAGATCGAAATAAAAGCAGTGATCAGCAGGATCCTGGAACACTTTGCCGAGATCATCGAACTCAGAAAGATCGCAGTAGAGATCAGTCTGCCCAAATCTATCCCCGTCAGGATGAATAAAGTCCTGGCTGATATTCTCTTCAATAACCTTATTTCAAATTCAATCCGCCATAATATCCCTGGCGGATCAATCCTCATCGGCTTTGAGAATGACATGCTTACGATCTCCAACAGCGGTCATCCGTTATTGATCGACCCGAAGGAGCTGTTTAACAGGTTCAGAAAATCCGACCGTAGTTCCGACAGTATCGGCCTTGGACTTTCCATCGTTAATAAAATCATTCAATTGTACCAATACTCCATCACCTATGATTACAAGGATTCTATCCATACGATCCGGATCCGTATGAAGCCAGAATAACGGCTATGTATGATTGGAGAAACCTGGAATTTGTTGTTCTACAAAATCCAAACAGATTTTCTCCTTATGTTTGCATCAATGAATTAATCAGTTAAACATTAAAAAACCGAGATCATGAAAAAAGTATTGTTAATGGTTGTTGCAGTTGTATTTACAACCGTAATCTTTGCACAAACCAAAACAGAAGTAAAAGTCAACGACCTTCCGAAATCAATTTCCTCCTATATCACAAAGAACATGGAGGGATTCAACATTGAAAAAGCCTTTAAAGTTGTCAATAACGGAGTTCAGACCTATGATGTACTGGTAAAGAAGGGTGATTTAAAACATTTTGTTGCTTTTGACAAAGACGGTAATTACATAAAAAAAGCCGACAATGATGTAAAAGCAGCAAAAGAAAGCCTGAAGCAGACTGCTCCGGTTGATAAACCAAAGGTTGAAGAAAAGAAAAAATAAGTTCCTTTTAAAGGATCGAAAAAGCTGCCCCCAAGGCAGCTTTTTTTTTGCTTTCCGATCAGCGTCTGCCTGCTCCTTTCGGAACATTACCAGCTGATTACAAACTTATTTTATTAACTTTTTAAAGCTTTTTGAGATTTTGGCAGTATCTTTGTTTTTATTTATTCTAAATTAATTGAACATGAAAACCAAACTCCTCATACTATTCATCCTTGTCTTTTCCGTCTCATCCCTGATGGCACAGGAAAAGCAGAATACAACTTTGCCCATGCTGGGCGAAGTGGCACCCTCTTTTACCGCCGAATCCACAAACGGCACACTAAATTTCCCACAGGATTTCGGAAGAGACTGGAAGGTTATCTTCAGTCATCCGGCAGATTTTACACCGGTTTGCTCATCCGAACTCCTTGACCTTGCAACCTTACAGGAAAACTTTAAAAAGATGCATGTGGATATCATTGTGGTCTCTACTGATAATCTTGACAAACATACGCAATGGGTGAAATCCATTGAAACGCTTAATTACAAGAACCGGGAACAGGCAAAGATCAAGTTCCCGCTGGTCGCTGACCAGGATCTCTCCATTGCAAAGAAATACGGAATGATCCAGGCAAATTCAAGCAGTACGAAAGATGTTCGCGGTGTTTTCATCATCGATCCGCAGAATAAGATCCGTGCGATGTTTTATTATCCGATGAATGTCGGCAGAAATATGGATGAGATCCAACGGACGGTGACAGCGCTTCAGACTGCCGACAAGAATGAAGTTCTTATCCCTTCCGGCTGGCATACCGGTGATGATGTATTGGTGCCTTTTGTAAAAAGTGACGACGAACAGGGAAACCTGGCGGATGCCGAAAATTCTGATGTATACCAGGTAGCCTGGTACATGAGGTTCAAAAAGATGCAGTAACCTTTATTCAATTTGAAGATTTGAAGATTTGAAAATGCCTTCATCTCCAAATTTTCAAATCTTCAAATTGTTAAAGCCTATTTAGAGATCTTCTGATCAACCAGTTTAAGAATTTCCGACTCCAGACGTATCGCCTCCCCTTCAATCTCTTTTCCTTTAGCCATAATGTTCTCCACAAACGCTTTGTCGGATAATCCCGAAGCATTCACTTTGACATTCAGAAAAGCACCAATCACCGCTGATCGGGCACAAAGAGCCCCAACGCCGGCATCTGTCACCGAATTAGGATTCCCGGTCTCCACCATGGCCCGGATGATCTCCATGGACTCCAGTGCTTTCTGCATGGTTTTAAACGGAACTTCGATCGCATATTTTGTGGCCTCCTGGATGGCTGCAGTCCTGATCTTTTTATCTTCATCAGTTGACTTCGGGAGACTGAAGGCATCCATGATCCTGTTGAATGAACGGGTATCCTCATCGACCAGGTAAATGAGTTCATCCTTTAACTTCTGCCCTTTTTCAGCCCAGTTGGAAAACTCCTCCCAGCGCTCATCCCATCCTGCCTTATGGGAAGAAAGGTTGGCAACCATGGTGGCCAGGGATACGCCAAGTGAGCCAATATAAGCAGATACAGATCCTCCCCCGGGAGCCGGGGATTCAGAAGCGGTTTCATTTGCAAAACCGGTGCAGGTCATATCCACCAGTTTCTTCTCTGTTGTACTTTCTAACAGGTATTCAATGATTTTTTCGGCCGGGATAAAGGGTTTAAGATCATCCAAACCCAGCGATTTGACAGCTATTTTTATGATCTCCTCATTGGAGATGCCCAGGGAGCGGTTCTGTTTCCGGAGAAAATACTTCCCTGCATCAAGCATGGCTTTCAGGGGGATAAGGCCGACCAGTTCTGAACCACTCACCCGCATACCCCGCTCAACAGCACTTTTACTTGCCTCCTCGAAGGCAACATGCACCGGTGTGATGCTGATGTTCGTAAGGTTTATTGATACCTGTGCGATGCCATATTCTTCAATATACCAGCCGATCGCCTTGCAGGCTTTCAGGGCTCCGGGGGTCCATATCTCGTTACCCTCCGCATCTTTTTTGATTTTCCCCGTGATAGGATTCCCCTCCCTTATTGGTCTTCCCTTTTCACGGATATCGAATGCAACGGCATTGGCGCGACGAACTGAAGTCGTATTCAGGTTTACATTATAGGCAACGAGAAAATCACGCGCGCCAATGGCAATGGCTCCGGTCCGGGGATTGAATACGGCAGGGCCAAAATCGGGTTTCCAGTGCGGATCCTCAAGTTTCTTCGGCAATCCTTCATACTCGCCCGCCCGGCAGGTTGCAAGGTTTCTCCTCTCCTGGGTAAAGGAAGCATTCTCATAACAGTAAACCGGGATTTGGAGGGCTGAACCCACCCTTTCAGCAAGTTTACGGGCATAGGCGGCCGTCTCTTCCATGGTGATCCCTGCAATCGGGATCAGCGGACAGACATCGGTTCCGCCGAAACGGGGGTGTTCCCCCTTATGCCTGCTCATATCGATGATCTCGGATGCCTTTGTAATGGCATGGAAAGCAGCTTCGATAACAGCATCCGGCGTTCCTACAAAGGTCACGACCGTACGGTTGGTAGCCTTGCCCGGATCCACATCCAGTAATTTAACGCCTTCAATCTTTTCGATCTCGTCTGTGATCTGCCTGATAATTCCCATGTCCCGGCCTTCAGAAAAATTGGGGACACATTCGATGAGTTGTTTCATGATTCAGAAATTGAGATATTGGGATATTGAGATATTGGGATTTGGATTGTGATAAACAATCGTAGGGACAGGTCGTGACCTGTCCTTTTTGATTTGTGACGTGCAAAATTAGGGGTTTCAGATGAAAAACCAAACGTTTAAAATTCCTCCTGTAATCGTATGTTGCAAGCATGCTTTTCTTACATTTGTTATCTGATCTCAAAATCATTCATCCTATGAAAAAAGTATTCATTTTCCTGCTGGCACCATTGATGACTCTGATCTTCCTTTGTCCTCAGAATCGTGTACATGCCCAGAAGGCATCCACGCAGTTTATCAGCAAGGTGACAACCGACAAAATCATCGCCCAGCTCTCTGTCAAATACGGCCAGACCACGAAGGCGCGTATGCAAAAAGGCGTAAACCAGATCGCCGCATTGTGGACATCAAAAGATGGCAGCGCGGCAGATTTTGAAGCATTCTGCTCAAAGTATTTCCTGAATGATGAAAGTACCCGGGAAAAAGTCTACGACCGCATAGCCTTCGATTTCGAGTCGCTCAACGGTCATTACAATATGATCAGCCTCGACCTGAAGCGTGCAATGGCGCTTGATCTTGGTGATGTTTATGATGTGGATGAGATATTTAATGCTTATGACCCGACTGCGCACATGAATGATGATTTTTTCACCAATAAACTGGCTTTTGTGATCGGGCTGAATTTTCCCTTTTACAGTCTGAAAGAAAAACAGGACCTGGGATCAGCATGGAACAGGACTGATTGGGCATACGCACGGCTGGGCGATTATTTTACAGCACGTATTCCGGCAGAGATCAACCAGAAAGTATCTGATGCATTAGCCGATGCCGAAAATTACATCTCAAACTATAATATCTACATGGGAAACCTCCTGGATGACAAAGGAAAAACCTGGTTCCCGAAAGATATGAAACTGATTTCCCACTGGAATCTCCGTGATGAACTGAAATCCAATTACAACAAAGGAGATGAAGGCATGACGAAGCAGAATATGATTTATGAAGTTATGCTTCGTATCATAAACCAGGACATTCCCGAAAGTGTGATCAACAATCCGAAATTACAATGGAATCCATATTCAAACAAGGTTTTTAAAGATGCCAAGGAGATCCCTTCCTCCCCGGAACCAAACACCCGTTATAAGGTATTCCTCAATAATTTCCATGCCGTAAAGAAAGTTGATGCATACACGCCCATGTACCCCAATTTCATCCAGCGAACATTTGAAGCCGGCATGGAAATTCCTCAGGAACAGGTTGAAAAGCTGTTCATCGAATTCTGTTCCTCCCCCGAGGTGAAGCAGGTAGCCTCTTTAATCAGCAGCAGACTGGGCCGTAAACTGATGCCTTACGACATCTGGTACGACGGATTCAAACCTCGCAGCGGACTGGATATGGACAACCTTGACAAAACCACCCGGGCTAAATATCCGAATACACAGGCATTTGAGAAAGATATTCCGAACATCCTTACAAAACTCGGGTTCAAAACCGAAAAGGCAAACGAGATCGCCTCTCACATCACCGTTGACCCTGCAAGAGGATCAGGACATGCCTGGGGAGCGCAGATGAAGGGCGACAAAGCCCACCTCCGTACACGTATCGGCAAGGACGGAATGGACTACAAGGGATACAATATTGCAGTACACGAACTTGGCCACAATGTCGAACAGACTATCTCCCTGTACATGGTTGATCATTACTCCATGGCAGGTGTTCCGAACACCGCATTTACCGAAGCATATGCCTTTACCTTTCAGAAACGTGACCTTGAGCTTCTCGGGATGAAAGATAATGATCCGAACAAGGAGGCCCTCGCCGCCATCGACAATTTCTGGATGAGCTATGAGATTATGGGTGTCTCACTGGTGGATATGAATGTCTGGAAATGGCTCTATGCAAATCCCAATGCCACAAAGGAACAGCTGAAAGCAAAAGTTGTCAGTACTGCAAAAGAGGTCTGGAATAAATATTACGCCGATGTACTTGGCGTTAAAGACTCACCGATCCTGGCGATCTATTCGCATATGATCAACGATCCCCTCTACCTTCCGAACTACCCGGTTGGCCATCTCATCGATTTCCAGCTTGATCAGTTTTTCAAGGGAAAGAACTTTGCAGACGAATCAATCCGCATCTATTCCGCCGGAAAACTCATCCCGCAGGTCTGGATGAAAAACGCCGTCGGAAGCGAGATATCCATCAAGCCATTGCTTGATGCCACCGATGCAGCGTTGAAAGTCGTGAAGTAATGTAATGCATGAGTGCGGGAAGCATCCAGCATCCAGCATCCAGTATCCAGACTCTGATCAAATTCGTTTCAACTTCGCTTCAGGTTCGCTTCAAAGTTCAATTTAACCGAACCTGAAGCGAACCTGAAGCGAAGTTGAAGCGAACCTGATACGGCTTTGATATAAGAATCCTCCCCGGGGAAGACAACTCCGGAAACGGGTCATAATGCAATTTATAATCTGAAATAGTATTTCATTATCCCCGGAGTTCCGATTATTTGTATATTTATCATCAAAGCCATAAAAGGCTGACCTTATTTTTCTGCCGGCTAAATTTTAACCGTCTTGGTTAAAAATACGATGATTCGTTTCGTATGAATACGCGTCTCATTTTCAGTCTTTTTTTCGCCCTTATTTTCCGGGTATGCATGGCTCAGCCTGAGAGTACTGGTTTTACAGCACCCGATACCGTATGCGTTGGCAGCACCATCAATATCACGAACAATTCGACCGGGGTAACCACCTGTTACTGGAATTTTTGTTCCGGGAATGCAAACAACAATCCCTCCGGGATAAACATCGGAAATCCCGGGAACCTGCTTAATGTTCCAACATACATAACCCTCGTTAAACAAAATAATGACTGCTATTCCTTCATCAGCTGCCAGGGGGTCGGTGTCATCCGCTACTACCACGGAACAAGTTTTATAAACAACCCTGTAAGCTGGACCAACCTTGGGCAATTCGGACTACTGCAAACCAGCGAGGAGGGCATACAGGTAAAGTTTGACAACGGCACCTGGTATGGATTCGTTAACAATGTCACGACCCTGGTCCGTTTAAATTTCGGCAATTCGCTTGCCAATACACCCACCGCCCAGGATATCGGTCCCTTTCCGGCGCTGAATATGGCACACGGATTATTTATCACGCAGGAGGGTACAAACTGGATCGGTTTCTCCACCTGTTCAACAGGACAGAAACTTGTGCGATTCAATTTCGGGAACAGCCTGGCGAATATCCCGGTTGTCACCGATTTCGGCAGTTTTGGCGGCATCCTGATCAGCCCTTCCGCCCTCTGTTTCGTAAATGAGAACGGGCTTTGGTATGCGCTCATTATGGCAGGAGGAAACACCCTGGCCCGGATCACCTTCGGCAACTCCCTGCTCAACACACCAACCGGCGTTTCACTTGGTAATCCGGGAGGCTTCAATGCAGCGGGAGGCCTTACATTACTGCGCGACTGTGAATCGACAACAGGCTATTGGACAAATTATATCGTGAACGGGGAATTGGGAAAACTGACCTTCCCCTCTGGTATTTCAGGACCTGCCATCGGAACCATACTTGGCAATATCGGGGGCCTTGCCCGACCGCATAGTTTTTCTGAGATCTTCCGCGAAAATGACGACCTCTATGCCTATATTACAAACAGGGATAACGGAACTCTTACCCGTCTGACTTTTCCGCATTGCACCAATGCTTCGGTTCCCTCCTCTTCCCTCTTCACACCCCCTCCTTTTTCTTATAACCAGACCGGCACTTATAACATTCATTTAATAACAGATGAAGGACTGGTAACCGCTGCCAGCCTCTGCAAACCCGTTGTCGTTGTTAATCCGCCCACCATCAACCTTGGGAACAACATGTCAATCTGCCAGGGAAGCTCGACCATTCTTAATGCAGGACCGAACTTCAGCAGCTATGCATGGTCAACGGGCGCAACAACGCAAACGATCACAGTTACTTCAGCCGGGACATATACTGTTACGGCAACCCGTTGGGGCTGTTCAGCAACAGACAACATCAGCGTTGCGGTTTCTTCATCACCAGCAGTCAATCTGGGACCGGACACAACAATTTGCGCAGGGAACACCATTACCTTCGATGCCGGATTTTGCAATGGATGCAGCTACCAATGGGGGAACCTGACCACCGGTCAACCAAACATCGGCACAGGACAAACGTACACGACAAACATGAGTTCAATATACGAGGTCACGGTAACAAACGGTACAGGATGTGTCGGCAGAGACACGGTTCAACTATTTCTTGATCCGTTAACACTCAATACGGTAGGCATTGGAACTGATTCGAATCCGGTATGCTCCGGAACCCAGACAATTTTCTATACAACGTTTGCTTCAAATCCGGGGACTTCCCCGGTGTATCAATGGTTTGTAAATGGCAATCCTGTCGGAACAAATTTTCCAATCTACCAATACATTCCTGCTGATGGGGATAATGTTCAATGCAGGCTTTTATCTTCGGCTCAGTGTATGACAATAAACCCCGCATACAGCAATATTATTCATGTAGTTGTCAACCCGACGTCTACAGTCACTGTTTCAATAAATGCTTCTGAAAACCCTGTCTGCCCCGGTAATAGTGTCACATATTATGCAGTTTCAACCAACGGGGGAACAAACCCGGTCTATAAATGGTTTGTTAACGGAACCATTGTCGGGACAAACAGTTCAACCTATAATTATAACCCGCTCAACGGTGACCAGGTATCCTGTCAAGTTTCGTCAAATGAAAACTGTCCTTTAAATAATCCGGCCATCAGCAATACCATTACAATGACGGTCAACCCTTCCCAGCCTGTCTCCGTCACCATCAATGCATCAGCAAATCCTGTCTGTAGCGGAACACCGATAACGTTCACAGCAACACCGGCTAATGGAGGCATGTCCCCCTCCTATCAATGGTTCGTGAATAATAGCTCTGTTGGAACAAACAATTCGACCTACACATATATTCCAAACAACGGCGACCTTGTATGCTGCAAATTGACATCCTCAGAGACCTGCACCACAAACAATCCGGCATCCAGTATCCAGCATCCGGTATCTGTAAACCAAAACCCGTTGGTTACCTTCACCCCCTGCTTCGACACCATCACCACCGACAATGCCAAACCCTTTAAACTGAAAGGCGGCCTCCCGCTGGGCGGCACCTACTCCGGCCCGGGAGTTACGACGGCAACCAGCACCTTCTCCCCCTCCGCCGCCGGCTTTGGCTCAAACACAATAACCTATTCTTATACCAACGCGGGTTCATGTTCAAAGAGCGCCTTTGCAACCATTGTCACACGTCACGCGTCACCCCTCACTTGCGGAAACCCCATCACCGATCCACGCGACAACCAGGTTTACCCCACAACCCTGATCGGAACCCAGTGCTGGATGGCGGCCAACCTGAATCATGGCAAATCGATCGATAAATTCGCTTCCCAAACGGACAACTGTATTCCTGAAAAATACTGTTTCAATAATTCAGCTGCAAACTGTCTTGAATATGGCGGCCTGTATCAGTGGGATGAGCTGATGAGGTATGAAGATGCCCCGGCAGAACAGGGGATCTGCCTGCCGGGTTGGCATATACCTACCGAAAACGAATGGAGTACATTGTTCAATTTCTACACCAGCAACGCCCTGGCAGCCTACCCCCTGCGCCACCGGGATTTTTCAGGATTCATTGCATTGATGGCAGGGATTCATCACATGAATATTAATGCAGATTACCAGGACTTCGCAACCTTTTTCTGGTCCTCTGATGCAGCAGGGAAGGCAAAAGCCCGGACCCATGGCATGAACTGGTATGACAACAGTGTTTCACTCTATTCTGCAAGCCGTGCCAACGCATTTTCAGTCAGATGTCTAAAAGATTAAAAATCCGTAAATGAAAAAAACAATTCACATAGTGGTTCTTTTCCTGCTGACAGGGATCACCTTCGGCCAGACACTGCCTGATGAGGTTGTGCTAAAATTAAAAGCCCCCAGGGTATTCCATGCGGTGTTCCATACTACGAAAGGTGATTTTACGATCGAGGTGGTCAGATCATGGTCGCCCCTGGGCGCTGACCGGATCTATCAGTTGCTGAAAACCGGGTTTTATAACAACAACGGCATTTTCAGGGTACAGACCGGGTATGTGATCCAGTTCGGGATCGGCGACAGCAAAGAGATCAATGCGTTCTGGGACAAGAAACCCCTCAAAGATGAGCCTGCAAAGACCCTGAACCGGAAAGGGACGCTCTCCTATGCCCGTGACGGTGCAGAATCGAGAACTGTGCAGCTTTTCATCAACCTCAAAGACAATGTAAAACTCGACACGGTGAATTACAACGGGTTACGCGGCTTTACGCCGGTGGCTAGAATCACGGAAGGGTTCGATGTTGTTGAAAAATTTTACAACGGTTATGGTTTTGAGCCCACCAACCATCAGGATTCTGTGATGCTTTACGGAAATGCATACCTGAAAAAGCATTTCCCGGAGATCGATTATATCCTCCGGGCGGAACTGGTGAAATGAGACCGGCTGAATTCCCCTGATTTTTCGTATTTTCGCATTTATTTTACAGAAAAACTTAACCGTAAGGCGCTGAAGGCGCAAAAACCATGTTAGCCCAGATAATCATCATTTTCATATTAATCCTCATTAACGGCATCTTCGCCATGTCGGAGATGGCAACCATATCCTCCCGCCGGACCAAACTGGAAGAACTTGTTAAAAAAGGCAACGCCAACGCAAAACTGGTCATTCATCTCTCCGAGACACCCAATAAATTCCTTTCCACCATCCAGGTCGGTATCAACCTGATCGCAATTCTTCTGGGGGTTTATGGCAGTGAGAAATTTACAGAAAAATTTACAGTTACCCTTATAGGATTCGGGATCCCGGAGATTTACAGCCATAACCTGGCACTCACCCTTATTGTCCTGATCATCACCTATTTCACCATTGTTCTTGGTGAACTGGTACCCAAAAGGATCGGGCTGATGAACCCGGAGGGCATCGCCATGGCCATGGCCCGCCCCATGATGCTGGTTTCAAAGATCATCCTCCCGTTTGTATGGCTGCTCAGCGTATCCACCGACTTCATTGTTAAGCTTTTTCATATAACCCGCAACCCGGATGCCCAGGTGACGGAAGAAGAGATCAAGGCGCTTCTGGAAGAGGGTACCGAAGAGGGTACTATCCAGGAGATCGAGCAGGATATTGTGGAAAGGGTGTTCCATCTTGGTGACCAGCGCATCGGCGCCCTGATGACAAACCGGAACGACATCGTTTGGCTTAACGAACATGATTCACAGGAGGTGAACCTCGCGAAGATCAGCAAGGATACCCACTCCATCTACCCTTTGTGTGATAACGAACTGGATGACCTCCTCGGTATCGTCTATTCCAAAGACCTGCTGATCGCTATGCTGAAAGATCCGGATCTTGATCTGAAGAAACATGTAAAGCCGGCCAACCTGCTGCACAGCAACATCAAGGCCTATCAGGTGCTTGAGAAATTCAAGGAGACGAAAGTCCACATCGGCTTCGTGGTAGATGAGTACGGGGTTATCGAAGGGGTGGTCACTATCAACGACATCCTTGACGGACTTGTAGGCGATATCACCGACGACCCGGATGAACCGGAAATCGTTCAACGTGCCGACGGCAGCTGGCTCATCGACGGAAAACTGGCCTTCTTTGAATTCATCCATGAGTTCGAGATTGAATCCTACGACTTTTCACAGGATCAGTTCCATTCACTGGGCGGTTTTGTGATCCACAAGCTGAACGAGATACCAAAAACCGGGGACACCTTCGACTGGAGCGGGTTCCGTTTCGAGATCGTTGACATGGACGGTAACCGCGTGGACAAGATCCTGCTTACCCAATTACCCGGCAAAAAATAGGTCCGCATGAATCCGATCAGGAAATTCCTTGTTAACCCGATCCTCGACCTGGCGAAACATGGCAAGCTTGCAGGCCTGCTCCTGATCCTTGCCACTGCAATCTCACTGCTGCTGAGCAATTCTGAATCCGGACAGTCATACCTGGATCTGTGGCAAATAAAAATCGGCATTGCCGGCGCCAGTCATTCCATACTGTTCTGGATCAATGATGCCCTCATGCCGATCTTCTTCCTCCTTGTCGGGATTGAGATCAAACGTGAGCTGCTTACCGGTGAACTTTCGAAGCCTTCCCAGGCGATCCTTCCTGTTATTGCCGCGATTGGTGGTGTGCTCGTACCGGCCATTATCTATTTCATCTTCAATCGCAACTCTCCTGAAACCCTGCATGGATGGGCCATCCCTACCGCAACTGATATTGCATTCTCGCTCGGGATCCTGTCACTCATGGGAAACAGGGTGCCTTTTTTCCTGAAAGTATTTCTTACCGCCCTTGCCATCATCGACGACCTTGTTGCCATCCTGATTATCGCCTTCTTTTATTCAGGCGATCTTCACATGAGGATGATCCTTTACGCGCTCGTGGTGCTTCTGGCCATGATCATTCTCAACCGGCTGAAATTCAGGTTTATTTTTGTGTACCTTGTACTGGGAGGACTCCTTTGGTTCTTTGTTCTGCAATCAGGCATCCATCCGACGATTGCAGGTGTGCTGATCGCCTTTTCTATTCCCGTTTCACTTGCTGAGAACCTGGAAGAGAAGCTTTTCCAGCCGGTCTACTATTTCATTCTCCCGCTTTTTGCATTGGCGAACACAGCCATTCCGCTCTCCCTTGACCTGGCCGGGAACCTGACCTCCGCTCTTTCAATGGGGATCATCCTGGCCCTATTCATAGGAAAACCACTGGGGATCGTCCTCTCTTCCTTCATCCTGGTAAAAACAAAGATCAGCAGCATCCCTGCCGATGTGAACTGGAAAATGATGACAGGTATGGGGCTTACCGCTGGAATAGGGTTCACGATGTCGATATTCCTGGCAACGCTCTCTTTTAATACCGATCTGCTGACACACACGGCAAAACTGGCGATAATCGCCGGGTCATTGCTTGCCGCCCTTGGGGGAATGCTGATCCTCTACCTGGCATCGCCCTCAGGGCAAAAACGTCAGTGAAAAAGTATATCTCCGGGGATCTTTTCCTTTTCAATTTCTTCACTGCTCCAGGAAACACGCAATTCATCGTTGCCGGTCTTCTCGAAATAATCGACCATGATCCGGTGAAAACCCTGTTTAAGGGCAATATGACCTTGCTTTTCAGTCATACCGTGCGGCCCGTCATTATCAACGACTTTCTTTCCGTCGATATATAGTGCGCTGCCGTCGTCGGAGGATGTGTAAAAGGTAAATACATCCGTTTCAGGTATAATGATGACTCCCCGGAAGCGAAACCCATAATGGTCATCAGTGCTTTTCGGCGCAAGTGAAAAATCCGGCGTGACATCCTTTTTCATTACAGGTAATTTACCAAAGTCAGGAATGCTGTCCCAGTCACCCTCAAAATACCAGGATTCCAGACCTGGCGAAAGCGAGAGTTTATCTTTTGTGACATCAATCAGACTTAAAGAAGGAAGCGGAACTGTTTTAATATACTGCATGCGGGCGATCCCGCCGATTGCATAATCATTCCTGAAACATCGTGCTGATACGGTTGAAGTAACAGCAAGCGGAAAGGGACCTGTATAAAGTGGTGACCTGACGGAAGGTTTTTTTCCGTCGAGGGTATAATGTACCGATGCATTATCTGTGGAGGAAATGAGTTCCACATCCACGGTATCCACAAACTCACCGACTTCCGGTTTGAAACGCGGCGGTTTGCAGATCTCAGGTTTTCCTTTCAGGTCCAGGGCGATCACAGTATTGACCGAATCGCTCAGGATGCCCTTATAACTAACAAGGATCCCATCTTTCTTCTGCAGACATTTCAGTACCGCGGTGTTCTCAGTGTCAAGGAATGTGACTTTTACCGGTTCATTAAGGCAGCCGGAGAGAAAAAACTTACGGCTGGCCGGAGGGTGGAGTATATGCATATAGAGCCGGCTTCCCCCCGGTATGCTTCGCCAGGTAATGTTTCCCCAGCTGAAGGGTGTAAAAAGAGTACCCTCAGTGCCGGAGATGGCCTCTCCGTTCGGACGCATCCACTTTCCGATCGCCTGCATCCTTTCAATGCTTTCAGGCGGGATCAGCCCCTCGGCTGTCGGGCCGACATTCAGCAGGTAATTGCCTCCCTTTGATACGATATCCGATAACATCCGGAGGATGTCGCCCGCGGACTTGAACTGCTTATCATTCTTGTTGTACCCCCAGTGGCCGTTCATGGTCATGCAGGTTTCCCAGTCCTCTCCGGGTAGCCCTGCTTCCGGGATCTTTTGTTCCGGTGTTTTATAATCCCCGCCCGAGCGCTCTTCACCCTCCTTCCCGTTGAAAGACAGATCTTCCGCCGAAACACGGTTGTTGATGATGATGCCGGGCTGCAGGGTCCTGCAGTATTCATAGATCTCTTTGCCCAGTTTACCATTCCAATTACTCTCCCACTCACCGTCAAACCAAAGTATCCCGATATCGCCGTAATTGGTCAGCAACTCTTTCAGCTGGGCTTTCATATATTCAACATAACGCTGAAATTCAGCGCCCTTTGTTGTCCGGTCCTTCTCCCACTCACGACGGGGCAGGTAATCAGGATGGTGCCAGTCCATGATGGAGTAGTAGAAACAAAATTTAATCCCGTATTTCCTGCATGCCGCTGAAAGATCCTTCATCGGGTCGTGATGAAAAGGGGTGTTCATGATGTTGAAACCGGTCTGTTTCGTATCGAACATGCAGAATCCGTCGTGATGCTTCGCGGTGATCACGATATACTTCATGCCTGCATCCCTTGCCAGTTTCACCCACTCATCGGTATTAAACTTTTCAGGATTAAATTGTTCGCGGAAATGGTCATAAGTTTCCAGTGGGATCTCCGCCGAATTTCTGATCCATTCGCCGTACTCTGTTTTCCCGTTCCACACTCCGGCCGGAACAGCATAGAGCCCCCAGTGGATGAACATGCCGAAGCGTGCCTCGCGCCACCACTCCATTCGCGGGTCTGCTGGCAGTTCCTTATTTTGAGGATAAACCTGGAGGGATTGGTTGATTAAGAGAAGGAGTAAAGTGATTTTCAGGAGTCGTGGGGTCATTTGATGCTGGATACTGGATACTGGATGCTGGATGCTGGATAATGGATGCTGGATGCTGGATACTGGATGCTGGATGCTGGATGCTGGTTACTCTTATCTTACAAGGGTAATGATCCCCTTGTTGGAGACTTTCGTTTTGTTGCTATCCTCATAGTAGATCGCCCAGGTATAGACTTCCGAAGGACATTTTTTGCCGTTACAGGAGCCGTCCCAGCCTTTGAGGATATCGTTGGTATAAAATACTATCTGTCCCCAGCGGTTATAAACCTGGAAATTGAATTTCGTGATGTTTTCCGGTTGCACGCCGCGGATCCTGAAAACATCGTTGATCCCGTCACCGTTGGGTGTAAAGGCATTCGGAATATAGGGTATGACATGTACCGTGACGGTATCTGCATATTGCTGTCCGCTGCAGAGAGTCACAACTGCACGGTATGTTGTTGTTTCATCAGGTGAAACCGTGATGGTCTGATCCGAAGATATCAATTCCGTCCCCTGGTACCAGTGAAAGGAGATCTTGTTGCCGGGTGTGATCGGCTCAAGGTGATAAGCAACGGGACCTATCTGAAAGCTGTCGACCGATGTGGGCCGGTAGGCCCATCCTTCCATGTCGGCTGACCAGGAGGTGGCATTTCGGCCGGGGACGGCATACCCGATCATGCCGGTTGAATTCTGGACGCCCAGGGTGGCCTTGTTGTCGAACCAGACCGGGCAGGACGGCTTATGGTAGATCTGATTTTCAATAACAGATGATCCTTCATGCAGAATGATCTGGAAGGTCACCAGGGAGTCATTGCAGTCAGGCGGGTTAGAATACATCGGCACCTGGCACCACATCACCACCAGGGTCCTTGAAGGTGCTGTACCATTGGTATGGTAAAAAAGATAAGGGCCGCCTGAACTGCGCGGCAGCATATCCTGCCATGGACCGAGAATGCAGTTCTTCGGATTGTAATCGGCAGAACTGGGAACCGCGAATGCCTGTCGTGTACCTGAAGAATTGGGATTGGGGCTGAAACCCACCCAGCCGTTCGATCCCACATAGAACTGGCTGTATACATTCCCGAAGAAGCTGAAGTTGAAGCCGATCGGGAAGGGACCTTCCACGGCATCATCATCGATAAAAATCCCCGTCCCGATCTCGCCGAACTCTGCCGTCAAGGTAACGGGAACCCCGGGGTTGATGGTATCGTCCTTACCTATGTTAAGCTGGGCCCTCAGTGAAAAAGGGATCGCTGTGGTCAGCAGGATCAGAAGAAGGAGGATATGCCTGGTTACGGATCTCAATGGTTCATGATTAATTAACAATGGAACGTCCCTAATTC
>Ga0118677_10003334_pt1 | contig 30569 bp, 36 predicted proteins | sample AliMusrvi5mmetaG_FD_86154 | JGI IMG/M metagenome (GOLD analysis project Ga0118677, IMG submission 86154) | reverse complement strand
GTGGGGTGGGGTAAAAAATAAACTTAATAAAAATCAAGAAAATAAAAAAACCTCAAGACAAAACGTCTCGAGGGGAAATTGTATAATATTATTCTTCCGGGGCATGAGTTTCTTTATACTTCCCCATTTTGGATTCTCCGGGCATCATTACATCCCAATGGAATGTAAATTCTCCCTTGAAGTTATTCCAAACTATTCTGTTGAGAAGATAGATATTCCCTTCTTTATTGTAGGAAATCCTTTTATTCTCACTCCAGTGTTCGAAGATAAGGTCACCTATAGATATATACCCGTTGGGTTCTACAGATATTCTCATATGAGGTTTCAGGAATTTTTTAAATTCATTTTTCTCTGTAGTATCTCTGGAAAACTCATTGAGTGCAGGGAATTTATTGATTAGAATTGCATAAATATCCTGGATGATAGTAGCTTCAAATACCTGTGCTACATCTTTCATCTCTTCGGATATTTTTTTGGATATTTTTATTTCTGCAGTTTTTCTAAGTGCCCATACCAAGAATACTATCATTGCTATAAAAAACATAAGTATAATAATTAGTATTGTCCTGGTGAGAGCATCTTCCCAGCACTTTGCTGTTTCTTGTTTTATATTTGTAAGAAATGATTCGCCGCTGTATACAAACATTATTATACCTGCCGCGAGTAATAGAATACCTGCTGTTATTTGCCAGGTAAACTTCATCAGTTTTTTTTTGTTTATTTTATTTTTTTCATCGAGAATCTCTTTGTTCTCGTTTCTGAAACTTTCTGAATAGTTTTTCATGTGTTTTAAATTTTGTTTTTTATATTTATATATATTTACTTACAAAAGTCAAGTATTTCTCGATTATATATAGATCAATTAAAAAAAACCTCAAGAACAATATGTCTTGAGGAGAATATTTCGAATTATTTATTGGATAACCAGTTTTTTTGTCACTGGCGTATTGCTTGATTGGTATTTTATTATGTACATGCCCAGCGATAGATCGCTCACTGCTAGTGTCCCATCAACTACTGCTTTGTTCATTATCAGTTCACCGTTGATAGCATATATACTGATATTTACATTCGGTGTAGTGAAGTGAATCTGATCATGTGCAGGATTCGGATAAAATGTTGTTTCTGATGTTACATATTCATTGATTGCTAATGGTGCTAATAATGAATCTACTTGTACCAAATCTACCAGCATTGAATAGGTTGTGTTTGCACTTGATGTGCTTACTGGTTGTAATGCTGCATTGTATGCTGATCCCCAATCGCTTGCAGGTGCCCATATATTCAGATGGAAATGCAATGCTCCGTCCACGGTGGTCGTGTCTGTACGAACGGTAGTTCCGTCGATAGACCAGATTACTTTTGTTGGCAACCAGGTAATGACATATACATGGTCGTTGGTTATCGGTGTACTTATCCATGAAGAATCAGGATTGCCTATGCCCAAGGGAATATCGCTGTAAATATTCGTATGAACATAGTCCAGCTGATTGGTAAGCAATTCGAAATCTACTTCGTCGTGATTCCCTGGCGTAGTTAAATCGTAGGAAAACAAGCCACCGACTATCCCGCCTATTGTAGGTGTTTGGATTTTGGCATAAATCGTGAATATCAATCCATTCCCGGGAAGAAACGTCCGGTTGCTTATTAGGTCTGTTCCGTAAAGCGAATATCCGGTTGGATTATAGGTGTCTAAATTTATCACTGCTTTACTGTTGACTGCAGCAGGTAGGGGTGAGTTTTGTGAGCAGCGGAACTGCGTTCTTCCCACAAATGTCCCATCCGTTGGTCCTGTCCATGTGGGGATGTGCCAGAGGGCGTTGCTTACGATGGATCCATTGAAGTGATCCAGAAAAATGTTTGTTGTCTGTGCATTAGCATCATTAATGCCTATGATACCAAGTATCATTACTAAGGTAAAAAATTTTTTCATATGTGTTTTGGTTTTTAGTTTATGTATGTATTTTTATGTACTATAGTTATTTAGTTTTATTTGTCAATCTTTCTCTAGTTGTTAAAAAAAACTCGAGAGCAAGATGCCTCGAGGATGTTGTGTACAATGTACGTGTACCTTATTTTGTTTTCATTTTCTCTTTTATATAGTGAGCGAAAATGCCTACAACGACAAGGCCAGTATTGATTATTGCCGGTAGCCAATTATGTGTAACGATACCACCAATTATTGTCCATGTCAGGCCGATATTAATGCCTGCAAAAATAATTACTATTATGGTAAGATACAACACAATGGCCGTAATCATTCCCTCTAATAATATTATTGTGGATACCATATAATCTATTTTTCGTATCCATTGCCATGATTCTAAATTTTCAAAGTTGATGTTTCGTGTTTTTATTGTGAATGCAGACCATTTCATTTTGAGTCGTCTTACCTCTAATGATTTGCATACAATATTTCTCATCAACATCCCGGTAAGGATGGATATGAACCCTGCCAAATATAAAAGATCTGATAATAAAAATATTTTTTCCATTTTTTTCTATTTTTGTTTTTTATATTATATATATATTATTATAAAAGTCAACCCCTTTTCAATCTTATGCAGATTATAAAAAAAACCTCAAGACATACATGCCTTGAGGAGAAATAGTGTTGTTGTATTTTTAGGAAATATGCTAATAATCCAGTTTCCTGTAATGAGTTATGCCTAATTTTATTATTTTTTCGAATATGTGGTCACCGATGCATTGCATTCCTGGCATAAAATAGGTTGCAGATCCACTTCTGTGATTCACTTCATCCAGATCTTTTACACGGCTTATTATAAAGCCATGTTTGTGCTCAACCTCTATGTGTTTTCGCATTTCCTCCTTGGTTGCTTTTCTTGCTTTTTCAGCAAACTGTGCTACTTCGGTTTTTCCATGCAGACTTCCATATCCTTGGCTGTCGTAAGTGGCATGGTTATGTACCATTACTCCTGTGTTGAATCGGAAGGTTTTGATTACGTGTGGTCCTGGTATCACGTAAATACCGTTTTTTTCAAATGTTTTCATAATTTTTTATTGAGATTTTTTTATCTTTATATCTATTTACTTGTTTATGTCAATACAATCTTATGTTCATGAAACATATATTACTATCGTGTTTTTTTTGGCTTATCAACCTATAATCATCACCCCATCATCAGGCTCCAACTGAATTACTTTGTAAAAGATTTGCTTTTTCTCAAGATATCCGTATAATGAAGACAACTTGTTATGATATTTGATCACATCATCTATGACAATGACCGTTTGTGGTGAAATTATTTTCTCGATAATTTCCATGTATTCACCATATTGGCTCTTCTGTCCATCGATAAAGATAAAGTCCACTGGCTCTTTTGCTGGTGACGTTTGCACCAATTTTTTGATAGGAGCATAACGGACGTCGAATGGATATGAGGTGATATTGTAACAATGTGATTCCTTGATGTTTTGTAGACCTTCCTGGTATGCAGGATATGAAACTTCAAATGATGTAATCTTCCCTCCTCGAGTATGTAGTATTCATCCCATATATATACTGCTATACCCCACTGCACCTCAAATCTCCAGACATATTTTTGGTTTATGCTTTCTCAACAGTTTTCACAAAAACTTTTCCGTAGCCAGCGATATGATGGGAATCTTCCTTTCCTCACACGTCATTCTCAACTTCTTCAATATTTCCATCTTTTACTTTATTACTCACTAAAAAAAAATTTACCAATTATTTAATTGCGAATTGCGTATTACGAATTAGTTTAAACTACAAGCAAATCCGCAATCCGTAATTCGAAATCTTTTTAATCTTTTAATGTATGTTATTATTATGAACGAACAACCACAACAACCAAAACAACCTTTATTACAATCACCACAACAACCAAAAATGCAAACACCAAAACCACCAGTACAACCAACACCAGTAAAACCGATACAGGCGAAAACAATATCACCAGCGCCTATGCAATGAAATCTCTCTATTGATTTCACCAAAAAAAACAATGCGAAACCTCCGTATAGAGGCAAAAAGCCACTTCATTCTGGACCTAAAATGACGTCTGAAGCCTTCCTTCGCCATAGAGATGCCAAACCTATAACGGCTATCGATGATCCCAAAAAGCTTATCAAAAAATGAGAAACTCCTGTTAGAATCTGAAGTCTCTTATGATTGCAGCAAGTAGGACAATGTATGTTCATCGAATATCAAAACGATCTGATCATCGTCGATGCGGGTATGGAATTTGCCGCTGCCGAAGAATTGTGAGCAGATTATATTATTCCTGATATTTCTTATCTCAAAAAAAATAAACATAAAATAAGATGAATTCTGCTTACTCATGGGCATTTGGATCACGTATGAGCGTTGAGACATCTGCTTCCAGAATTGGACTTTCCGATGATATATACTACACCGCTTACTCTATGAATCGTCAAAAAAACATTTGATGATCCCAAAGAAGCAGCCAAGATAAAATACAAAATCGTAGATCCGGAAAGCGATATTTTGAGATTATGATGCTTTACGATAGAATTTATCCTCGTCAATCACAATATCCCTGAAACTATGGCGCTTTCTATCCATACGCCCAAGGGACTGATCTTTGATTCTTCGGATTTCAAAATCGATTATACGCCTGCTGTGGATAAACCAGCTGATCTCGCGAGAATCGGTAGAATCGGCGTAGAATGAGTGAAACTCTATATAGGAGATAGTCTTTGAACCAAAAAAGCTGGACGATCGGTTTCAGAAAAAATCATCGGTAAAACACTCGATGATATCATCAAGGGCGTAGATGGCAGAATATTCGTCGCAACTTTCGCTACCAACGTAGGAAGAGTAATCCAGATCATCAATAGCGCGATCAGATATAATAAAGTAGTCTTTCTTTCTGGAAGATCTATGATAAATCTTGTCGAAATCTGTCAGCAATTGGGCTATATCAATGTTCCTAAACAATATGTCCGCAAATTGGATAATGAAATAAATAATATGCCGGAAAATAGGGTTCTTGTCCTCTCTACATGAGCGCAAGGCGAAGAATTCGCTGCATTGACGAGGATGGCCAGAGATGAACACAATGTCGTCAAATTGAAAAAATGAGATACGATCTTGATGTCCAGTAGTACTATCCCTGGAAATGAAAGTACGATGAAAAAGATGCTTGATCAACTTGTCATCAAAGAAATCAATCTGATCACCAATCACGAGATGGATGTCCACGCTTCATGACATGGAGGAATCGAAGATCACAAACTTTTTCTTAATCTTATCAAACCAAGTTTCTTCCTGCCCTATTTCATGCCAGCAGAGGAAAGATACGATCATAAAAAACTTGCGGTCGATATGGGAATGAATGATGATAGAATATTGATGCCTGATTTGAATGGGCATATCATAGAAATGTATGATGATGTCGTTTTGATTTCCGATGAAAGAATCAAATTGGATACTATCTTGATAGATGGAAAAGGGCAAGGACATATGTCATGAGAATATGTAGTCAAAGCCAGACATATCATGGCAGAAAATGGAATCGTTTCGTTGATTTTCAAGATTGATACCAAAAGCAATGAACTCGTAGGAAATATCCAGATTGAATCTAGAGGTTTTGTCTATTCTAGTGAAGTGAAAACGATCCATACTCAGATTGTGGACTTTGCTAGAGCCAAATATAATGAACATCAAAAGAAACGCATGGATATCAAAGAGAATTTGAGACAGATCAAAGATGATCTCGGTCAATACATCGAAAAGATTATCGGCAGAATACCTATGCTCTTGCCTATGTATGTCTATATCAATAGAGAATCTCAAAATGGTAGTGTCGATGTTACGCTTGATGAAGCGGTTGTCGGTATGACGTTGGAAGAGCAGGGCAGTGATGAATAAACTGTTATTATTACCTCACCTTCAGTTATTTAGCGAACAACCTCACCCCACCTCTCCTGACATAGAGGAGCGTAAACTAGACCCCTCTCTATGAAATGGAGAGGGGGAAGGGGGTGAGGAAAAACAAACACGAAAAAAGCTCTGACGATGGTTGGAGCTTTTTTTGTTGACATTTACCTCTATTTCAGTATAGTAAAACTCCAAAACAAAAAAATTATGAAAAAAATATTTATCATTTCGTTTCTTGCAGCAATAATTGCTGTAAGCTCATGCAAGAAAGACAGTCAGCAACTGTCTAACAAAAATACTTATGATGAATGTTATAACATTTCATCATCTATATTGGTTTCCACTATGGCTCTTCGTGGCCACCAGGTAGAAGTCACCTGGGCTATAGACGGTGGTGCCGATAATACATTTCTGACAATGATTACTGACTCAAGCGGTCATACCTGTCCCACTTCGGGAAACACGATGATTTATCTGTGTGCCAATGGGCATATGAACAACTGTTATGTTGTTGATCAGCCCATCATCCAAGGACAGCCTGCCATTAAGTTCATTTTACTCAAAAGTGGCTTTAAAGGCTATATGGGCTCTGTACAGGCATTCTATTCAGGCCAAGAATGGAACGTTAATGGCGATGTTCGCTCTTGTGCTGAACAAAGTGACTCCCTGATAACTATCAGAGTCAACGGCCTTCCATATGGAAACCATCATATGTGCGTGCAGGCCAAGATCAGAAGATGATAGTTTAATAATGACTTTTTGTGGCCGGGAGATTCTCCTGGCTTTTTTTATACTCAGAAGAAATTGAAATAGCTTTATGTATCATTATAATCTGATTAAGAAATGTTGGATTACGGTTTCTATTCTGTCCAATCCGTCTACTCTGTCTCTATTCGCTTTTTTTAGTCTCTTATCATATCTCATGGCAAACAACTACAATCATACGCTGACTTGGTCGACTACGAGGATTACGGTGCTGGAGTATTGTAACAAAAAGTATTATTTCAATTATTATCCTCATTCGTTGAGGAGCTTGAATGAAGAAGTCCGACTTACCGCATTACTCCTCAAAAATCTCAAGAGCATCGATATGCGAGTCGGAGAAAAGACGCATCATCTGTTGTCTGATTATCTGAGAGCATTGAAAAAATGACCACAGGATGAAGCAGCGATCCAGGCACATAAAGATCGTGTGATCAATGAGATGAAAACTGAGTTTGAACAATCCAAGGCGAGAGATTATACGTCGTATGATAGAGATCATAAATTCTGACTTTCAGAGCATTATTACTGAGAAAATGTCGATGACAAGTTCGAGGAAGCTATGAAAAAAGTCCTTCACAATCTCGATGTCTTTATCGAAAGTGAATGGAATCAAAAAGTCCAACATTATTTCCAGACTGCGAAGACTGTCTTTGTAGAGAATCCTAGAGAGAAGGATTTCGAAGGGATGAAAGTCAATCTCTATTCAATCCCTGATTTGAAGGGGATAAATGTGATGGCAGCTCCAGATTTTGGGGTAGTTCTTTCTGATAATAAATATCTGATCATCGATCGAAAGACAGGACAAGAAAAAATGGATACGGACACTATCTCCGAACAACTCAAGATCTATGCATTGAAACTTCTCTTGAAGTCTCATCTTGATATCGAGAAAACAGATATGGAGGTCTATGAAGTCTATCTACCAAGTCTCCATCAGTATGGTGGCAAGGTAGAGAAAGCGGATATCGATCATATTATTGAAAAGTTGAAAGAGGATGTTGAATATCAAAAACAATTCCTCGTAGATGGCGATATTATCAAAAATGAACCATTGCCTTCTGTCGACTTTCCTAGGACCAAGAGTGCGAAAAAGTGTGCGAGCTGTACGTTTAGGAAGGTGTGTGAAGACTTAAAGTCTTTTGAATAAACTTAACTAAATTAAGAGATTAAGAGATTAAGAAATTAAGAGATTAAGAGATTAAGAAATTAAGAGATTAAGAAATTAAGAATTAAGAATGATGGAATGTTTTTATTATTGTTTTTTTGTGGTGATGGAAGCGTTGCAGTTTGTGAAAGATCCTTTGGATCTGGCTAATCTAGAGATTGTTGATCCTGCGGTGGTGACTGAATTTGAAGCGAGGGTCAATGCATTAGGTGAGACTTGAAAGAAACTTATCCTGGCTATCTGAACGGGTGGGACTATTTCGATGGAGGAGCATGATACCCCAAATGGAAAGATATTAGTCCCGAGCTTGGATTTCCAAAAGATATTTTCGAGGGTCGAACCTGGGTTGAATGATAAATTTCAGGTAGAAAGTTTAGATGCTTTTGCGATAGATAGTGCGAATATGAAATTTTCCAACGTCCATGATTTGGTGATCATCATCAACTATCTTTCTCATCATATCAAAAAAGAATTTCTCGGTTTCCTTATTTTGCATGGAACGGATACGATGGCAGAAGCGTCAGGGCACTTGGCAGCTATGTTTTGAGAGAGTTTGAAATATCCGGTCGTCTATACGTGAGCGCAGCATCCTATAGTCGATCCTATGCATGATGCGTGATTGAATGTCAGAAATAGTATTTATGCATTGGAATGAATAAGTGAGTGATGATTTGCTGATGTGGTTATTACTTTCGGAGATGGAATTATTCTCTCTGCAGGAGCGAAGAAAGTTTCCGATATGAGCAAAAATGCTTTCGAAAGCCCAATGCACGAGCTTATTGCCGATCTTTCTAGACCGCAATATCCTATCGGACTGAACGATAAATTACTCAGAAAGAAAAAAGATGTGAGCTGATTGAGTCCTAGAATTTACTCCTGACATAGTCATCTGCTTGAAATAAATTCCAAGATGGCGATGTCGACCTATCAAATAGTTCAGCAAATCAATGATAAAGTGGTGTACGGAGTTTTGCTTGTTACGTATGGTGCCGGAACTGCAGATGACGAGGTCATCCAAGCGATATCCAAGTCCACTCGTGAAAAATGAATCGCTGCATTCGCTGCAAGTCCGATCAATTCTGATCCTGCATTACATATTTACGAGTCAGCGAAAAAGATGAGAACACTAGGTATCGAGCCGCTTTATATGACACCAGAATTCGCTAGAGCAAAATTTGAAATCGCCGTGAGAGCATGTGAATGAAAGGTTACTGAGATTGCAAAATTTATGTGAGTCGAATATATAGGAGAAATCCCAACTGCAGAGACACGTAGAAGAAGCCCACTACTGAGATTTTAACTAACAACTAACAGTGAACAACTAACAATGAATGATTTGTCTTTGTATGGACTATAGCTATTTTAGTGCTTATGCACTAAATTAACTGATAATTAACCCTGGCTGACCGAGGGCAGGCAATGCAGGAAATCTTTTTGATGAAATAAAAAAAAACCTGAGAAACTCCGGGTATGTGTATTGATTTTTTTCATTCTGTTCCTATTTTGTAGAAACTTATGGGAAGTACATAGCTGTCAAATACATTACAAGGTTCTCCTATCATATATGCATTCACTTCAAGATAACTTTTATCTTTTTTTGATGCTTCTTCCAGGTGTTTCTTAATGATTTTTCTTTCAAGTTCATATTCTTTTCCGTATTCCTTATCACGATTCATAATCTGCGAAGGACTTTCACTTCCAAATATTTTAGTTTCTCCAATTGGTATTATTACCTCTGTTATTGGTTCATGTGTTCCAGAAGTAAATTTACCATCTGACCAAAAAATTTTTTCTAAAAATTCCATAATATGTGTTTTTATTGTTATTTTTAATACTTATAATTATTACAATAAAAATGTCAATCCTGTTTTTAGTAATTCCTCACTATCTTTATGTATGAGAATAAAAAACTAATTTACTTCTATATTATCGCCTCGCCGGCTGGGCGTTTCTTTTTTGCTCCCGGGTCAAAAAAGAAACCAAAAAACCCCTCGTCGATTGTGTGCTGTATATTTATTGAGAATTCCTATCCACGGATTGACTGATTCCTAAGCGATCCTACAATCGACCTTTTGTAGTTTAGTTCTTATAAAAGCCTTAAACACATATTTTTTTAGGTTTTTATATTAGTGAGCACTTACTTTTTTTATGGTTGTTATTCCTGTATGAAATGCGGAAATACTTTTATCTTCTCCTCGCTTATTTTGTAGGACTTGTGCACGATATCTTTCATAAAAGATGATGGGACGAGAAAGGTGTCCATTCTTTTTTTTAGTTGATTTTTGATGAGGGAGATTTGGATGTATTTGCCGATGATGGCGAGGCGTTTGAATGGATTCGTTGTCTGATTGGATGCGAGGAAATGAGTCAGTGTGAATGGTGTTTTTATTTGTTCTTCGCTGGTGATCTTGCTCGGAAAAGGTGCGAAGTAGCCGAGGTCGTGAAACATCATCCATTTTTTTGCTGGAGAGTTTTTGCTCATTCGAACTGGTATCCAGCCGAGGTATCTCATAACGCTATTGTATCGGATGAGGTCTGGTTTCATTTTTTTTATTTTTCTTTGGAGCTTAATCGCTTCTCGGAAATTCGCTAGTCCGGTGACGATTCCGCAGTATTTGGCTAACTTGCCGATGATGCCAGAGGGCAGTTTTTGCCCGAATAGTTCTACTTCGTAGCCATGGGGATCCAAAAGCGTTTTGACGTCAGTGATATATGTTTCTAATCCTCAAATCCTATTAATAAAATCTGAAACTATCAAAATTTTTCTGACTTCTTTCCCTGCGAGGGCGTGAAAATTTACGATTCGACTTTCTTTGCTATAATTGGTAATAGGTGGAAGGTGGAAGGTGGAAGGTTGTTTATCAGCTAATTGTGAGTCTTTTAGTTCTTTGATTATATGGTAGAGTTTTTGTCCGGTAGTAGATCAGGGTTGGTGGGTGAGATCGAGAGTTGGGTCGATGAAATCCTTGAGTCCTCATTTTGCATAGCCGATAACTGGTGTTCATAGCTTGATAGCCGTCAATGCAGAAAGACCGAATGATTCTAAACATTCTGATGGCATAAGACAGTACTGGCAATTTTCCATATATCTCTTGATGGTGTTCAAATCTTTTCGTCAGAAGAAGTGGATGCTTTTGTGTTTATCTGCCAATTCCTGAATATTTTTTTCACTCTTTCCTGAGCCAAAAACAAAAAGCTCGAAAGGTAATTCTTTATTATTTTTTCAGAATATCTCAATCATATCGATGATGCCATCGAATCATTTTTCAGGTTCTAGTCTTCAAAAGTACAACAATCACAACATGGTTTATATGATGTTTTAAATCATCCATCCGCAAAATGCGGATACCTCCTCCTTTAGCAAAGGAAGATAAATTATTTTTTCTTTCTTTTTTGTTGTTTTGCTTCTTAGTGCCCCTCCATAAATAACGGGGTTGGATATGTTTTTACTTGATAGTTATCCGATATCTTTCTTTGATGTGTCATTCGAATTCATAGTCCGAGTCTCGTATTCATCAGTTTTTTATTATGGTTTTGGATGATCCGATATTATCTTTCCTACAATTAATCAATGCTTTATCTACTCATGCTTCTTTGCATTTCTCTAATGCAAGTTTGAGTCCTGCTGTGGCATATCATTTTCTCCTTTCACTTGGTCTGATGCCATATCCTATATTTCATCCATTGAATCTAAGATCATTATTAAGCTCGTAACGTAAAATTTCAGTTCCGACAACTTTTTCTTGGTCATCTATGAGAAAATATAGCGTTGATTTTTTACCTCCATAGTATGGATTCCCTTTTTCTCTATTGTCCTTTATTCTTTGTATGAAAGCATCATAATCTTCTCATTCTTTCATCGCCAATGATCTCGGGATAATTGTTTCTGCATTATCTACAATCTCCTGTATCATTTCGAGATAGTCTTTTTCGTGTTTCTTTTCTGGGAGTTCTAGATGCATGGTATTGTGTAAAAAATTAATAAAAATCAAACTACATTCTGGTCCTAAAAGACACCTTTGAATATCTATTGTTACTTGATGGGTATCCGATATCTTTGACATGATACTCATCTGTTTTCATATTCAGAATCTAATATTCATCAATTGTTGATTATTGATTTGACTGATCAGATATTATCTTTATCACAGGTAATCAGTACTTTATCCATTCCCATTTCTTTGCATTTTTCTAATGCGAGTTTGAGTCAGCTAGTTGCATATCATTTTTTTCTCTCATTTGGTCTGATGCCATATCCTATATTTCCTCCTTCAAACCTTAATGTATCGTTGAGTTCATGACGGATGTGTTCTGCTCCTACTATTCTGTCATGATCATCAATCAGAAAATATAATGTTGCTCTACTGCGTCATGGTTTCATATTGATTCCTTTTGAATTGTTTTTTATCCTTGTCAGAAAGGCTTCGTAATCTTCTCATTCTTTGAGTCCTAGTGATCAAGGGATTATTTCTTCTTGTATATCAGTAAATTCTTGTATCATCTCAAGATAGTCTTTTTCGTGCTGTTTTTGTGGGAGTTCTAGGTACATGTGTTGATGTTGTGAATTAAATATTATTTGTCATTGCGAGCGTTTTAGCGAAGCAATCTTAGTGATCATTTGGATTGCTTCGTCTCTCGAGAAGTCGGGGGCCTCGCAATGACTATTACTTTATTTTTTTAGTTTTTTCTTTTCTCCACTCATCGACTTTTGCGTGATGGCCACTGAGTAATATCTTAGGGACTTTCATTCACAAGACCTCTTCTGGCTTGGTGTACTGTGGATATTCGAGGTTATTCATGTTTTTTTCTATGCTATAACTTTCATCTTGCCGACTGGCTTCTTCTTTGATGACTCCTGGGATGAGTCTGGTTATTGCTTCGATCATGAGCATCGCAGGGATTTCTCCGCCGAGCGTGATGAATTGTCAGATAGAAATTTTTTGGAAAAGTTTGCCATATTTTTTTTTCATATAGTGTTCGAAACGGTAGTCGATACCTTCGTATCTGGTGCAGACGAAAATAATATGTTTTAAATTACTCAATGAGTGTGCAGTCTTTTGTGTGAACGTTTGTTTGGCGGGGCTCAGTAGAACTATTGCAAACCCCCCTTTGTTTCCCCCCTTGACAAGGAGGCTTCTCGTTTTTTTATTTTTAATTTTTTTTATGATGGATTCGACGGCTTCGATGGCGGGTTGGGCTTTCATGAGTAAGCCTGCTCATCAGCCGTAAATGGTGTCGTCGACTTGCTGATGTTTGCCTGGACAAAATGTTCTTGGGTTGATGAGTGAGAACTTTAAAATCTTCTTCTCTTGAGCCTTTTTGATCAGCGAGGTCTCGAAGAAGCTTGTGAAGATGTCGGGGAAGATGCTAACGATATGTATGTGCATACTGAACAACTAAACGAATAAATTAACTAACAGTTAACAACTAACAGGTAACAACGAAGGATTTGTCTGCTTAGGCGAATGGACTATTGTTTTTTTACGATAGTCTGTATGTACAATTCAATAATTGTTCATTGTTTATTATTATTTGTTAGTTTATTTTAGAATCCCTTAGCGATATATTGTACAAGCCTGATGATCACGTATGATGAGACGACGATGAGTAATCCTACGAGCGAACCGATGATTCCTTTTTTTGCATCAGCAGGATCTTTTCCTGAACTTGCTGCGAAGATATACATAAGCCCTGAGACTACGAGTGCTATCGTTACCAATGTCCCGATAAAAAATGTCGCTGAAAGTACGATGTCTTGTACGAAAAGTCCTACTGATGTTGCATCGTTGGTATTTCTCACGCTCTTTCTGATTCATAAGGTATCGTAGATATTGAGCTTGCATTGCCCGTTGACGAGCTGTGTTTGACTACAAGAGATGCCCATGATAGAGGTGGAATCCTTGTTGGTACTACTGCTGGTTGTGTCTGTCGGAGTGCAACAATTGATCGTTTGTCCTTCGGATGTTGTGTCGACAATCGCTTCGTATCCCGTCTGACATGTTCAATTTACCTGATCTATATCTCCTTCATAAAAGTCGGAACATGAGATTTGATTTGTTGTGGTGGTAGTAGAGGTATGGCAGGATGTTGAACAATCATCAATACAATTTTGTAGTGCTTTATGATCATTACTAGTGAGAAGGTTAGCACAGTTATTTGTACACTCTGTGCATGTTTCTGTTGTAGGTGTGGTTGTGTCGTTGATGCAATTACATTTTTTATTTTGTCCACATACACAGTGTTGATTGTCGTTACATTGTGTTAAATCTTGGCACATTACAGAACCAAATGTTGTATTTCATAAAATGACATAGAGTATTAAAATCGATCAAATTATTTTTTTCATTCAGATTAAATTATCAGGATAAATTCTTGGATTCGTTAGCAGCCTGCTTGACTGGCAAACTCGTAACGCATCACTGTTTTTATAGTAATTCTGCTTGATTTTGCAAACTAAACTACTGCTGCGTGATGAACGCTGCGCGATAAACAATTGATAAAATGATGAATTGATAAAATAGGGAAAAAAGTTACCATTGTCTTGATGGTAGCACGATACTGGATTTAAATCCTCCTGTGCTTCACACCACCCCTCCTTTACTAAAGGAGGACAAGTTTATTTGTTTGTTAGTGTGATATGAAAGAGTTGAAGGAGTATATCAGAAAAACATTGGCTCATAGGCATATGGGACATCAGATGGTGGGGGCTGTAGCGTTGAATACAGTCAGAGCTTTTTTTGGTATTCCGACTCTTGAATGATATGTCAGATTCAAAGTTCTTTTTCTCAAAACAAATGATCAAGCACTCAACATACAGATTTTCAAACAAAAAAACCAGGTCTTACAGCAAGTGAATCTGGCTTTGGAAAAAGTGGGATATACAACGAGGGTAGAGGAGATAAGATTGAAAAATTAATTTCTAATTTCTAATTTTCCCTCTTCGAGGACAAGCAATTTCTAAACATTAAACTTTGAACTCTTAATTCTTAACTCTGCACTCTAAACTTTGCACTCTTACTCAGTCTCAGGGGGAAATTCTTGCTCGAAATCTTTGAATTCTTTGAGATACATGGTTTCAAAATCATCATATATTTTTTTCAAAGCATTTGAAAAGTCTGGTATCTTGAATTTGAGATATTCTGAGACTTCTTGGGTGACTCATTTTTTTTCCAGCATATCCAAAAATCATTGTCTATCTTTTTCATTGATTTGACTTGTGATATGTGTTATCACTCGATCATAGAGAACCGGCTGAGTTTCTAGTTTCATAGTATCGAGTCCTTCCTCGTCGATGTCAGGAATTGCTTTGATAATGAGCTGGATGAGAAATTCGTCAGTATCAATCATTTTTTTTGGATAGTATAAAAGATAACATTCTTTGAACGTAGGTATTCTGATAAAAAAAACAAGGTAAAAACCTCATTATTTTCATATATACCATACTATTATTTTTTCTTTATCTTTTCTTGATATTTTATATTAAATCCTTATGTTTGTTTGTACAAAAGACTTCATTAACATAATTAAAGTTTATGAAAACAAAACAACAAGTAGAAAGCGGCGGGCTTTCTCTTGAAGATTTTGGAAATGTTAAACTTTGTTCCACTGAATTGTCTGCCATCCTTATGGCAGTAGTTGAGTGGTCTGACAAAGCGAAGATTGCTTTCAAGCACTTAAGTAAGCGTGATAAAGCAACGGTGTATAGCTTGGTTACTGAATATGTGTCTTTGCGATTGAATAATCGTAATGCACGTTTGATGTATGCTCATGCTATTGCTGGTCAAATTGCAAACAAACTGGGGCTAGAAAATCCACTTAATCCAATCACTTTACATGGATTTTGTACAAAAGCTTCTTGGGGAAAAGATAAGTTACTTTCCTTTCATCAAATAGGAAACGATACTTTTTTGCAGTTGGTGAATCATTACATTCCCTTGATTGAACGGTTTCCTGTAGGCCTGGAAAGCGTTTTTGATGAAAAAATCTGGTTACGACAAAGGGCCTTGATTACGTATGCTGTAATTTTACAGAAAGCGTACAAAAAAAAGAGCTCTGAGTTGTTGCAGAGAAAAGTGAAATTGATCGAACGAATGCTTTTTGCAGGGCAGTATCAGGATCTCAGACTATTGATAGAAGAATTGGAAGATTCTTTGGGAATCAAAGAGAGACTCTATTCAGATGCTTTTATGGACGTTGAGAATGTAAAAAGTTCTCTCAAAGGTCCATATAATGCGATAGCATACACGTATTTCAGTATCATGTAATCTTCTTTACAACAAGAGAAAGAAAAAAAACCCGCCTCGAGTTACCAACAAGCTTGATCGAAGAAATTGTGGAAATTAACGTAATTATTATCTAAACAAAAAAATTGAACACCATTTAAAAAAAATTTACTGACAAAAACACATGATTGCTCTACTCCGATTACGGACATATAGGCGATCTCGAGTGATGAGAAACACTCGACGGAAAAAATATCTTTCACCCAAGCAATGAGAAAGCTTGGCGGAACTCTACAACACTCAAAATTAACTAGTAGTTAGTAACAACACCTAGTCTCCCTAAAAAACATACACTGGAGCAATGGTGTCAAATACATACATATTATGGACGAACTTGAAAAATTACTCGAACAAACAGGATACTCGAGATTAAAAGATATCCTGGTAGCCATTCTTACTTTTATTAAGAATGCTGTCGGATTGCCGAAACTGATTACCTCGTTAAATGAGACCACACGGGCAAAGATAAAAAACATCAAAGATAAGGCTAGCACCCATATCAATGCACGTTTCATGAATTTAAAACCTTTTATGCTTGCCAAACAAGCCATCAAGGATGTCAACGATGCTATGGTTGCCATGAAGAACGATACTGGTCTCTTGGACACTGATTTCAAAAAAATCATCCGGTCCAATGCATTTATGTCGGTCTCTTTCGTAATCGTTGCAGGATTAATTATGGCTATTGATTATTTTATCGGAGGAGCTCTGGTATTTAGGAATAATCAATCTATCTAGACGGCGATGATGCTCTTGGCGTCAACGGCCATGGGGACATACTTTTATTATCTTTCTGCTGAACGATTTGCTGTTACACACCGATTGAGAGCTGAAGTAGCCAAAGCAAACAGGAAATTCAGTTCTTGCACAGATTCTACTCAAAAGGATCGGTACAGACAAAATCCAAAACAACTTATCGCAAAATGGGCAGATTCATCCAATAATTATTTTTCTCATGATGAAGGAATAACCTATTGGGATCCCAAGGCTGAAAAATGGTGTCTCGAGAGATCAAACAAAAAAAGTTGGTATTGGATTATCATCGGAACCCTTTTCAATATAGTGAGATTAGTACCGGTTATTGCAAAGCCTAGTTTGTACGGCAAAAATGCACTATTGATTCAGCTTCTCATATTGGTAATTGCAGTATTCGTTTCTGCCGTTGTTATCCTTATCGAACTGTACCGACGTAAAGATACCGGTTTGCCCGAGTCTCTACAGGAACAAATCAATGATCTTCTCCACAAAAGAAATAAAGCTCAGCGATTTTTATGGTGGAGAAAGAAAACTGAACAAAGAGAGTTTGCAGTCATTGAAAACCTGAAAAAACAGACCAATGATTTCTTGGAAGCTGCGGAGACAGATTATAAGGGTAAGATAGATACTTTGGTATCTAATAATGATGTTTTAGCTCAGAAACATGCTGAATACAAGGAAGAATATGACAAAAGCAAAAACGGCAGGGAGGAGTTTCTTGGTCATTTGCCTGCAGGCTATACCAGAGATCACTTTGAATCAGAAACACCTGATCCTGAGTCGGTACTTAAGGCATATCCACCCACAGACATGAAAAATTTCAAAGTTGAAGAATTTACTATCAAGCATGAAGAATTTGAATTCGTGTATGAACCTCCAAAAGAAGAGCATGTAAAAGAAACTGAACCCAAAGCCAAAGTCTAACCATTAAAACAAAAGATTATATGAAAGATCAAATAACTTTTAAGGTTCCTAGAACCACGAGTTTGGGTATACATATCCCATGGCGACCCATTCTGATTGGAATGTTTTTACTTGCTGTACTTTGTCTTGCCGTATGGTTTCTTCTTTATCGCGGAGTCAGTTTATTCAAACCTGATGATGTAGGAGGCGTAAAGAATTTTACCTATTCTTCTTCCCTTCTTGAAGGTACGAAAGTGAATGTGAACTTTGATACACTTTCTACGTCACTTATTCCGCTTGTTCAGGTCGGTACCGGCATCAATATTCAGTTTCGTGTAGAAAACGGTAAGCAGAATTATGTAGATTCTTTTGTTGTTTCCTCCAAAACTTTGCTGGAATATGAAAAGACGAACCAACGAACAGACTATTTGGACGGAATAAATCCTGAATTAGCAAAGAAAGTGGCAGCCTATCAGGAAGCTCTCAATGCTAAACCCTTCCGGGTGTTTGTTATTGTGGTAGATGTTACGGATGGATACAAAGATATCGCTTTTCAATTTGCAAAATATCTTTCTCCTGCAGATCTGGCATGGATCAATGATCCTACCAAGGAGTCCATTGTATTCCTCTTTGCCATAGGGTATAACCCAATTCCTGGATATATCTCTTGGGATAAAGCCAAACCTTCTTTGAAGGAGATGGAAATGGAGGCTCAGGCATTTTTGTCTCCTGTAGGTGCAAAACCATTGCCCAATACGTCCCTATTTAGTGGGATACATTATGTAATGGATAAAGTTCATACCTATTACAACCCTATGATAGTCGTTCGCACTGATTCTTACGAAAATACTATGTCTCTTTCTGAGTATAAACCTGATGATAAAGCTTATAAGTCATTTATAGCAAAAGATATTGCATTTATGAATACATATAAGGATCAGGCTTTGAAAGCAGCTGGATTGTCGTCAATTGATATAACGACCACTGCGACATTCAAGATGTTGCTTCCCTCTGCTTCCAATTCTGCTTTGGGACAAAATACCAGTACCAGTCAGTGGTATGACGCGGTAAAGACGTATATGGTTGGAACATATCCCAATCTAACCTTTACCTATGGTACCTATTGATTATGTTTATTCATTGTGCCCAGCTATTTTAGCTGGGTTTTTTTTTCGAAATTTTTTTTTAATTGGGTTAATATAAAGATTTTGTGTGACTAAAACTTCTCTATTTTTTTGTTTTTCATTGTTTTCTCAGTTTCACTAAATTTACTCATATATAAAAAATAAACGCTCCGCTAGGGTCACTTTTTCTCTTGATAGAAAAACTGACGAAAAAGATCAAGCCAGATGCAAACCCAACAAACTGTCGTTTCATCATAAAAAGATTATCTATCTCACTTTGTTCGCACACATTCGTGTGACTCACTTCAGTTCGATTATATTGATTGCTTCGAGTATGGGGAGCGTCTTGTCATGCATCTGACATTGTAATAAAGTTATTTTTATCTTTAACATATAAAAAAATTAGTGAATAGAGTAAATTGCTTTAGAATTTAGAACATTGTACTATAAATTATTTCTCTACTAATCTTTCTTTCTATTTGAGACAACTATTTTCTTATTTTGTGCCTAAAAAAAATCTTGGCCACTGAGGACCAAGATCATATCATATCATATATGTTGTTTATTCTTTTGACTCCATGTTTTCTAAGTATTCATCTTCAAACTGAGCGTAAATTTCCATCAGAAAATCGTCGAAGGTTGGAATATTCTCCCTGACATAAGCATCCAGTTCATCAATTTTGTCTTCGTCCAAAAACGCAGTCACTTGTTTTGTCTGTTCTTCATCAAGCTCTTGATAGATATGCATCATTATCCTTTCTTGTAAAAGTGGTCTGAGATCTTCCTTCAAGAGATCCAAAGCATCTTCCTCGGTAAATCATGCTGCCAATAACATTTCGTCTAGAAATTGTTCTTGAAACTTTTTTCCCATCTTATTTTCCATCGTACATAGTTAGAGATTTAAAAATCTATTATGCTGCCATAGCATGTGCTGCTGTATCTAATAGGTTTGGATATGCATCTAGTATTCATTGTTTGATCAACAAGTCTCCGTTTGCACTTCTGATTGCTACTCCTGTTTTCTCGTCTTTTAAGAGCAATGATGGATGCAAAAATTTCTTCATCTCTGATGTCACCACTACTTGTTCTCCGTTTATCAATGCTTTGGTGATTGTATAGTCTGCACCAAATGCTTTGTGTTTGCTTTCAAAATCCATAATACACATTATCAATTTGAGAAATTCTGGTCTTTCAAATCACTTTTGCCCATCTATTGTTCTTATTCCATTTATTTTTTCGTTCAATGCTTTCAGTGCGTTGCTTTCTTCTTCATTATCTCTTGTACGGTTTAAGATAGCTTTTGCAAACATTTCAAATGGGATATTGAATTTTGTTTCTATGAGTCTGATCACCTCTTTTTCTTTTGGATATCATGTTGATTGGTAGTTGCTTGGTAAGATATCTTTACCTATTTCATCTGCTAACATCTGGGTGACCGCTTCATTCATTGCTCCTCCATATATCATTATAAGATCTTTTTTTCATCAGACTCTTCTTATCATTTGTAATCCTATGCGACGATTAATGAATTGTTCATTTTCTCTATTGGATTTTTCATTTGCTTTGGTTTTGTCTTTGAGGGTATAATAATGATGGTAGTTGTTGACTCATGAATCATGGACTAATTCGTGGATTACTACATCTTTGATCATCGCTCCAATCATTTCTGGCGTTTTTCATTGCATATGTATTACATCATAATTTATGAGAATATTTCCGTTTAGTATTTGGCATGTTCCTCTTGTTGTTCATCCATTTTCTTTTTCTGAATTACCGTAGTATGCTTCGAATTCATATTTACACATAAAATGAATTTTATTTTTTGATGGTAATGTATTCTCTAGGTCTTTGACTTTATATGTTTCAAATGTCTTTTTTACTGCAGCATATGTTTCATCTATCAATCCTCATTGTTTCTCTATATCCTTTCTTATATTTTCTCTTTCTTGGGTGATAATCCTTTTTATTTCTTCTATTGCTCACTTTTTATCTCCACTTTCTCGCAATTCTCTTGCTTTTTTTGAATCGTTTACAAAATTAGGATCTTCGTAAAGTCTTATATTCGGATTAGAAATAACTTCTTGTGCTATTTCATCCAATGATTTTTCTTTAAAATTTCTTGGATATTCTGGTGAAAAATCCTCTAGATCATTTATTTTTTCTTTTCTTGTAGATACTCTTATTTTGCTATTATCTAGGATGGGGTTTTTTGGTTTTCGTCTTCCTGTGATAGGGTCAAATATTTTTCCTTCTTTATCTTGCATAGGATCATATCCTTCATTTTTATCATCATAATACCCTTTTTTATCTTTTATGGGAGTAGTTTTTCCTTGTGGTACATCTGTCGGTGCTTGTCCTTCAGCTGGTTTTTCTTCGGCTTTTTTTCCTTCTACTCTATCTTTGAACGTATTGAAGAATACTGGTATCTGTATCATTCTTCATAATGTATCCCATCATGTACTTCATCCTATTGTTCCTGGTATTGATGGAGTCTGTACAATAAAGTTTGCATTTACCACTCTTTCAGCCACGTTGTTAAATGACTTTCCTGCAATATCCAAGCTAGGATCGTAATTCAGATTGAAGATAAGATTGTGTCTTCATGAATCTGCTGCTACTTTTGCTGCTTGTTCCACAACTTCCGCACATCTCATACCATGGAGTGCATCATTGGTGAAATTTTGTGTCCCCCATGAGTGTGTTCGAGGATGATTATGGATATGTGCCAATAGTCCTGTCTTTGTTGTTTGATCCAATGACATACCATTGATATTGTGTATTACTGCTTGTATTTTTGCTTCATATACTGCTGGAGTGAGTCTACCTGCTAATACTTGTGTAGCATCTGTTCCTGCTCCATAATTAAGCGTAATAGTCGATCCATCTATAACTTGTGAGTGATGAAGGATATTTGTCCCTGTATTGTAAATTTGGTTTCTTGTTCCGCTGTCCAATAATTCTGAATTACCAAGATCAAAGGTGTCTTTTGCATGTATGGTTGCTGTTTTTCATTCTATTCCTGGCGTAGCTACATTGCCTTTGTGTGAAAATACTCCTGTACCAAAAAGATATTGCATACCAATTGACATACCAGCTGACAATACAGCTGTTCCTACTCCATATTTGATAGCAAGATTTCTTCTTTCTCTTTTGAACTGTATCGTTGATTTATCATAACTGCTTTTCAAGTCTTTCTTTACCGTTGCATACGTCAGGTTTGCTCATAAGTCATCGGTCGCTTGCATGGTCTCTATATCAGGTAGCGTTTTTCATACTTTACCTACTCACAAAATCAGTGATTTTTCCAATCTTTTCATATCTTCCTCTATCTTTTCTTTTTCATTGGAAGCCAAGAAATTGTGTCCAATCTCCCTGTAATATTTCAAACGTGCTCGTCCTTGGATCAGATTCTTTTTGAGATAATTTTCTTCTTTTGTATCGAGTGTTTGTATCTTGGAAGAAAGATCTGTAATGGTGTCGGTAATAGCGTTGGAAACACTTATATTTTCTTGTGTTGTCTGATCATAGAGCGCAAGCTGTCTTTTTGCTTTGTAGGTCTTTCGTTGATATCGTTTTCCATTCAATGCTCTATCTTGTCGTTCTGCTAATTTTTCCTGTTCTTTTTTATGATCGGTAACCATATTTTTTTCATGAGTGTTTTGTTCTTTGGTATAATGCGTCCGTTTTTTGAGTGCGTTTATTCCCCCAACACCTGTTGCTGATACTGCTGTAGTAGCAATTGCTGCACCTACTGTACCCAATCATCCTGTCAATAGTCCTGTTCCTACGGATAGTCATATAAATCCTATTGTCTGTAACCATCGTGGTAATTTATCCAAAGCATGTCCTACCTTATACTTTAATCCTTTCTGACGATCCTTGTTGTCTATCTGATATGCAGATTTTCCTTTTACCAAGATGTCTATGTTCATCTTGAGGTTGGTTGTTTGCATCTTCATGACAGCTCATTGGTGTCTGAGATATTGCTGTAATTTTTCTTTTGCTCCTGGCACCTTATTTATAAAGTCTTGGTAGTCTTTCATAAATTCAGGATTGGTCTGATTGTGTTTGATATGAGCGGTGATTGCTCCATTGATAGTGTCGATATGCGATTGATTGTTGTCTGATAGATATGCCGTCAATTCAGTATCCACCAATTGACTGAGCCTTCGTCTTGCTCTTTGCACATTCAATTTTTCCAAGATATTCGTTCAGATATGCGTAATTTTTTGTCCTTTCAATACGTTTTGTATCGCAGCATCATTGTCTATGATCGTATTGAACTGTGTTTGAAACTGCTCTGCGGTGATAGCTCATTTCAAGTATTCTTTACAGAGATCGTTTACTTGCTGATTTTGTAGTGTCACCGAATTCGCTTTTGCTACGGCATCTAATTTATTTACTAATTCTACTTCATGACGGTCTGCGGCGTTCCCTGTTTTTTCATTTAATGCTGCATCTTTTGTAGCATCACCTGTTGTACTAAATGCTTTTCCTGCCATTGCAGCCATCTTTTCTTTGATCATTCTCTTTCTCTTTGCTCCTCTAGAAAGGAATAAATACATTCTTTGAGGTAGATTATATCGACCTAATTTTTTATAACGATCTCTTAATTCTTCTTCTGTCTCTAGAGAAACTCTTTCTCTATGGACATCTGTTCCCATATCTGAGATGACAGCATTGAGTTCCAAATTTTCTGTTATTGGATCTGGTACTATCGGATCTGGTACGGGAACTGGAATTGGTTTTATAAATGTATCCAAATATTTTAGCAGATTTTCTTTTGCTAACCAACTCTCTTTTGTTTCACTATCACTGTCTTCATATCATTCTACATATGGCTTGAGGCTATCTATGATATTTGTCATTACTTTAAATCCCCATCTGTTTTCTTTCTTTAATTTAACTACTCATTCCTTAGTTGATAAGAAAATGATACTTCCGTCTTTCATTTCATCTATTTTTTTCTTTAGTGCTATAAGCTTTTCTGCATCCATATTTTCCAAATCCCATAGAACATTTTTTTCCTCTTCTTTATTTTCTTCTGGTTGCTCTGGTTTTTCTTCTGGTTTTTTCTCTTCTGGCTTTGGTTCTTCTGCTGGTTTTTTGGTTGCTTCGTTTATAGCATTTTTGTGATCTATCTCTTCCTTATTTTTTACTATAAAATCTACCAATTCTTCTTTGGTTATCTGTTTGTCTTTTTCTGTTGTGAGTTCCTCTGGCCATCAAGTATTCGCTGAAAATTTATTATCACCATCATGTTTGATGAGATAATCTTTTCATTTATATTTGAAGAAAATCATCTGACCTATTTTGAGTTTGCCCAATTTTTCTTCTCGCGCACTTTTGATCTCCGTTTCACTAGGTCCATGCCGTCATTCTGGTATGATTACTACGTTATTTTCAACTTCTTCTTCCTCTTTTTCTGTAACCTCTTTATTTTCACTTAGATACTTCAGCAGATCTTCTTTGGAGATGTTGCTGATGGATCCCATGGATGTGAATCCATTGTGTATTACCTTAAAATTGTCGTTGTCTATGTTTTTGAGGATAAGTGTTTTACCTTCATGGATGAATGTTATATTCTTATCTTTTTCTAATTTGCTGAGTCTTGCTTCCCATTTTTCGTAGAGATTTTGTTTATTGAGATGATCTTCTTTTCTTTTGGTAAACATACTTATGATCTTATCGATATTTTCTATCTGTGCAGCATCCGTCAATTCATCTTTTCTATGCTCTAATTGCCACAATACTTCTTCCATGTGTTCTGCATTGGCAGTCATTTTTTTGAATATATCAGTTTCCCGTATATCTTTTGTCGTCCCTGCTTTTGCTATAATTTCATCTACAAGGCTTTTGAGTACTGCATTATTAAATGTTTCTTTTTTATTCAGATCCACGAGATTACTTCTGCTGTCATCTGTTTTCTGTCATTCGATGATTCTTACATCCAGATCCTTTATGATCCTTTTCATATTTTCTATGTACATCGTTCTTGGTGGTTTATGTTTTTTTGCTAGTTTTATTTTATCATTCAATTCTTTTTTTATTGGATTACCAAACTCTTTACGAGTATCCGTGTTATCATCCAAGAGCAAAGCATCTAGAAGATTTGATCTTGTCCCTTCTAGTGTCTGATTGAAATTTGACTGTACGGAAATCTTTTTCTCGAGCTCTTTCCCTGCAGTCTCTAAGATTTTTTTGTTTTCCATGATAATGAGAAAAGGTATAAATATATTGTGTAAATAATTATATTTTACGATGATATAAAATATAATTTCTATGGCATAAAAACTTTCAAAATGTTTTCAGTTTTTATTACATCTCAATTATACTCACGAATGTCTTTTTTGTCAAATATTTGGCATATGATTTTCAGGTGATTAAAACTGATGATTTCAGATGATAAATTCAGAAGATTTCAGAGGATGTTGTTGAATTAAAAATTGAAAATGGAAGATTGAACGATGGGTATTAGAACGATTGAGAGTTAAGAGTTCAGAGGTAGTGTTGCAGAGTAATAAAAAAAAAACTGACCGAGTTGGCCAGTTTATAGTATATTTTTGTTATTGTTTCTTGTTAATTCAGCATTGCTCTTGTCGAAGAGATAAGCCCCATTCTGTTGTTCATCGTTTTGATGATTTTTCCCATGAGGTATGGATTTTTCATTACCTCTCTTGTTTCGCTTTCATCACACATTCTTCTACCTACAGGAGGATTATTGACGATTCCATATTCTCTTTTGCTCAATCGTCATTTGCGGACCATATTCTTGTCTTCTGCAGCTTGTTCTGCTGATACGTATCAGAGTTGACCATCAGCATCTAAAATATATATTCTTCCTGTTACTGCATCTTTTACTCAGAAATTGGTCCTTGCAATTTTGGTGTTTTCTCTCATTTTATTGATCAATTCTTCATATATTTTACCACAGATATCTCTTTCCATACCATCAAAAACACGGACACCTCCTTGTCTATATCTGAGGAGTTTTCCTAATGTTCTAGATGATATAGGTTTTTTGAGTCCATCCATATTCAAAGTAAACTTGTTTTTTTTGAATTCTACACTGATGCTTTTTCCATTGGACTGTACGTTGGTAGAAAAATCAAATTTCGTTGTAGTACGGAAATTCAATATTTTCTTGATTGGACTGAGGAAAAATGATGTAGGAAGTGTCATTCTGGTTTCTCATCTTTTGAGTCCCATCCATTTTCTTTCGCTTGCTTGTCTGTATTGGGTATGTAATTCTTCCATAGCATAATTGAAATGTCACATGAGCTTATCGATACCAACCCTAAGTCTTCTGTTTTCATTGCCTTGGGTAGCATCAAATGTATTTGTGCTTTCGAACGCTTGATGGTCAAACAGTACGGTGGTATTTCTTCTATAATTACCTCAATAATTGGTCTGATCATCTTGATCTTCCAATACGATGTTTTTTCCATCCATTTTGATCATCATCATATTTCCGGTTCCTGGATCACGATAATTGAGACTGATATCTTTTTTCTTGGCTGCATCGATAAATCCTTTGATAACGTTGTATACTACATGTGCCCTTACCTTTCCATATTTGATCTCCTGGCATTGAAGTATTCTTTTGATTATGGATGCAGGATCTCCTGCCTTGAGTTTGATTTCTTTTTGTTTGTCTATCTTGATATTCACCAAAATTTGCTGTTTTCCTGAAACTTCCATATCCATATCATATTTTACTGGCTCTGGATTGTTCAGATCTTCTGGTTTGTCGTTGGTTGTGATATTTACTATCTGATCTTTTGCTTCTGTTTTGGAATCTACTCCTGCAAAGAATCTTAAATAGTTCACGTCTTTGCGTCCTATGCCATAGGTTTCCTCTCAAATATCTATAGAATGTGCTCTTCTATTTTTCATCTCTTTATTAGCACCGACGTCTCATAAAATGTCTCTGTGTACGTCGTTGTCTATCTTTTGATGTTCTATGTCTGATAAATAATTGGTTAGATGTGTTTTGAGATAGGTATTACCGTCTATATTATTGGAAAACATTTCATCGAATCTCCATTCAAAATATTTTTTGATCTGATCTTCGAGAATATTGTGAATGTGTTCTCTATAGACTTTTCCACTTTTGGTAAATTCAGGCTTGTTGGATTCGTGTTTATCTCCTGTTATCCAGTCCAAAAACGATACTGGTCCAGTTCCGAAATTGTCCATATTGGCAAGATTTGCTGCTCGTGCTGGTGATGTTGTCCTATATATAGTACGCACATCTTGGTAGAGTGTTTCTTTTTGTTCTGGAGTAAGCTTATTGAACTTTGGTCCATCTGCTTTTTCTAATCCTCTAAATACTGCTTCTCTTTCGAGTCTAGCTACCAAAATATTATGATTTTCTGTCAAGGATTGCTGGATTACATTGCCTGTTCATGAGTTGTTATATGCGATTACCTCAGCTTTGCGTCCTGTTTGATCCAAATAATCTACATCGAATTTTACTTTCAGTATTTTTTTGTTGGTTATAGCTATATCTCTATTGGGTGCACTTTCTTGCAGACTTCCCGTATATATAGTCTTTGCTCCAATCTCTAGTTCAAATTCTAGAGGATAGTCAGTCACTTCCTTGTCTGTAGTAGTATCGGTCACTTTGGCATTGTTTCGAATCACTTCTCCATTGTTGTTTATCGTGATTCATTCGATGTTTACTGTCACTCCGCTTTTTAGTTTGATATTTTTGATCTTGTTGCCTGTCACTTTTTTGTCTTCTCCATCATAGAATTCAAATGCTAGATTACCTGGCTTTTTGCTGGTGTCTCTCAAAAAATCTTGGAGAGTAGCTACTGTTCCTGTGGTATTTGGTTTGATAGTCTGTTCTTTGAGGTCTTTGTCTGTGTCGAACATATCGGCGATTTCAGCTATGTTCTTGTGAGTTTTCATGACATTTTCTAGACTCTCCATGTTATTCTTGTTTGTCTGTTCTTTTTCTTGGATCTCTTTGGTTTTGGTTTTGAGTGACGTTATCTCTGTATCTATTCCTTTGACCTCTCTGAGAAGCGCTTCGTTTTTACTGCCTAATGTTTTTGCTTCCTGTTCCAGATTTTTTATTTCGTTTTCTATGTCTTTTTTGTTTTCTTTGGCTTCTTCTGCTTCTCTTCGTTTGTCGTTTTTTTCTCCGTTGAGATCACTTATATCTGTCGTTATATTTGATCTCTCGCTTTTTAGTTTTTTGATCGCTGCTATTGCATCATCTCTCTCGCCTCCTAATTTTTTGATAGTGGCTTCATAATCAGCCTTTTCTTTTTCTGATTCTTTTATATCTTTTTCTATCTCTTTTTTATCATCTGGATCAGTTGCTTTTTTTAGTTCCTTTTCTTGTTCTTTGATAATCTCTTTAATCAGTTTTAAATCTTTTATTGGTTGTCTAAGGTCTGATTCACTATCTGATCTTTCTCATTCCTTAGCTCTTATTTCATCATTTGTTTTTCTTAGTTTTACTTCATTCTCTTTTATTGCAATGTCTTTTGCTTTTCTTTCTCCTTCTTTGGTTTTGATGTTACCTTCTTCAGTAGTTTTATCTATCTTCTTTTGTTTGATATCTTCTTCTATCTTCTGTATCCCTGTCACTGGTCATTTGTTTGTCTCTATCTCTGCATCTTTGATGACTTTTTCAGCTGTTTTGTCTGTGATATCTTTTGTTATGTCTGTTATCTCTTGCGTATATTTATCATCATCTTTTTTTAGTTTCTTATATTTGTCTTCTAGACTTCTCGCTATCCTCCTTATGTCGTTTTGTATATTTATCGTGTTTTTTTTGGAAAAAACTATCTCTTTGAGTCCTGCAAAAAGTTCATCGCTAGAATCTGAAATGATATCGTTCAAATCATTCGTTTCCATATCGTTACGAATTTTTTCATAATTTTCCTTGATTTTTGACAAGGATTGTTGTGTATCACTCATAGTTCTTTAATAAAGAATAAACTTTTATTCCTCAAGAATTTCTTCACTTACCATATCTACTACAATATCGGAGAGAAGTTCTTCATAATCAGGTATTTTTGATTGAAGGTATTCATCGATAGCTACGGTATCTTTTTCATTATCTTCCAAAAATTTTACGTCTTCGTCAGTCATGATGTATTCAGCTGATTCAAGCACTTCATCCATAATTGTGTCGTAGACATCATCCTTTTCTATGTCAGGATTGATTTCTTTGAGCTGATTGTAGACATAATCTGTAGCTTGTTTCATGTTTTTGATTTTTTCCATGGTGTTGTTAGTAAAGTGGTAAAATGTTGTATTGATGGGTATCTGATGTTACGCTGCTAGTGCTGGATTCATTTGAATGATTTTATCTTCTTTTTGTGCGTTCTTCTCTGCTTGAAGAAATGGATTGACCCGTGCATTTGCTCTTTGTCTCGCATAGGCATATCCGTAATAATTTATCCTATTTTTGATTGCTGCGATTGCATCTTTTTCATTTTCTGCATTTTCTCCTTTTTTTAATATCGAAAAGATTATGTTTTTACCTCTATTGAACCTGTAATGAAATTGTTCAGCAGTCATCTGCATTCCTAGATTTCCTCCTAATTGATCTACTCCTGCATAAGCCCTTATTCCTGTATAACGGAGAAATCTGTCTTTATCAAATCCCATGATAAATCTGATTCCTTTGATAGGGTCGTTTCCTATTTTATTGAATTTTTTCCCCAATTTATTTATGGTCATTCTTCTTCTGAGAGTTGAAAATTGTAATCTTTCACTAAGTGTACGGGTTACTACTCAGTCTTTTACTGTTTTTTTACCCCATCTGATCCATCTAGTAGGGACCGTTCATAATTCTCCTGTTTTGTATTCTGTTGTCCCCAAAAAGAAATTTTTTGCGGCTTCATAGTCATTCTTTTGCTTTGCAAGCTCTTCTTTGAGTATTTTTATTTCATCTTTAAGGGTATTTTTTTCATCTTCCTTTGCATTTTTGAGTCCTTTGATTTTTTCGATATATCTATCGATGGTTTGTCTAAGTCTTGTTTTGGTTATCGTCAATGTCTTTTCTTCTGGTGTTTCCGGTTTTTCTGCTGTAGTATCTATTTTATTTTCGGTATCTGGATGTATTGCTTCTTCTTGTTTGATACTCTCTACGGTCGGCTTTTCCATAATGCCGTTATTGAGTATTATTTCGTCTGTGGTGAATCCATAATAGGTTTCGCTAGTGTCATTTACTTTTGCTTTGCTTTCGTTCAAATACCCGATAAATGCTCTCTGTCCTTGATTGCTTGAATATTTCGGATCTTTTTTGAATGCTTCAAAGGCATCTTGAAGTTTTAATAATCCAGTCAATCTATCTGCTTTTTCTCCTTCTATTTTTCTGCTTTTTTCTGTCTCTGCCTGGATCTTTTCTCATTGTATTTTATTTTCTTTTTCTTCGGCTTCTTTCAATATCTTTTGAATATTTTCCCTATTGTTTTCATCTCAAAGTTTATCATATACATCACTTATTCCATCACGAATAAATCATGATTTTTCTTTGTTGATATATCCCCAAAAACTCATAGGAGATTTGGGTTTTATGTCTGTTTTCTGAAAAGCTGCATATGCTTCAAAGAGCTCCTCATATTTGTCTTTGCTGGTATCTTTTGTCCAAACTACATTTAGTTTTTCACTTGGATTTTTTGTCTTACTTACATTATTCATGCTCTTTGTTTTAGATATAT
>Ga0118677_10003333_pt1 | contig 30580 bp, 28 predicted proteins | sample AliMusrvi5mmetaG_FD_86154 | JGI IMG/M metagenome (GOLD analysis project Ga0118677, IMG submission 86154) | reverse complement strand
GCATATATTGCTGGAAGCCAGTATGTGCCGCCTCGGCAATCTCGCCGGGCGAATAGATTTCATGCACTACAATCGGGATCGGGAACGACGCGCTTTGCACTTCCCACGTGAACGCGCCGAGGCTGTTGTCCACGAGCTTGTTGTTCCGGTAGGTATAGACGGACAGACCTTGGAAATGCTTTAACCGCTCGGTGGGCATGGCGCAACTTTCTGGCCGGTGCAACACGACGAGGTGCTTGTAATAATAAAAGTTGAGCGTGTACGGATTGATCAACCGCTTCCCATCTTCCGAGAGCCACGACGGGTGCGGGCAGAAGGGTGGGGCGATGAACAGGTAACGACTGCCTTCGACATCTTGAATCTCAAAACCCGGCAGGACGGTCAGCGTCTCATCCGAGTTCGCCTCGCACTGCGCGAGGTAATCATCCCACATCTTCTGGTTGAGCTGCTCGAATGTTTCAGTGAATACCAGTAGTGAGTAACCCGCCTGCCGGGCGGCGCGGGCGCACTCAGCGACTGTGCCAGTGCCGTTGCTGTATTTCGAACGCACACCGATCAAGGCTTTGAACTGTTGGAGTGGCGGCGCGTTGGTGACGGCGACCGGCGGCACAACCTCCAGTTTCACAACTGGTGTGCCCGCCACATATCCACCAAATCCAGCGTGAGCGGAATCACCGGCTAGCCAAGTATACAACCGGTACAACAGCTCACCGTCATCGCTCTTGACGATGCCGTCGCCTGTCTCCAGCAACGTGCCGTCCAAGTCGCCAAGTTTCTCTTCAAACCAAACTTGCCGGTCGCCATAGCCGTAACGGTGGGTGAACTCCGGCGCAATGGTCAACGCGCTGACGCGTCCCTTGCCGACGTTGCGCACAGCACAGATCGTGTAGGTTTGCGGCGGAGTCGGTTCATACACCAGCGCGACGCCGGGTGGATTGAAGAGCGTTAGCCGGGCGCCCGCCATGGTCTTGACCAGCGGCGTCCAGTTTGCGTCACACACCAACGGCATCGTCGGGAAGACCGCCGTACCGTTGAGTTCGCCCATCGGGTAATAGATCCGTTGCAGCCCGGTTGTATTAATCGGACCATTCGTATTAATGTTCTTTGTCCAGCCGTAGCTGGTCTCCACGTAACCCTGCCACGCCCCGGTCCCGCCGACCGAGGCATCGTAAACCCCGCGATGCAGCACGGAAACGCCATAAGATTTCATCTCCTGATTCCAGCCGGCAATACTACCACCGCCACCAGAAGTGTAGGTCAACAATCCGGCGCCATCCTCAACCGCCTGCTTAATCACGCGCATGATGTTGTGATAGTTCACCATTTTGTCAGGATATTTGTTCTCGTAGCTGATGTCCGGCACCTCATCCAAGACAAAGACATTGAATTGCTTTAAGAAGTCCGGTGCCAATGGTTCGAAATAATTAGCCTTCGTCGCCACAAAGCCGCGCGCGGCCAGCTTCTCGGCATAAGTCTTATCGAGCGACGGCTGCCAACTCAGGAACAAGACCGCCGTCGGCTTGGCTTTTGCCGCTTCAACCTTCGCGACGGGCACCTCGGCGGCATTCACCGCCAGAGCCAACCCCATCAGAATCATCCCAACCAAGCCGTGCCGAAAAATAGTCTGTTTCATGCCTGCCTGTGTAACTCCGAATAGATAGCCAGCGCAAACAAAAACGAGTGGGCATCTGAGTGCTCGCCACGCTCGGAGCGTGGTCATTCCGAGCTTGTCGCAGAATCTCCGCCGCCTACACTCCGTCGCCATGAATCGGCTCCCGTCAGCAAGTCGTCCTCCCAATACCGTCCCAAACCCCGATTTCCGGTCAAAAACGGCCATTTTGGGCATTTTTGAGGTATCGGAGGCTCAAAAAGGCCATTTTTGACGGTTTCCGTTGGTCTAAAATTCCGTGCGATAGCGTTCGGACGGCGCGCAATAGCGTTGGCGCGAAGTTTTATAGGGTTCGGACGGCGCGCGATAGCGTTCGGACGGCGCGCAAACGCTATGTCGGGAAGTTTTATAGGGTTCGGACGGCGCGCGATAGCGTTGGCGCGAAGTTTTATAGGGTTCGGGCGGCACGCGAACGCTATGTCGGGAAGTTTTATATCGTTAGCGCGGCGCGCAAATGCAGTGTCGGATCGCTACGCCGAACTGCGCTGCTTGGCGATCACGGCTAGGGCGTCTTGGCCGAACATCATGGCTTTGGCCGGGCCGATACCGCGAATCTCCAACAGGTCGGCGGGGGATTCGGGCAGGACGCGCGCCAGTTCTTCCAGCGTTTTGTCCGGGAAGACATGATACGCCGGCTTGCCCATCCGCCCGGCCCGTTCGCGCCGCCATTTCTTCAGGGCCTCAAACACCGCCACGTCGTAATCCACAGCTTCGGCAACCTTCGCCTTCTTCTCCGCGCGTTTCTTCTTCGGCGCGGCGATCTCCGGCAAGGTGAGGGGAACCGTTTGCTGCCGCAACATGACGGCCCGGCCCAGTTCCGTCAGTGACAACGTGGGATATTCGCCGGTGCTGACGGCAATGCAGCCGGCCCGAATCAAACTGTCCAGCAGCGCCCAGACATAATCCGAGCCTTGCGCAGCGAGCAAACCGTAGGTCGTGAGTTGATCGAGCCGGGCGTCCACGACTTCCTTCGAGCGCGAGCCGGTCAGTGTCTGCGCAATGCGGGCGCGGCCATACCGGCCGTTCACGCGCGCCACACAGCTTAATGTTTTCTGGATGCTGATGGTTTCGTCTTCCGCCGGTTGGCGGACGGCGGTGTTGGTGTGGGCGAGGCAGTTGTCGCAGACGACGCAGCGGGGCGCGGCTTCGGCGTCGCCAAAGTAATCGAGGATGAAGTTGTGCCGGCAAGTGCGATGGTCGGCATAGGCAATGATGCGGTGGAGTTTGCCGAGGTCGCGCTGGCGTTTGCCTTCGAGCCGCTCGAAATCAATCTGGAGATCCTCGAACGCTTTGACCGGCTCGACGAGGCCGGTGGTGTAGGTGCGGTTGCCGGATTCGTATTCGCGCGCAATGAAGCCGGCGCGTTCGAGTTGGTGCAAGGCGCTGCCGACGGCCATCGAGTTCTTCACGGTCGGGAGCTGGTCGGCAATGTCGTCAATTGACATGGTGATCGGCCCGCGCCGGCATAAGACGAGGAGCACGCGGTAGAGGCCGGCAATGATCTCGCGGGTCGGGTTCGCGCCGTCGATGAAGAACTCCTGCGTCCGCACGTCGGCGTAGTTGTAGAGCATCTCGCACCGGGCCGGCTCGCCATCACGCCCCGCGCGCCCGGCTTCCTGGTAATACGCCTCGACGCTGCCGGGGATGTCGAAGTGAATCACAAACCGCAAGTCCGCCCGGTCGATGCCCATGCCGAACGCATTGGTCGCGACCGCCACGTCACAATCGCCGTTCATGAATTTCGTCTGCGCCTTGGTGCGTTGCTCCGGCGTCATGGCGCCGTGGTAGGCGATGCACTTCACGCCGAGTTCCTCTGCCACCTTTTCGACGTTCTTGCGCGTGGAGCAATAGATGATGCCGGTCTTGTATTGGCGGATGGTCTCGATGATCCGCTGGTACTTGGCGGCTTTGCCTTTCACATGGCTGACGGCGAGATGGAGATTGTGCCTGGCAAAACCAGAGACAAAGATCTGCGGCTCGGTCCGCCCAAACTTGCCGAGTGCGAGTTGTTCGACGATGTCGGCGCGGACTTCCGGCGTGGCCGTGGCCGTGAGTGCGATGACTTGCGGCTGGCCGAGCTCTTTCAATGCCCACTTCAGGCGGATGTAGTCCGGGCGGAAGTCGTGGCCCCATTGCGAAATGCAATGTGCCTCATCCACCGCAAACAGCGCGATGGACAGCGGCGCGAGTGCTTGGATGAAGCGCTCGCTCTTGAATCGTTCCGGCGCGATGTAGACGAGCCGGTAGTCCCCGCGTTGCATTCTGCTAATGCGATTGTCGATCTCGGATTGGCCGAGCGAGGAATTGATGAACGTCGCCGGAATCTTCTTCTCCGCCAGCGCGTCCACTTGATCTTTCATCAACGCGATTAACGGCGACACGACGACGGTGATGCCATCCAGCGCGAGGGCCGGGAACTGGTAGCAGAGCGACTTACCGCCGCCCGTCGGCATGATGACCAGCGTGTCCTGCCCGTCGAGGATGGTCTCGATAACATGCTCCTGCCCTTCGAGGAATTCCCGAAACCCGAAGTGTTGTTCGAGGAGCTTGTGGCGTTGTGTCGTGTCGAGCATGAATGAACGAGGTTAGACGGGCTGCGTGTACAATTCCTGAAGCAGTGCCACCGATTTGTCGGTAATTATCTGGAGCGCTTCCGGTGCCAGTTTCGATGCGCTGGATGGCCGGGTTTCGTAACCGCCACGCCGGATAGCTTCCGGCGTGGGAATGTAGCCGACATACCGATTGGACATGTGCGCCATGAAGGTGCGCTTGGCCGGGCTGCGTTGTTTGATTTCCAATTGCGCTTCGACGAAGGGTTCGCCGGGGAGCACGAGAATTGCCAGATCCCCAAGGCGCAACGCTTGGATCTCGTATTCAAATGCCTTTTCCTTCGCCAGTAGGTGTTCCAGATCCATGAGTGACGCGGCGAACGCCCAGTCCCGATTGAAGCGTGTTCGCGCCTTGTCAGTCCACATCGGTTCGGGGTTGGCCTCGATTAATTTCCGGGCATCCTCAAACACCTTGGGCGGGAACTGCCGGAAGGGAATGTCAAAGCGGATCGTCTGATAGGCCAACACCGGCGCATCATCACTGAAGGACGGATTGGTCAGCGCCGTTCGTGTGGCCTCGGAAAGCAGTCGCGCCATGCTCTGGGGCGTGTCTTCACGCTGGGGAGTAAAGGCATCGGCATGGTGGACGTTGCCGCAACAGCCGTTCACAACCAACGGAATCGCCCCGGGGAACATTGTGCGCCGCACTTCCTCCGCCCAGGCCCCCGGCCAATCGCTGTGGATTGAAGTATGCGGGTTCCAGTGAACGGGATGACACGTGTGATGCAACAGGGCGGCGACAGTTTGGAGTGCCGGGGTAGTGAAGAGCGCGACGCCCACCTCGGGATCGCTCGGGCCTTCCCGATACAGTCCGGCATGGGGCCGGTTGTCCAATCCCATCTGGGCCGTGCCGTCGCGCAAAACGATGCGCCGGTTGAACGAGACGCGGGATTCATACGAGCTGCCAAAAAGCAATTGCACCGGTTGCAGGTTCGCCACGGCCGCGCGGATCAAGGGTTTGATCTTCGCCATCGCGAGCGGGCCGTAGGCCGGATCGGAACCACGGATCCACGGATACTTCTTCGTGGCGGCAAAGCGGTCGGTCAGCATGATGTGACCCAACGACGGGGAAGAATGATTTTGCACCACATGCACCGCGACGGCATCCCGCGCGAAGCCACATTCCGTCGCGGCAAAATCACGGATGGCATCGGTCCACTCCTGGGTCACGGCGAGCAGTTCCAAGGAAAGCAGCAGGAATCGCTTGTCGGCTTGCTGGAAAACAATGGCCCGGGCATGCAGGTCGTTGATGATGAATTGGGCTGGCCGGTAAGCGCCGATGTTGCCGTCAATCTGCATGCCCAGTTGTGGATTGATGGTGGTCTCAGCCACGCCGACTTGAAGTGTTTGATGCATATGCTTGCGTTTACCCGGTAATTGCCGGCAAGTCAGCAAAGATTTCGCGGACGCTGGATGACCGCGCCGGCAAACTACTGGACACTGCCGTGATGATGTGGTGTCATCCGCGACAATGAAATATACAATTTTAGGCAAGACCGGGTTGCGGGTGTCGCGGTTGGGCTTCGGCTGCATGCGGTTGCCGATGACGCCGGCTGGCGCGGTTGATCGCACACTGGCGATCCCCATGTTGCATCGCGCCGTCGAACTCGGCATTAATTACTTCGACACGGCCGTCGGGTACTGCAATAGCGACAGCCAGCGCGCGCTGGGTGAAGCCATGGAAGGCCGGCGCGACCAAGTGGTGTTGTCCACGAAAAACCCGCTGCACGAGGCGCCCGCCGACTCGTGGTGGGCGCGGTTGGAGGAGTCCCTCAAGTTTCTGCGCACCGACTACATTGACATCTACAACATGCACGGCCTGACTTGGAACACATGGGTCAAACATATCGACACGCCCACCGGCAAGTTGAAATTGCTGCAACGCGCGCATGCCGAGGGCTTGATTCGCCATATCTGCTGTTCGTTTCACGACACGCCGGCCGCGTTGGTCAAGCTCGCGGAGACCGGTGTGCTTGCGTCGATTACGCTTCAGTACAACTTGCTCGACCGGGCCGTCGAAGCGGAATTGCATCGGCTCAAGGAATTGAATGTCGGCGTGGTGGTGATGGGGCCGGTCGGCGGCGGCCGGCTCGGCGTGGACAGCGAACGGATTCGCGCGTTGACGGGGCACAAGGTTGGCAGCGTTCCCGAAGCGGCGCTGCGCTTTGTGCTCGCGCACCCGGCGGTGAACGTGGCGTTGTCCGGCATGAGCACGCTGGCAATGTTGGAGGAGAATGTGGCGTGCGTCGCGGATCGGGAACCGTTCACGCCGTCCGAGATCGGCGCATTGGATGCCGAGATGAACGATGTCCGGACGAAACGCGGGGTGACTTGCACGGCGTGTGGTTACTGCCTGCCGTGCGCGTCGGGCGTGGATATCCCCGGCAACTTTGGCGTGTACAATAACTATACGATCTACGGCCTGAAGGAGAATTCGCAGCGGGCTTATGCCGGTTTGTCCGGTTCGGCGGTGCATTGCATCGAGTGCGGTGCCTGCCTGCCGAAGTGTCCCCAGAAGATCGACATTCCGAATGTGCTCCGCAAAGTCGTGGCGGAGTTGGACACGCAGTTCGACGGTTGGGGGACCTTGTTCACCGTGACCGGCCTGCACGAGAACCGGATTCAAGCGCGGGTCACCGTGCGCAATCTCACGGATCGTGCCTTGCCGGCAGTCGCCAGCTTTGAATTCGCCGATGCGGTGACTTGCCAGCCGGCACAAATGAATTTCACGAAGCTGATTGCCGGTGCCACCGAATCGCATCCAGTCCAGATTACCGCGCCCGATGGCGTCGGCATCATCGAGGGCCAAGTGCGGACAGTGGCCGGCAATGAACTGCGCGCCAGTGCCATTCGCGTGCCGTTCCTGGTGATTCCACGCGACCACATCCGGTGGCACCAAGCGAAACTGACCGCCGAAGATTTCCGCGGGCGGCAGGATGTTTTGGCCGATCACGGCTTCCGGGTCGGGCTGCGCCATGACGATGACCGGGTGTTTGTCGAGTTGGAGATCCGTTCGAAGTTGCACGGGTTGGGCAAGCCTGGTGAATCGTCCGGGGCGCGGGTGGAACTGTACGTGGACATGCGCCCGACGGAGCAAGGATTTGGCCGGCCACCGTACAGCGACGGCGCGGAACATTTCTTTGTTTCACTCGGCCAACCCGGCGGCAACGGGGCGCGGTCGGGCAAGACTTACCATTTGAACCAGCGGAATGAGCGGGCCAAGGATGGCGTGCGGGTAATGCTTGAGTTGCCGTTCGCGGAGTTTCTGAAGCCGGGTTGGCCGATGCCGAAACGGATGGGGCTGGACTTCATGTTTGTGGTCTGTGACACGGAAGGCCGCGACCTCGGTTATCCAACCTATGGCGGACGCAATGCGCTGTATCAGGATCCCAGCCGATTCACCGGCGCGATTTTATTGTGAGCATGCTTTAAGCAAATGGAATGCAGTCGGAAATCACAGTCGATTATTTTGATTTCTTAGTGTGCGTGCTGCTGACTGGCGCGTTGAACTGATTCGTCAGATCCAACGAGGTGAACAATTGCCCGAGGACCGGGGCGGTTGAATGCTGCGGACCAAAATACTGGCCGCTAGCTTGATTGCCTTGCCGCACTTCAACCCCGTATCCAGCAAACTCCTTCCCGGAGGCTTTGACGGTCGACTCCTTGGCTCCCGCTTTCTGGGAAGTCGAAGGAGTGGAGTGGGTTGGTGTGAAGATGATGCTGGCGACTTCCGATGTGAGCGTCAGGGTGACATGCGCGGCGAGTGTGACCGGTGTTTCGTGTTGCAACGCAACGGCAATCTTTTGGCTGTGAACATCCTTATCAAAGATGCAATAGCGCAGTGTCAGGTCGGAATAACTTTGCGACGTTGTGTTTTGGAGCGTGATTTCCAATTTCTCAGTCCGCATTTCGATTTTAACATTCTTGTTGGTGCTGGCATATGTTGTGAAGTTGTCGGTATTAACCTTGATGGTGATTGGATTGCCTAGACTGGTTTGTGATCGGACGACCGCAGTCGTACCCGCCAGCAGCAATATGGTTAAAGCAACCCTGATCAGGCGCAATTTGAGGCATGGATTCTTCATCGGGATTCTCCTAATTAGACATTACAACACCGTTGTTACCGGAAAGTTCCGCATCGCTTAATTAACCAGGCCATTATTAGAAAATCTAAGGTGCACGCAACTGGATTGGTCGACCGCCCTCGATTGCCGATTGCCGGATCGCCAGGGTAATCTCCTGATCGAGGCGCGCTTGCAATGCCCCGTAACTTGGCGCGGTGTTGTTGCGCACGGCATTGATCAAACTCAGAATGCAGCCCGCGACACCGATTTCGTCGTCGTGCCATTGAAAGTTTGACCCTTGGGCGTGCGTCAGGAATGGATTGTCCCATCTGACGATGGGTAAGTCGGGATCGCCGGTGCTAGCAACCATGGCCACTAGCGCCCCGCCATCCACACGCTCCCACCGCCGTTCCAACGTGATGAAGCGCGGTGCCTCGCCGTCAGGTGCCAATAAGCTCAGTTTTTCCTGCACATCCAACCCAACTCCCACCGTGATGCCCATCCCTTTCTCAGCCAGGAAGCGGCTGGATCGCCACCAGCGCAATGGGCAGTCGTACCCCACATCAGTCCAGTGAAAAACGCCAACTTGCCCACCTTCGAACTCGATGAGACCATGCTCTTGGGTCTCGCGGCGTTCCCCATGGGAGCCAGCCAGACGTGACCAATGCGAAACTAGATCGTACGACTTCACCACGCCGCTGACTTGCACAGGTTTGGTCTCGAAACCTAAATACGAGCGCAAGACGCTCACACCATGGTAGCCGTGTCCGGCAAAATCGTTAAACGAAGAATACACCCGCCCGAATAAACCAGTGGCGATCAATTTGAGTTTGATTTGTTCGAGTGGGCGGCGGTGAAATTGTTCGGACACCTCGATCTTCAAGCCCCGTTCGTTGGCCGCAGTGATGATGGCATCGGCCTCAGTGAGCTTGTGGGCGATGGGCGTTTCGAGGAGCACATGCAAACCGCTTTCCACGGCCATCAGACCGACCTCACCATTGGCCGGATAAGCCACAGACACAATGCCGATTTGCGGGGTGGTGTCCTGCACTAATTTATGGATGTCGGTGTACCAAGGAACACCCAGGGTCTCGCCTAATTTCCTAGCGGAGGCTTCGCCACGGCTCCACACGGAAACGAGCTCCACATCATCCTTGAGTGCCTTCAGCAACGGCCCATAGAGGTAAGTCGAGCGTTTGGCGGCACCGATAATGGCAATGCGAACAGCACTGTGATTCATAATGTGGTTTTTGCTGATCACATATTAACGGACAATCATCCAATCAATGAGTGCACCTTCCGGTGCTGGTTTTTCGAATTGGACGACAAACCCATTCGCGTCGCGTTTTACCACTGCGCGATTACCAATCCAATTTTGTTCGATGAATACTGCATAATCATCGTCGGCCTCCGGGATTGAAAATGTCACGTTAACGCTGGTTTCGCCGGCTTTTATAGCCACGTGTTTGCCGCGCAGATTGTGTGCGGCTTTGGTGTCGCCGGAAAGTCCTTTGACACTCATTGAGCCGTCTAGACGCGCCCCACCGGTAAACTGCAATTCACCCGAATCTGGTGCCACAGTCAATGCAGCCTCCTGATTGCCACCGTAACGCCACTTGATCGGCTGCGGACGATTGTGCGGTTGCAGGAATTGAATCGCTGCGTAGCTCGTGTCAGCGGCAAACCGGATGCCAAAGTTGCAGTTCGCATCAAATTCCAGATATTTGTTCCACGGCGGATTCCGGTCATAACGTTCGGCATTGTCTTTTTCGATGCTGATGGACGGATTGCCGTGGACGAGCAACACGCTGTCGCGCATGACCGATCCCATGTTGCCGATGTCGAAGACTGGAGCGGGGAAAACCCCTGGCACCTGATCCCACATCCAACTCCGAAATGGAATTGGCTTGAAGGGATCAGGACCAATAGCTTGTTCGAGGGAATCACCCGGCGCGAAATCCGCCGGCATTTTGGTAAACGAAGTCGGGACGAGTTTTACAGTGCGATTCGGGTTGTTGACCCCTTGTGACACATCGTAGACATTGGCACCGGGCGCGATGATATAGCGCATTCTTTTCTCATGCGTGTCGGTTGAATAATTCTCCGGCTTGTAAAGAAGTGGCGAGCCGGCGGCCTTGGCCCCCCAATGATGACGGACAATCTCAATGTCTGTGGAACCGTCGGCATATTTTCGAACGCTATCGATTAGGTACCACCGGCGGACATTCGAACCTTTCGGCACATACTCATCCCGCTCATCGACTGCAAAATAACGCCCCACCACTTCATCTCCGAGCGGCACCTCCGCCGGGAAATGAATCTGCCCACCAACCATGTGGTTGGGTAATCCCGTGTAATTGGTCTGTGTTGCCAAGTCATGGTTCCATCCGTGGATGATCTCGCTCGGCCGCACAATGCAGACCCAGCCATTGGTGATCCATTTCGCGGGATTCAGGTTAATCATCGGCCGCCCTGTTCCGAGTGTCGAGCCGGTCGATCCTTTGTAGACGAGTTCGCCAGTGTCGGGATTCCACTTCTCTACTTGTCCGCGAAAAATATCGGTCTCACTTTCAATGAACGCGGCATACAGGACGCCGTTTTCGTCGCCCGCAGTCGAATGCACATCGCCCATGTATTTGAACCGGGCATCGAACAAATAATTGTCACCCTGGGAATAGTTATGCCGCCACATCCGCACATCGAAAGTCTGATTCTCGTTGTGCGAATAGGTCTCCAGATTAAAGATGCTCACATGGTTCTTGTTGCCCATAATCGCACCCTTGGGCTGATCCGCCTCGGTGTCGGCGACGAAATACCATTTCTGCTTTTCCTTGTCGTATCCTAGTGACTTAACATAGAGCCGCTGAACGATGCCCCATTCGCCGATACTCATGAACATTCCTGGGAAAATCCCGCGAATTGTCGCCACATAGAACCGCCGATCCTTGCCAGCTTTGACATCTTCTTGTAGCCAATCCCGATAACTGGTGGAGCCTTGTAGGATTGTGTTCTTCAGCGACACCATTGGAAAGTAATCCCAAAACGGTAAGCTCTCGCCTTGGGGCAGATTCAAGGTGCGGTCAATCTTCATCCCGGTCGTCTGCGGCGGATAAATCTTTGGTGAGGTCCCGCGCACGTCGATTACTGTTACGCCAGTGGTCGCCCGCCAATGTTTTGCCGGAGCTGGCGGCGGTGGATCGCGCAATTCGGTTTGCGTGTTGTTCTGCGGAGTCCAGCCTTTCGCGGCTGTCACCGGAATGACAATCACTCCGCCGCCTGCAGCCATGATGTCACCCGCTGCCTTGCGAAACGTCGCTTCCGCATCCACTGGCGCAGTTATCGGCCCAAATTGATCAAGTGAGTATACTGCCTCGTTCAAATTGGTTTGCGCCCTGAGCGACAGACAGCTACCTGCCAAAACAATTCCCACCACAATGCTGTTGCGATAACTTTTCATGCTGGTTCTCCGATTTTCGATTGTGCCATGTCGCAGGCGCTAGTGAAGGATGGGGTGACCGACGGGATTTGAACCCGCGACAGCCAGATCCACAATCTGGAGCTCTACCAGGCTGAGCTACGGCCACCGATTTCGCACATTGTTTAGCATCGCTCGCGGCGAGGGTCAAGCACACCCTTGATCTTGAAGAAAACGACGTGCCCCGCGCGATTTGATTTGCTTCTCCAGTTCGCGAGCCGGGATGTAGTCAGGGACAATTGTTGACCAAGCCACCTGCCAGTCCTGTGCTCTCGCCGTCGCACGTGTCTCGCCGTGGCAATGTTGGGTAACCCGGCGGCTGAGATCGTTGGTGATACCCACATAGTGGCGATCCAATGAAGCCGACAATAGAATGTAGACGGTAATGCTCATTTTAGATTTACCGAATGGCTAGGAACTAATAAACCACAACCCCGCTCGGAGCGGGGCAAGTCTGGAGCTCGGCTTTACCACGCGCCGAGCGTGGCACCACCAAAAGCGAATGCGACTTTAGCATTGCAAGCGGGGAGGGTCAAGCTATCGTACCGCAATCCTGTGAATCGTATCCGTCTTTTACCTGAACACGTCGCGAACCAAATCGCCGCCGGCGAAGTGGTGGAACGTCCCGCGTCCGTCGTCAAGGAACTCGTCGAGAATGCGCTTGATGCCGACGCCCGGCGCATCACTGTCACCATCAAAGCCGGCGGACGCTCGGCGGTCGTCGTGGCCGATGACGGCTTTGGCATGGGGCGGGATGACGCGCTGCTGGCGCTGGAACGCCATGCCACCAGCAAGATTGAAAAGGCGGAAGACCTGCACAGCATCCGCTCGCTCGGGTTTCGCGGCGAAGCCGTGCCGAGCATTGCCGCCGTGTCGCGCTTCACGCTCACCAGCCGGGAACGCGGCGCGCTGGCCGGCACGCAAATCGAAATCGCCGGCGGCAAAATCATTTCTGTCAAAGATGTCGGCACCGCCGAAGGGACAACGGTCGAGGTGCGCAACCTGTTCTTCAATCTGCCGGCCCGCCGCAAGTTTCTCCGGTCGGAACAAACCGAGACGGCGCACATCGAGCACATCGTCACGCTCTGCGCGCTGGCGCATCCGACCGTGGCGTTTCGGCTGGTCGTGGAGGAGCGGACGCGCTTCGATCTCGCGCCGGCCACGGAACTGGCCGGCCGGCTCCGCGAACTTTACGGCAACCAACTGGTCGCGCAATTGCTGCCGCTGGACGGGGAGGGGATCCATGGGTTTGTCGGCAAACCCGGCATCAGCCGCGCCGACCGGAGCCAGCAACACATTTTCGTGAATGGCCGGCCCGTCGAGAGCAAGGGCATCAACTACGCCTTGCTGGAGGGCTACCACACCGGGCTGATGAAAGGGAAATTCCCGGTCACATTCCTGTTCCTCGAAATCAATCCCGAACTCGTAGACGTGAACATCCACCCGGCCAAGCGCGAAGTCCGGTTCCGCGACGAGTTTGCAGTCCGGCAATGCGTGACCGCCGCCGTCCGCCAAGCGCTCGCGCCGGTCGGGCCGACGTTCCAGCCGGTCACCAGCACCGGCTGGCCGCAGTCCGCGCCGTCGGCAACACCGACACCATCACCAGCGACCGAAACGCAAACCACATTACCGGTGGTGGACACGCCGGCCGCGACGGCCACGGTCGAAACCGAGGACGGCCAGTGGCGGGTGCTGGGCGCGATTGGCCGGTTGTATGTGTTGATCGAATCGCCGGAAGGCTTGGTGCTGATGGATCAGCACGCGGCGCACGAACGCGTGTTGTTCGAGCGGATGCTCAAGGAGTTGACGGTGGAAACTGCGCCGGCGCAGAAGCTGTTGCTGCCGGTCACGCTGGAGCTGGACGCGCGCGACGCCGAGTTTCTGGCCGGCAACCTGAAGACGCTGCACAAGCTCGGGCTTGGCGTCAGCGAATTTGGCGAGCGGACATTTCTGATTGATGCGGTGCCGCCGTATTTCAAGTTGGACAACCTCGCGCAGACGTTCCGCGACATCGTGGACGAGCTGCGGCAAACGGGCGAACAAGTCCACGCCCGCCGGCTGGGCGAGGACAAGATCGCGACGACAGTGTGCCGGCACGCCGTCAAGGCGCGCGACCCGCTGCAAGGCGAGGAACTGCGGGCGTTGCTCCGGCAACTCCACCAATGCGACCTGCCGTACACCTGTCCGCACGGGCGCCCGACACTGATCCAGATCAGCTACGCCGAGTTGGAAAAGAAGTTCGGCCGGAAAGTGTAGCCGGGCTACCCCGCTTCCACCGTCAACATCGCGAGCGGATCGCAGCCGGTGATTCTGGTGTAATCGCCAACGGGATCGTTGCCGCCTTGCTTGGTGCCGGTCCAGACGTTTACCACGGCAGCGGTGACATGCGCTGTCGCGTCAATGACCAATTTCCAATGACCTGTGCTGCCCCACTCCAATCGGGAACACGCGCCGGTGAGCATCTGGGCCGGGTCGTCATTGGCCAGATGGCAGAAGCCTTTGCCGAAGTTGAACCAATAACCGTTCTTCAAGCCCGGCCCGCTGCCGGGTTTCAGGTAGGGACTCCAGAAGAGTTGGCCACCGGCGGGATAGCGGGTCACGTCCCGGTAAAACATGCCGTCCCAAGGCAGACCGGCGCGGACGCCGCCGCCCCAAAGGAAATCAGTCGGCAACGGGTTGTTCGGGTCCGGCCATTTCAACCCGGAATCATACCGGGCCATCATCGGCAGACATTCTGGGTTCTTCGTGCCGACGAGTTCGTTGGTGTAGCCGACGAGCCGGTAAGCGTCCGCCGTTGGGCCGACGGGCGCTGCTTGATGGGCGAATTGCTGGCGAAGCAAATCGGCATCCGCGATGGGCGGATGCCGATGCTTGTGATGGTGATGTTCCATCGACGACTGTCGATCAGGCCGTGGCCTGCGCCGCCGTGCCGGACTTCGTGACGGATGGCGTGGCCGTGGTCGGCTTGCTGGGATGCGCGCCGATGTCCACGATAATGCGCGCCACCTGATACTTTTGGTAAAAGTCCGGGTTACTGACCCGGTACTTCTCCATCAATTTGTCCAACTGCCGTTCCAAGGTCCGATCATTCGCCAGCAAGGCGGCTGGCAACTGGTTCGTCGCGCTCTTGGTGCCGGCCTTGGCTTGGCGCGGCTTCGTCAGGATCGTGCCGAACGCGTCCGACTCCGTCTCCAAGGTGTCCAGATCGGATTGCGCCAAAGTGTTATTGGCGACCAGCGCGGCCAAGTTATCCTTGCCGGCTTGAAGGATGTTCGTGCAATTGGTCTGGCACTTCTCTTCCGCGCCGTGCTTCAAGTCGGCAGCGGTGAAATCCACCTTGGCGAACAACTCATGATTGTTCTGGCTGTCGGCATAGGCGGCGACCGCGCCGGCGACAATCACGGCAGCGGCGGCGAGCCGTTGGCGGACAGTGGTTTTGTCTTCGGTAACGCCGGTGGTGACACCGGCCTGCGTGGTTTGCAGGCTGTCAACGTATTTGATGCCTGTGTCGAGCTGATTCCGCGCGGCGGAGAACGCCGCGTTGGTTTGCCAGATCGTCGTATTGGCGTCTAGCACCCCCAGAGTCACCCCTTGCATTTTGCGATGGGCCATTTCTCGGTGGTTCATAATATTCCTTGAACCAAATTTTTAAATTACCGTCAAGCCAGAATTTTAGTGGGGATTCTGTTCCGAGCCACCGGCCCCTGTTGTCGATCCGAGACTGACGAAACGAATTCGACGAGAACGGGTACGCAAGCCGATTTTGACTAGCCGAGCCAGTGAATTGGCTGGTGTAACTGATAACTAATCTCGCAAAACCCGCTTGACGCCGCCGCCGAAAAGTCGAACACTCGCCACTGCCTTGCCACGCGCGAAGCGTGGCGAGCGGGGCTGGCCGCCGCCAGCGTCAGGAATGCACAGATAAAAAGGCGCTGAACGGAATCAGCCCGATTACAATCGGTAGAATGCGGTAAAGTAAACTGTTCGACAAAAAAGGAGGCAAAATGCCAAGAACTGGGATGCACAAAGTAACCGCGCTGGCAGATGTCAGATTTCTAGCCAATGTCGCGGGGGAAAAGATGGAAGAAGTAATGGCGGGAGTTCTGGGTAAGCGCCCATGTGAAACCCGCCAATGGGTGTCACTCGGAAAGGGAGAGTCTCGTGACGATATAAATCTCATTTTCGGGATTGACCCTGATTGTCTTCCGCGCGAGCCAGTGCTGATTTTGGAGGGTGAGAGGTTTGTGAAGCCTTCTGCCTTGAGTCCACTTCCCATAACGCTTTTCGGACTTCTGAGGGTAGAGGGAGCAAAGTAATAGGGTCTAGCTCCACTCCGGCGTAGCCCGTGAGGCGAACTCATGCGCGATGACAATATCGTATTGATCGATAAGACCATTCAGAATCTCATTCGTATACAGGAGGGGGATTCGCCTTCTGACCGTGTTGCCGGGCGGATACAGTTCTTGTTTCGACAGTTAAAGCAGCGTGCGATCGCGCAGGCTCATCTGCCCGAAGAGACAGCCCGCAGATTGGTTCAGGTTATGGACCATCCGTCCATCCAGAGCCAGTTACCTTCCGACTGGAAGCGGATTCTCTTCCTGTCTTTTCCTCCAAGCCTCGCTCATTCTTGTTTTCCAGAGTTAGAATTTGCCAAGGTCGCATTTTCCGACCGGCGGCTGAGGACACGACATTCTACCAGCGACGCCATGCTGCGTCGTCTCCCCGGCGGCTTAGGTACAGGGAAGCGGCGATGAAGAGAGAATGGCTAATTCGGTCGAGCCAACTCACGCCTTGGCGGGCGCTCGCGGCTCACCTTGAGCGTTGGACTTGAAAGAAAATATGACTCAGGTTGAAATCTTAGAGCTTACACGCCGGCGATTTGTGGAACACATGGCGCCATTCCACGGTTGGATACGTTCAATCGTTAATCTATCGGCCGGTGCGCTCACTTTGCTTGTTGGCCTCCAGGGCCAGTATGTAGGACCGCACTCAAAAGGTTTATGGCTGTTGCGATTATCATGGGGAATTCTGGCGAGCACAATATTGACTGGCGTGTTTGCTTTGATGTCGGAATGGAGGACTCCGCTAGATGCCGGAATGAAGCTCTATAAGGTTCTGAAAGATGAGGGGGTAGAGAGTGCAAACCGCTACTTGGCGGACAATCCGATATACAGCCCAAGGAATTCACTTCGAGCAGCCGTGCCAATCACGTTCTTTTTGTTTTGCTCTTCTGTCGTTTCGATTGCTGTATTTGCGATATGGAATCTAGGTTCATAAATGGAAAAGCAGGTTGTTTCACGAAAAAGAGTTGCTGACCATGGCGAGGTTTTAACTGCCAAGCGGGAGGTCGCGGCCATGCTCGATTTGGTGAAACAGGAAACGGAACGGATCGAATCCCGATTTCTGGAGCCGGCTTGCGGCGATGGTAACTTTCTGACGGAAATTCTGGAGCGGAAACTGCGCGTCGTCGAATCCCGGTACGGCAAAAGTCAGTTGGATTATGCGCGGAATGCCGTACTGGCCGTGTCCTCCGTCTATGGGAAGCCTATGCCCGTGGCGAGGAGTTGGAAACTCACGCCTATCAGTTTATTCACACAGTAAAACCGGAGGAGATATTCAACATGAATAGGGAAATGGATCAGGGAAAAGCACTGGTGGCATTTGAAAAACACTCGATTCGTCGTTTCTACGATGAATCCGAGGAAGCCTGGTATTTTTCTGTCGTTGATGTGGTGGGCGCGCTGACGGATAGCGTTAATCCCCGAGATTACTGGTTCAAGATGAAAATCCGGGTGAAAACCGAGGATGGATTTGAGCTGTCGACAATTTGTCGACAACTGAAGTTGACCTCTGCGGACGGCAAGAAATATGCGACCGATTGCGCGAATGTGGAGGGTTTATTCAGGATTATTCAGTCCATCCCATCGCCCAAGGCTGAACCATTCAAGCAATGGTTGGCCAAGGTGGGTTACGAGCGGATTCAGGACATGAGCGATCCGGCCCGTTCGCTTGATCGCGCCCGGGAGTACTGGCAACAGCATGGCCGGAGCGAAAAATGGATTCAACAGCGGATGATGGGGCAGGAAACCCGCAACAAGCTCACTGACTACTGGAAAGATCACGCCATCAAGGGCGAGGAAGAATACGCCATTCTCACCAACATCATCCATCAGGAATGGAGCGGGGTTTCGGTCAAGAAACACAAGGCGATCAAGGGGCTGAAGGCCCAGAATCTGCGCGACCACATGAGTGAGGCCGAGTTGATCTTTACGGCGCTGGCGGAGCTTTCCACCCGCCAGATCGCCGAAAGCGTGGTGGCCACCGGCATGCCGGAAAACGCGGCGGCTGGGAAGAAGGGCGGACGAATCGCCAAACGCGCCAGGCGGGAGTTGGAGCAGAAAACGGGAAAAAGCGTGGTGACCGGCGAAAACTTCCTGCCGCCGGGACAGGAAAATCCGAAGATAGGGAACCGCGAATGAACGCGAATCAACGCGAATTCAAGACACCTGCTGCTGCGGATCATATTGGCGTCCATTCGCGTCCATTGGCGGTTAAAGAATTCTTCCCGCCCCGGCCGGCATCGCGGCCCCACAATTTTCACCACGAAAAGACGCGCCCAAGATAAATCGAAAAATCGGGGGCAACACCGTGCTTGTCGAATGAATGCCGGCAAACTACACTACGGTCGATGTCGCCACAGATTCACAGATCAACACAGAGGAAGAAACCAATCACCAGTTACCGCTAACCAATAACCAAAATCAATTCGCGTAGCTTCGGCTGCTGTCCAACACGAAACTGACAATTTCACTCCATGGACGGCGTTGAAGGCGCGCCCGCAAGGGCGTGTCTGAAAACGTTCCATGGAAGGCATGTCAGTGCCTGTGTTGGGGCGTGAGTAGGTCACGCCCCTTCGTTTTTTCAGGCACAATCATCCTTCCACGGAAGCCATCCCCGACAGGGCTGAATCGCACGCGCGAGCGAGGAAGCCTTGTCCCCAATCAACCCAAGTCCTCTACCTTGGAAGCGGCGGACTGAGCCAGTCCGCCCTACCGGCATCTGTGGTAGGGCGCGGTGGCCCACCGCGCCGCATCCGCTTCCATCACCCCAGGGAGAAATCCTGTGTTGATGGAAAAGCAGATCATCTCCCGGAAACGAGTTGCCGATCATGGCGAGGTGCTGACCGGCACGCGCGAGGTCACCGCCATGCTCGATCTCGTCAAACCAGAGACCGAGCGGATTGATTCGCGCTTCCTTGAGCCGGCTTGCGGCGATGGGAATTTTCTGACGGAAATTCTGGAGCGGAAACTGTGCGTCGTGGCAGCGCGGTACGGCAAAAGTCAGTTGGATTACGAGCGGAATGCCGTGCTGGCCGTGTCCTCCATCCGCATTCACGGCTATGCCCGGCACCATCCCTTGCCGGCATCGAAATCCGCAAAAAACCGCGTATTTTAAGGGGTTTTCTAGTCGCGGGGAGATTGTCAGGGCGCAAAACGGCATTGTCAGCAGCCAAAACGCGATTGTCAGCTGACACGATGTCAGTGTCAGCAGCCAAAACAGGACTGTCAGGGGTCAAAACGCGATTGTCAGGGAGCGCGGGGAGATTGTCAGCGACCAAAACGGGACTGTCACCTGACACGATGTCAGTGTCAGCAGCCAAAACGGGAATGTCAGCGACCAAAACGCGATTGTCAGCAAGGCTGGGGAGATTGTCAGCAAGGCTGGGGAAGGTGCCGGGCAGGCTGCGCACCCGGGCAGTATGGCGGCGGTGGTGGTTGACCACCCCGGGATGGGATGATCCGCGCCCGCGTCCGGTGGTTCTCTGGTGACACGCGCTTCGTGTTTCACCGGCATGATACCGGAACACGGCGCTTGACAGTATCGGCGGCGGTATTACTCTGTCAGACATGAGTAACATTACCAAAGATTCCGTTGTCCGTTTCAGCGTCTCGCTGTCGCGCCGGCTGGCGCGCGAGCTGGACCAGATGACCGCTGAGAAAGGTTACGACAACCGCTCGCTGGCCATCTCCGACATGATTCGCGCCCATCTCATCGAACATCGCCAGCAACAAGGCACCGGCGAGATTGCCGGCAGTATCACGCTGGTGTATGACCATCACCGGCATCACTTGCAGGATTTGTTGACCGATTTGCAACACGAGCACCGGGAAGTGATCATCTCGGCCCTGCATTGTCATTTGGATCACGACAACTGTCTCGAAGTCCTCGCTGTGCGCGGCAAGGCGTCCGAGATCAAGAAACTCGCCGACGAGTTGATCGCCGCCAAGGGCGTCAAACACGGCAAGCTCACCATCACTTCGACCGGCAAGGATTTACCCGCCTGATGTACAGCCGGGATGGAGTTTGGCGGTGATGCACCACGACTTTCTTGATCGCTACAGCCGGCTGGAATCGCCGGTGCATCGCCTACCGGCTGGGGTTAAACTTGTTTCGGCTTTGTTACTCGTGCTTGTGCTCGTCCTCATGCCGGCGGCGGTGCGGTGGTTTTTTGTGGTGGTCGCGGGTGGATTGGTCGGGGCGGCACTGCTGGCGCGGATTCCGTTCAGTTACCTCGGCAAACGGTTGCTGCTGGTCGAGCCATTTGTCCTCGGCATGGCGGCGCTGACGTTGCTCCAACCGGGTGGGTTGGCGATATTTTTAGGGATTGTCGTGAAAAGCACGCTCTGTCTGTTCGCGATGATTTTGTTGGCGAACACGACGCCGTTTGCGGCGCTGCTGGTGGTGTTGCGCCGGGCGCGGTGCCCAACCATTTTGGTGACGACGCTGGCGTTGATGTACCGGTATTTGTTTGTGCTCATGGATGAGACGGAGCGGATGAACCGCGCCCGGCACAGCCGCACCTTTACCCGGCAACGCTGGCTCGTGTGGAAAACTCTGGCGAGCGTCATTGGGCAATTGTTCGTGCGTTCGACGGAACGGGCGGAACGAATTTACGCCGCCATGTGTGCGCGAGGTTGGAAATGATGCCGGCACTCGAAGTCCGCGATTTGCATTTCCGGTATCCCGATGGGCACGAAGCGTTGCGCGGCGTGAGTTTTGCGGTGGGCGATGGGGAATGTGTCGGCTTGATCGGCCCGAACGGTGCCGGTAAATCCACGTTGCTGTTGCATTTGAATGGCATCTTGCCGGAACAAATCAGCACACCGGCGGTTTATGTCGGCGGCGTGCCGATCATTGAGAAAAACCTACCAGTAATTCGCCGGCAAGTCGGGCTGTTGTTTCAGGATGCTGACGACCAGATCTTTTGTCCGACAGTTTTTGAGGACGTGGCGTTCGGGCCACAGCAGTTTGGTTTGGATGCGGCTAAAGTCCGGGAGGCGTTGGCGAAAGTTGGGCTGGCCGGTTATGAACAGCGGTCACCGCAGCACTTGAGTCGCGGAGAAAAGCGGCGTGTCTGTCTGGCCGGCGTGTTGGTATGCGATCCGCAAGTATTGGTGTTGGACGAGCCGACGGCTGATCTCGATCCACGCGGCCGGCGGGAATTGAAGGCCTTGTTGCGACAGATCCCGGCAACCAAATTGATTGCGTCGCATGATTTGGAGATGGTGGTTGAATTATGTCCCCGGTCACTGGTGTTGGATGGTGGAGTGATCGTGGCCGATGGTGAAACGCGGGCGCTGCTGAACGACACGGCGTTGATGTTGAAACACGGTTTGGAGTGTCCACACATCCTGCAACATCAGCATCCACATTAAATCACTGCAATTGATCATCAGTCGTGCGAGGCGCGGTAAGCTTGCATTTGTGACTGTTCGTGGCTAGAAAATCCCAGCTATGAGCTTACTCATTACCGGTTCCATCGGACTCGACAGCGTCAAGACGCCACTCGAAGAACATCACGACTTGCTCGGTGGCTCGGCGAGCTACGCGGCGATTGCCGCCAGCTTCTTCACGCCGGTCAATCTCGTCGGCATCGTCGGCGAGGATTTTCCGAAGAAGTATATCGAATTGTACCGGAAGCACGGCGTCAACCTTGATGGTCTCGAAATCGTTGCCGGTAAGACATTCCGTTGGTCCGGCGAATACGAGTGGAATATGAACAATCGCCGGACATTATCGATTGCACTCAATGTCTTCGAAAAATTCAATCCAACTCTGCCGTCGCAGTATCGGAAAGCGCCATTCGTTTTCCTTGCCAACATCTCGCCGCAACTCCAGATGCACGTCCTCAGTCAAGTGTCGAAGCCGAAATTCGTTGTGGCCGATACAATGGATCTCTGGATCAACATTGCGAAAGACGCGTTGCTGGAATTACTGAAGAAGATCGACTGCCTAATCTTGAACGAGAGCGAGGCGCGCGAGTTACTGAAAGAAACCAGTCTCATCAAAGCCGGGCGCGCTTTACTGAAACTTGGTCCGAAATACGTCTGCATCAAAAAAGGTGAACACGGTTGCCTGCTCTTCGGCAAAGACCTATTTTTCAGCGCGCCGGCCTATCCGCTCGAAGACATTCATGACCCGACCGGTGCCGGAGATTGTTTTGCCGGCGCCTTTACCGGCTACCTTGCCAAAGCTGGCAAGGTGGACGCCGACACGCTCCGCAAGGCCGTCATCTACGGCAGCGTCATCGCATCGTACAACGTGGAAGCATTCAGTCTCGGCCGGCTCCAAACGCTCACGCCGGCCGACATCGCCAGCCGGTATGAGTTCTTCCGTCAGATGAGTCACTTTGAATTGCATTGAGCGCCGGCGACAGGCGGTTTAAGATGCCAGCTGTGGACAAGATTTTAATCGTTGATGACGATGCCGACATTCGGCGGGCGTTCCGGCGCAATCTCGAAAGCGACACACTGCAAGTCGCCGAGGCGCAAGACGGACCTAGCGCCATTCATCAGGTCGCAGCTGTGCAGCCGGATTTGGTGGTGATGGACATCCGGATGGGCGCGACCAACGGTCTCGACACGTTGCGCAAGCTCCGGGAACTCAACCCGAAGCTGCTCGTGATCATGATGACCGCCTACGGCACGACGCAGACCGCCATCGAAGCGATGAAGCTCGGCGCGTACGATTACGTCCTGAAACCGCTCGACGTGCCGAAGCTGAAAACCCTGATTGCCGCCGCACTCAAAACCGCCCGCGACATGCGCGAAGTCGTCAGCTACCAACCGTTACTCTCCAAGGAAGATTACGCCGAGGGCATTGTTGGAAAGAGCGAGCCGATGCAGCAGGTCTTCAAAATGATCGGCCAGGTCTCGCACTCCGACGCCACCGTGCTGATTACCGGCGAGAGCGGCACCGGCAAGGAACTCGTCGCCCGCGCGATTTATCATCATAGCCTCCGCAAAGACAAACCGTTCTTGGCGATCAACTGCGCCGCCATTCCGGAAAACCTGCTGGAGAGCGAACTCTTCGGCCACGAAAAAGGTTCTTTTACCGGCGCGGCCGACCGGCGGATTGGTAAGTTCGAGCAATGCGACGGCGGCACAATTTTCCTAGACGAAATCGGCGACATGCCGTTGCAGACACAGACCAAAATTTTGCGCATTCTCCAAAACGGCGAATTCCAGCGTGTCGGCGGCAACCAAACGCTCCACGCCGACGTTCGCATCATCGCCGCCACCAATCGCGAACCTGAACACCAAGTCGCGGCGAAGAAATTTCGCGAAGACCTCTTTTACCGGTTGAACGTCGTGCGCATCCACTTACCGGCCTTGCGCGACCGGCGCGAAGACATCCCGGTGCTGGTGGATTATTTTCTCCAAAAACTAGGCAAGTCCGTCCCGTCATCGGCGCGTGGCAAGAAGATTGCCGCCCCGGCGTTGAAATTGTTGACCAACTCCGGCTGGCCTGGCAACGTGCGCGAATTGGAAAACGCCATCGAGCGCGCCGCGGTCGTTGCCCGCGGCGACACGTTGACGGTCGACGATCTGCCGTTGGAAATCCGCGATCCGCGCCGGCCGGCCATCGCGTCCGAGGATGTGAACGCTGCGATTGATGCGGCGGTACGGCCATTGTTTGCGTTGGCGCGCAAGGACACGAAGTTGAAAGTTCTCCCGGCAGTCGAACGCGAGTTGATCATACGCGCGCTGGAAGAAACGGCCGGCAATCAGGTGCAAACGGCAAAGTTGCTCGGCATTACCCGCGCCACGTTGCGCAAGCGCATCGAAAAATTCGGCATCGCCCGCCGGTTGGAAGTGAAATGAGCAATACGTGTCTGCCGCCGCCCCGTCCGCGCATCCCGGCGTGGATTCGTACCCGGCCGGCTGGCGGCGACCGGTACCTCCAGTTGCGCGCGGCCCGGCAGGGTTTCAAGCTCCACACCGTTTGCGAAGAAGCAAAGTGCCCGAACATTGGCGAGTGTTGGAGTCACGGCACAGCGACGTTCATGCTGATGGGCGATACCTGCACCCGGCGCTGCAATTTTTGTTCGGTGCGTAAAGGCCAACCCGACCCGCTCGATCCCGCCGAACCGGCCGGCATCGCGGAAGTCATCGCGGCGATGAAACTTGATTACGCCGTCCTCACATCGGTCAATCGCGACGACTTGCCGGACCAGGGCGCCGGTCACATCGCCGCGACCATCACAGCGATTCACCAGCGGCTGCCGGCGTGCAACATTGAAATGCTCATCCCGGATTTTCGCGGTGTGGCCGATTGCGTTCAACGCGTCGTCGTAACGCCGTTGCGGGTGCTGGCGCACAATCTCGAAACCGTCCCGCGCCTTTACCGGCAGGTCCGGCCCGGCGCGGTGTACGAACGATCGCTGCAGGTACTGAAGATGGCGAAAGAATTCCGGCCCGGCATTCTCACGAAATCCGGATTGATGCTCGGCCTCGGCGAAACCCGGGAAGAGCTGATCCAAGTTTTCACCGATCTGCGCCGGCAGGGCTGCGACATCCTGACGCTTGGCCAGTATTTACAGCCGTCACCGACACAACTGCCGGTGCAGGCCTTTGTCACGCCGCGCGAATTCGACGAACTCCGTCACGCCGCTTTGCCGTTCGGCTTCCGGCACGTCGAAAGCGGGCCGGTCGTGCGCACTTCCTATCACGCCTGGCAACACATCGCAGCAGTGGAGCACCAATGAAAACCCAATTCCCCCACGCCTACGTCCTCAACGTCCTGACCGACGACCATCCCGGCATCGTCGCCGCCATTACCCGCGCCGTCAACCAGCGCGGCGGTAATATCGACGCTTGCAGCCAGACGGTCGTCGAAGGTTATTTCACGCTGATCATGGTCATCAGTTTTGCCAAGGCAGTCGAACCCGACGCACTCGCTGCCGAAATTCGCGGCGACGCCGCCACCGGCTTCCAGGTCGTCGCCCGCAAATTCGTCTCACCAATTGCCAAGCCAGTTACGGGTATCGACCGGTTCGTCCTCACTGCTTTCGGCAAAGACAAGCCCGGCATCGTCCGCCGGTTCAGCGAATACCTCGCCGGCAAAGACATCAACATCCTCGACCTGTTCGCGCACCGGCAAGCCGACGACTTCTTGCTCATCGGCCAGCTAGAAATCCCGGCCGCGCGCGACCTCGGGTTGCTGCAGGCCGACCTCGAACAGATTGCCGCCGAGGAAGCATTCACGGTCAAACTCCAGCACGAAAATATTTTCGTGGCCACCAACCAACTCCGTTTCGAAAGGTAACCATGCTGCGCACCGACGAAATCCTCTCGACCATCCAGATGTTGCACGCCGAAAGCCTCGACGTGCGGACAGTCACGCTCGCACTCAATCTTGATGATTGCGCTGCACCGAGCATGGACTCGCTCTGCCGGAAGCTCCGTGAGAAAATTACCGGCCGGGCCAGTCGCCTTGTTGAAGTCTGCAACAAGGTGGGCCGCAAATATGGCATTCCGATCGTCAATAAACGCCTTGCCATCTCACCGGTGTCGCACCTCCTCGCCGGCCACGGCCAAGCCGCCGCACTTGCCGTTGCCAAAACGCTCGATGAGGCCACTGCTGCCTGCGGCATTGATTTGGTTGGCGGATTTTCCGCGCTCGTCCACAAAGGCATCACACCGGCCGATGCTTGCGTCATGCGATCACTTCCGCAAGTGCTCAGCCAAACCAAACGCGTCTGCGCCAGTATCAACGTCGCGACGACCAAGGCCGGCGTCAACATGGATGCCATTGGTGAAATGGGCCGCATCATTCTCGAAATCGCCGCCGCCACCGCGGCCCAGAAAGGGTTTGGCTGCGCCAAGCTTGTCGTTTTTGCCAATATTCCAGAAGACAACCCGTTCATGGCCGGCGCCTACGTTGGCGAAGGCGAGCCCGAAGCGGCCGTGAACATCGGTGTCAGCGGCCCGAACGTCGTCGTCAGTGCGCTACGTCGCCGGCTGGCGCTCGGCAAGAAGCTTACTCTCAACGAACTCGCTGAGGAAATTAAGCTCACCAGCTTCCGCGTCACTCGCGTCGGCGAACTCGTTGGCCGCGAAGTTGCTGACGAACTCGGCATCGCGTTCGGCATTGTCGATCTTTCACTCGCTCCGACGCCGAAAGTTGGTGACAGTGTCGGCGAAATTCTAAAGACACTCGGAATTGCCAAAATCGGCGCCCCCGGCAGCACCGCCGCCGTCGCGATGCTGACTGACGCTGTAAAAAAAGGTGGCGCGTTTGCCAGTTCCAGCGTTGGCGGCATGAGCGGTGCGTTCATCCCGGTCAGCGAAGACGCTGTGCTCGATGACGCGGTCACCAAAGGTTATCTCTCGCTCGAAAAACTCGAAGCCATGACTAGCGTTTGCAGTGTCGGCCTCGACATGATCGCCATTCCCGGCGACACACCGGCTGAAACCATTGCCGCAATCATCGCCGACGAAGCCACCATCGGCGTCATCAACAACAAGACCACCGGTGTCCGTTTGATTCCAGTTCCCGGCGCCAAAGTCGGCGACCGCGTCGAATACGGCGGCCTGTTTGGCGGCGCAACGATCATGGATGTCCGCAATACCGGTGCGAGCGCGGAATTCGTGAATCACGGTGGGAGAATCCCGGCGCCGATTCAGTCGTTGCGAAACTGATTACTTCGCTTGTTCGGTGACGTAGTAGTCAATCTGCTGGCAGATCCGGTGAAGCACGTTTACGTCGCGTTTTTCCAGTGGCGCGCGACCCAAGACCCGGCGGAGTGACCGGAGAAACGAGTCCGGCTCGCCTTGATGCGGACGGAAGCCGACCGCGGCCAATGATTTTGACAGATGCTGCAACAGAAACTCAATTTCGTGCACTGTCGCCAAATTCCGGCGCGGCATCGGCACGGGGCCAAGGCTGGCTGCGTAAATCTCGTAGGCAAAAATCATCACCGCTTGCGCGAGGTTGAGCGACGGATGCTCCAAAGCTTGTGGGACACTGGCGACTTCCTGACATTGGCGCAACTCAGCGTCACTGAGGCCGGCTTCTTCCCGGCCGAAAACGAGACCGACCCGGTGTTTCTGCGACAATGACGCAATCTTGCCGGCGGCTTCCCGGGCAGTGAGCACTTGCGGGAATTGCGCCCGGCGTTTTCGGTGCGTCGTGCCGATCAGCCAATGCAGACCGGCCGTCGCTTCCTCCCAAGTCGGCACGGTTCGAGCGCGTTCGAGCAGGTCACCGGCACCGTGGCCCATCATCGTAGCCTGCAAGCTGCTCTTGAACTCGACACCGTTGACGACGACCAGATCACCCAACCCCATCGTTTTCATCGCGCGCGCTGCCGAGCCGACATTACCGGCGGTGGCTGGCTCGACAAGGATGACGGTGACATTGGCCAAGTTTGGCAATGTGCCAAAGGTGAGCACCGACTCCGGATTTATTTCGTTGGGTTTTCTCATCGTTCCAATATAATTGTTACCGGACCGTCGTTGACCAGTTCCACGTCCATCATCGCGGCGAACCGGCCTTCGGCGACCGGTAAGGTCGTTGCAGCGCAGAGTTTTACCATAAAATCCCGGTACAGAAGCTCCGCTTCGGCCGGCGGCATGGCATCGGAGAAACTGGGGCGGGTGCCTTTTTCAAGCACTCCGTAAAGCGTGAATTGCGAAACGATGAGCAGACTGCCGGTAATGTCGGTCACGCTGCGGTTCATCTTGCCGGTGTCGTCGGGGAAAATGCGAAGCGCCAACAGTTTGTTGATAAGCCAATCTGACGTTGCCGGCGTATCGTTCTTGCCAATGCCAAGCAGCACGAGCAGGCCGCGGCTAATTTCGCCGACGGTTTGGCCGTCAACCCGCACCGTTGCGCGCGCCACGCGTTGGATGACAGCTTTCACGATGCCGGCGGCTTGGTGTGGCTGAGCAACCACTTGTAAAGCTCTGGGTTCTCGTAGGTTACAGTCCATGAATCATGATCCGCTTTCGGATACGCGGTGAACTTCACATTGCCGCCGCATTGCCGGAGCGCCGCGACCATTTCCGCTGAACGCTCCAATGGGACAACGCTATCTTTTTTGCCGTGGAATACCCAGACCGGCAGATGCTTGATGCGCGGCGCGACCCACCAATATCCACCGCCGCAAATCGGCACAATGGCGGCAAAGCGGTGCGGAAACTCCAGCGCCAATGCCCACGTCCCAAATCCGCCCATGCTGATACCCGTGACATACACGCGGCGCTTGTCCACGCGATATTGGCGTTCGATGTCATCCAGCAACGCCGCCAACACATCCGGTCGCCACCAATCGTTGGCTGGACACTGTGGAGCCACGACGATGAATGGGAATTGCCGGCCTTGTTTAATCAATTTCGTCGGTCCGTGAACTTTGACCAGCTCCAAATTGTCACCGCGCTCGCCGGCACCGTGCAAAAATAAAAGCAGCGGCCATTTCTTTTTGGGTTGCTTGGCGTAATCAGCCGGCAATGTCAACCAGTACCGGGTCGAAATTGTTCGCGTGACTTTGCGATGAAGTTTATGCGCGGTTTGTTTCATGGCTGCCAACATTAGCAGGAATCGCCGATCAAGCAAAGTGTGTGTTTGGGGATTTGGCGAACAGGTTAAATTAATGTGAAAATTGTTTGACAGTCTGTCTGTTTTTGTTAAATCTTTGGACAGAGTTGTCCATGCGTAGCGAGTGGTGGATTTCTGTGGCAAATTGAGGATTTTGCCAAGGAATCCGAATAATTATTTAATTTGCATAAGCCAACAACTTATGATAGACTTTCATCACGGTGAAGGTGAGGGTTCGCGTTCAAGATGATGCGGATTGTGTGTAATCCAAAAAATTGTGAAAAGGCAGTTGCTTTTTCACGTGGTTGTTTACGCAGAATTGTTGGGTCACAGAGACGGGTAGGGTGAGGCTCAGTTGAACGAACTGATTATAAAATCAGGAAGCCAAAGCAGAGCGAAGTATTCTCTCGCGCTGGCTTTTTGTATTTGCTGTGTGGTGCTGCTGCTTCTGGCGGCGCCGCAGTGCGCCCAAGCCGCAGCCCACCTGCCGACCAATCCCTCGCTAGTCGTCCAATTTAACAGTCTTAGCAGCAACACTTTCAACTACGGTCTGGCTCAGACCCTCACCCACCTCGCGACCTCTAGCTCGCGAACCCAAACCTGGTTGAACCTCACCAACACCACTGCCGGCACGGACCTCAGCCTCACCAGCACCGTCGCCGTTGCCGGCAGTCGGGGATCTGTGAATAACCGTGAACAGGCGTTAAAAGGCGTGATTTCATGAGCGCCTTTCGACAACAGTATTTCGGTCGACACGCGGCAGCTTGGCTGCTGGCGGGTAGTTTGTTGTTGCTGTTTGCCAGTCGCGCGCCGGCGCAGGTTACGCAATATTGGGACCCCGGCACAGGCGCCGGGCTGCAAGGCACGTCAACGAACGCGGGCTGGTCGACGGCTTCCAATGCTTGGTCTTCCGTCAGTGGCGGTACCACCTCGCCAGGAACCTGGACCAACGGCAATGATGCCAACTTCATCGTGGGGAGCGCTGCCACAATTACGGCTACGGTATTCTCCATCTCTGCCCATTCGATCACCTTTGGACAGACAACCGGTGGCCGCCTCATACTCCAGCCAGGTTCTGGGGCTCTCACCAACGGCGCTGGGGGCGTAAGCCTTATCAATATGGACAATATTGGGATTACCTTCAACTGTGACATCGTTCTCAGCGCTACGCAGACTTGGTCCACGTGGAATTTTTCTACGGACACCATCACGGCGACCGGCGTTGTCAGCGGTGCCAATGCTGCGATCATCAAGACCGGGGCAGGTGTCGTGACTCTGAACAATGCGGCCAACAGTTTCGGCGGGTTGATCATCAACAACGGGACTGTCACCGGCACCGGCGGCGGCACGGTATTGGGCACGGGCCCGATTACGCTTGGCTCGGCGATCCCATCAAATGGTATTGCCGCGTTTGCGATAGCCACACTGAACGTTAATGCCGGCGCGGCGAATACCACCACAACCATCAGCAATCTGACCATCAGCGGTGGAGCGGTTTTGCAGTTAAACGATCAACTGAACATCACCAACACACTCAACGGCGCCACGCTGGCGCGTCAGGGCACCGGCACGCTCGTGGTTATCGCGGCCAACATTGGCACTCGTGAGCGGATCAATTTCGTCGGCGGCACCAATCTCGTCAACGGCATCCTCGCCCCATGGATGGTCGGCAGCGCCAACAACGGCGACTTTTTGTCCAATGGCGTGAATGGTCTGACCAATGCCACATACACGTCCAGTTTCGGTGCAAACAACGTCGTCAGCACCAACGTCCTCACGACCCTAGCGGCGCCGCAGTCGGCCTACGCGCTCAAGCTCAGCGCCGCCAACCTCAACCTCAATGGCAACGCCCTGACCATTGGCGACGGCACGACCGCCGGGC
>Ga0118677_10001767_pt1 | contig 30582 bp, 18 predicted proteins | sample AliMusrvi5mmetaG_FD_86154 | JGI IMG/M metagenome (GOLD analysis project Ga0118677, IMG submission 86154) | reverse complement strand
TTGAAGATAAGCGGGAAAACCCACAAGGAACAGAACATTGCCATGATAATGCCTCCTATGACCACCCTTGCCAAAGGTCGGGAACTTTCGGAGCCAATTCCATGGGATATGGCAGCAGGCATCAGGCCAATTGCAGCCATAAGGGCGGTCATCATCACCGGCCTGATTCTCTCCTCGACTCCCGATCTGATGGCCTTATAGAGGGTGTTGGTTCCCGATCGCATTTTATGAAGGTTCTCCTTAAAAATAGAGATCAGAATAATCCCATCCTGGATACAGATCCCGGCAAGGGCAATAAATCCAATTCCTGCGGAGATGCTGAAATCTGTCCCAGTCAGATGAAGTGCTATAATTCCTCCAACCAACGCGAAGGGGACATTCAGGAAGACGAGTGCGGCATCCTTGAAATTACCAAACATGCCAAGGAGAAGGAGGAAAATAAGCAGTAGACTTATCGGGACCAATTCCTTCAATCGTTTTTGTGCCCTTTCCTTGTTCTCAAAATCACCCTGCCAGGCCATCGTGTAACCCCGTTTTAGCGAGACCTGACGATTCACCTTTGCTTGTGCCTCAGCAACCGTGCTTCCCATGTCCCGACCTCTGACCGAGAACTTAAGGGCCGCATACCTTTCATTCCCATCTCTAAAAATCAAACTGGCACCCGTCTTCCTTGTGATGTCAGCAATGGATTTTATCGGCACTTTGGCACCGTTCTGGGTGGGAACCAGCAAATTTCCGATGTCTTCCTGTGTTTTCCGGTATTCTTCAGGCAACCTGACGCGAATGTCGTAGGTTTCGATGCCTTCATAAAGCGTAGATGCAACCTGCCCACCGATGGCCATTCCAAGGACAGCATTGGCATTGGCAGTTGTCACGCCATACAAAGCCATTCTCTGTTGATCAAGGTTGACATCTATTTCTGGCTGTCCAATGTTATGAATTACACCAAGGTCTTCGATACCACGGATCTTCTTCATGACATTGTAAACCTCATTGAGTTTTTGTTCTGTGTAATTCAACGAATCGCCATAGATTTTAACACATATTGACCCTTTTACGCCTGAAACAGCCTCTTCGACATTGTCCATGATGGGTTGTGAAAAGTTAAGGTTGACACCAGGAATGACAGATAGTTTTTTGTCCATGTTTGCTATCAACTCCTCCCTTGTGATGCCGGGTTTCCACTCATCTTCGGGTTTCAACACCACATCGAATTCATTGTTGTAAAACCCTGCCACATCGGTTCCGTCATCGGGCCTGCCTGTTTGGGAGACGACGCATTTGACCTGTGGAAAGCCCATCAATATATTCCGGGCCTGCATGGACACATCAACCCCTTTTTGCAGGGATGCGCTATAGGGAAGCTGGACCCTCAGCCAGATTGCTCCCTCATTCAATTGCGGAAGAAACTCTGAACCAAGAAAGTTATAACTGTAAAAACCCGCGATGGAGATGATCACCGAGAGAATCATCACACGCCTTCTCCGTAGGTAGGAAGCATCAAAACCTGCAAGCATGAACCTGGTCAGTGCCTGAACAAATACATTGTGTTTTTCACTTACATTCTTGTTCAGCAAAAATGAGATCATGACCGGGACAAGGGTCAACGTGGTAATCAAAGCACCTATCAGGGCAAAGCCAAGCGTAAAGGCCAAGGGGGAAAACATTTTCCCTTCCACTTTCTGGAATGCAAAAATCGGCAATAGGCAAGTAATGATAATGACTTTGGAGAAAAATATGGCTTTGCCCATTTTGGTTCCGACCGATTTGTACAAACCCATCTTCGACAGTTTGTTGAACCTCTCCATGCCGAAATCTCTGGCTTTGGCACTCAATGCCACAAAAAGGCCCTCCACCATCACCACGGCACCATCAATGATGATACCGAAATCCACGGCACCCATCGACAGCAGGTTGGCTGTCATACCCATCAATTTGAGGCAAATAAAGGCAAAAAGCAGTGCCAGGGGGATAATTACCGACACGATCAGGGTTGTACGCCAGTCAAAGAGAAACAACGAGACCAGCAAAATTACCAGCAAAATGCCTTCGATCAAATTGTGAAGCACGGTATGGGTGGCGTAGGAGATCAGATTGGTGCGGTCGTAGTAGGGTACAATCTTGGTATCCGCAGGCAAGACATCCCTGTTGAGTCTTTCAATCTCCTTCTTGAGATCAGCGACAACTTCGGATGGATTTTCACCTTTTCTCATCACCACAATACACTCCACTACATCATCCTGATCCATTACGACCCTCTTGCCGGAAGCATCTGTTTCGGCATCACTTCTGGTTACCCATCCCAAACGAGGCAGATTGGAGATGGCGACCGTAGCGACATCTTTCACCAGAAGCGGAACTCCGTTGTTATTTTGAATGATGATGTTGTTGATTTCGCTAATGTCATTGATAAGCCCAATGCCACGTACCGCGTAGGCTTCGTCATTTTCAAAAATCATATCCCCGCCAATATTGATATTCGTATTCTGAATGGCGGTAAAAACATCCAGCGGTGAAAGTCCAAGAGAGGCAAGTTTATCCGGATTTACCTTAATTTCGTAAGTTTTTGATTTGCCGCCAAAGCTGGTCAGATCGGCTATGCCCTGCACGGCCCGTAACCTGCGGTCAATGACCCAGTCCTGGATGCTTTTCAGCTCCCTGACATCCCTGAAGGTACTTTTGATGGTATACCGAAAAATTTCACCGGTCGGACCCGTCGGCGGTTGAATGGAAGGCACTACATTCGGGGGAAGCGTTGCATTGCTGATCAGACTCATCACCTGTAACCTTGCCTGCGGATCCTTCACATCGTCGTCAAAAATTATTTTCACATACGACAATCCGAAGATGCTGGTAGATCTCATGCTGATTTTTTTCTGCACGGGATTCAGCGCGATTTCAATTGGGATTGTGATGTGTTTCTCTACTTCTTCAGCACTTCTGCCAGGCCATTGGGTAATGACAGAAATCTCAGAATTGGTCACATCGGGAAATGCTTCGATAGGCATATTCTTAAAAACTACCATCCCTGAAACGACCAATGCTACTGCTGCGAATAGAATGAAATATCTGTTTCTCAATGAAAATGCGATGATGGCCCCTAAAAATTTTGTCATACAGTCCGTGTTGTGGTGGTCTAATTATTAAGTTCTGTGAAGATTTGAAGGGCATTGGAAGCGATAACCCTTTCGCCTTCCTGCACTCCTGAACCGATATAGGTTTTATCTTCGAGGCTGTTGAGGACCTCAACTGGTCTAATCTCCGCATCGCCTTTCCCTTTTTCAACCAATACATAATACCTGCTGCGGTCATAGATCAGGCACTTGCTTAAAAGGCACAATGCTTGCCGATTTTCAGGATTTGAGACCATTAAACTGGCAAACATCTGGGGTTTTAACTGATAATCTGTGTTCTTAAGCACAACCCTTACCCTGTTCACTTTGCTGGCCGGATCGAGAACATTCAGTATTTTGTCAATCTTGCCCTTAAAGACTTTATCCGGCGCGGAAAGGATTCGAACATCCACTAAATCGCCAACGTGAACCTGTTCCAGGTTGGCTTCGTAAACATTACCCTGTACCCATACATCATTCAAGTCTGATACTGTAAACAGACAGGTTCCATTGTCGGTCCGCACCAATGTATTGTTGGTGACATTTTTTTGCACAATGAACCCGCTGATAGGAGATCTGACAATGTAGTTACCGTTGGTGCTGTTGCCGTTAATTTGAAGCACCTTTTTGGCTGTTTCAAGCTGGGACACAGCCTGGTCATAGGATGCCTGAGCAATGGTGAGATCCAGGATGGAGGTAAGACCGCTTTTGTAAAGATCGCTCATTGCATCCAGTTGTTTCCTGGTGGTTTTAACATTGGTTTCGGCAACTACAAGATTGTATCCATAACCTGCCATCTCGCCGCTGTTGACCACGGCAAGTATTTGTCCCTTTTTCACAAAATCTCCCAGTTGTACCTTGATATCCTGAATCTTTCCACTTACCAAAGAATAAATATTCACCTGTCTGTCCTGGTTAAAATCGACCATACCGGTCAACTTGACCATGTTGACAAGCGGACATCTTTTCACAGTATCGACCACAATGGAGTTCAGTAGTGAATCCGGTATCATGTATTTCACTTTTTCTTCAGGCTTTTTGGTTTCATCGCAACCATAAAACAAAATGGTCCCGGCAAAAAGCATAATCAAAGGCAATTTTCTGTAAAAACGATATTTCAAATTATGATTCATGGCCTTCATCTGGTGTTCATTAATGGTTATAAAAGCTTGTTCCGGTCAGAAAGTTCAGATTCTCCAAAGCATTCACCTTGTTGAAACTGATGGTGTTCAACTGCACAATATTCTGTTTATAGGAGTCGTAGAAGTTTAAGAAATTGATCAGGCTAACATTCCTTTTCAAGTAATTCTTCATCATTTCAGTGGCGAGTCTATCAAAATTCTTTGCAAAACCGGGATCGATCCCCCTGAACAACCTGTCAGCGTCAATGGCTTTCTCCAAACCTCTGGCCACCTGTTCCTCCACCATCTTCTGGGTCGATTGCAATTGGATCTTATTGGATTCCACAAGCAATTGCGCACTTTTGATGTTCCCCTGGTTATGGTTAAAGATTGGAATACTGAAGCCAACATTGATGGCATTGAAGTTGGTCACATAACTGCCATGACGGTCATAAATCCCACCAATCGTAACATCAGGAACAGCCTGTGATTTTTGATAAGTATGATTCTGTTGGCTCAAAAGCAGGTTATCCCGTGCAATCTGCAGATCGGTTCTGTTTTTGTATGTCGAGTCCAATAGAGCTTTTAAACTGTATCCCAATGGATTATCTCTTGCAATGAGAGGATCCACTATAGGTACAATGCAGTAACTAACTGGCGTCTGAAGCAACAGCCTGGTCTGGCTTTCGAGATCGTTGATATTGTCAGTCAGATTTTGGTATTCATTCTGCAGGGAGTACAATTGAGCCTGAATAAGGACTTTGTCGGCCTCCGAAATATAGCCCTTGTCCTGCACCTTGTCATAAGCAGCAACAATCGTTTTCAAAGCCGTAATCTCCTCGTCGTACACTTTTCCAATTTGTTGCAGGTAATAGATGTTGTAAAAATTGGATCGAAGGGCCAGTTTCAAAGTCTGAAGCAGGTTGAAGAGGCCATCCTCAGCGAGTTTGAAGTTTGTTTCGGCCATATTTGTCTGCTTTTTTATCTTGCCGGCCAACAAGATCAACTGGGAAAGCTGATAGGATTGTTCGCCGTTTTCAAAATCCTGCTCAAACCATTTTTTGGTCTCCGGATTGTAGGCTCCCTGAACAAACTCAAAGGAAGGATTGGGGAAAAGACGTGCCTGGATGATCAGTGCCTTGGTGGCATCGACATTGTATTTTTGGGCAAGCAGGGTGAGATTTTCCTTAACAAATATGTTCTCAGCCTGTTGGATGGTAATTTTCAGTGTATCCTTTGGCACTGCCTGACAGAAAATTGCCTTGCTAAAGAATAAAATGATGATAAGTGATAGTATTTTCTTGTACATTGTTGTCACTCTTGATTACCTGCCAAAGGAATAACATCCGTCTTGGAATGAATTTAGAATGACCTTGGAATAGGATTAGAAAGGTTAAAAATGCATAAATTGCACCCACAAAATTTCTACTTCGCTATAAGATTAGGATAGTAAGCCTTTATAATTGATTTTGATTTTTTCGAAAGCTGGTCAACCGGAATTGGCTTGTCGCCCGTCCTTGTTTGCTTTTGGTTGATTTCTCCCATCAGGCTCCAATTCCTGGTACTGCCAGATGCCGGCTCTTTAACACTTGTGTCGTAGCGCGTAAAATCAATTACCTCTTCTTCGCCGTTTTTCAAATCCTTCAAGAGCGCCAACCTGAATTTTTTATTCATAAACCATTTGATCTCTTTGTCAGCATCCGAGCCACCAATGCCGGATCCCTGCTCCTCAAACCGGTAATTGAAGCTATTTGATTTGTATTTTGCCCTCCAGATCATGCCAAACTCTCCTTGTGTTACGAACCGAACCTCCGGCCATTGCCGCTTGATTTCACTTAACCATAAAGTAAGTCCTTCTGTATCAATTGGCAGGGAGACTTCCCAGCAATTGGTTACCCATGCGAAGCCGTTCAGCCGAAATCCCTTGTCAAAATGAGTGGCGGTCGTATGCAACATCTCTTTACAACCCATTTCCAATCCATATTTCCCAAGCGTCTCAATCGGACCAACCCCCATCCTGCTGTTAAATCCACCGGAAGAGCCTTGCCTTCTGGCAGACAAAAAATCCATGGTCCAGCCATCCAGGTTCACACAGTCGATAAAGTCTTCCTTCCCCTGTGCCGGTTTGCAGAAATGTTCTTTCGAAGGATAATAGGGATAGGAAACCGAACCATCTCCATCCTGGTTGTCAATCGCATACTGGCTCCAGATGTTTCCCTGGCACACATGAATTCCTTCCTGCTTCGCCAAATACTCCTGATTTTTGGCCGACAGAAAACCGGCTACAACACTCAACGGTCGACAATGCTCTCCAACCATCTTGGAAACCCTCTCCAATCCATCATGCAAATCCTTGTTAACCTGTTCAATCGAATTGTAGGCATTGGCAAAATAGGCTCCGGGAAGAAAGGTAATTTCATCTCCCAACGTCTGATGGTACCCAACAACAATTTCCCTAATTCTACGGTAGTCTGAAGTGGTATCCTGCAAGGCCAGCCAGCTGAATGCCCAGGTTATCCTGGAACCGGGAAACCCTTTGGAAATGGCTTCCCTGAATTTCACCACGCGTGATGGGGTATGCAGATTTCTTTCATCATGGCCAACATTCCTGTTCCTTGAAACCTCAATTTGATTGACCCGAATAACTGCGTTAAAGGTTAAAAACCTGTTTCCCATCAACTTGACACTATCTGCTCGTGCTGAACCCAGGGCAAATCCGGTAGCATGGATCATGTTTAAGAGTAGAAGGCTCCAAAAAAGGCGACAATACCAGCGGTTCATAGCGTTGTAGTTAATATTTGTCAGATTCATATCGATTCAATCAGCAAACTGCACCGATCTATTTGATGCAAAATGATCTGACCAAAGAAATTTACCTAAAACTAACAAGATTATCCATAAATCTGATGTCATTTATGGATGTTTTTGACTTATTTTGAACCCCAATACGCATCAAAAACTGACCCGGTGAGAAAACTTAAACTGATTTTATCCATTTTTCTGTTGTTATCCTTGATGGCAACAAAGGTGAAAGCCCAGTTCCTGATGGACATGGTCGACACGACAAAGAGTATGGGCAGGGGCATGTTGGGAGTCTACAAAAAATATGACCACATCCGCATTGGCGGATACATTCAGCCACAATTTCAAATTGCTTCAGACAAAGGGATCAAAAGTTACGAGGGTGGTGATTTTGCACCGGAAGTCAGCAACAGGTTTACTTTAAGGCGCAGCAGAATCCGCATTGACTATGTTCATTTTGGTGGAAACGGACTGCCAGGCGTGCAGTTTGCTTTTCAGTTTGACGCCAACGAAAAAGGGTTTACCGTCAGGGATGTCTGGGGACGCATTTTCGAGAACAAATACAAACTCTTTTCTTTTACCACCGGGATGTTTGCACGCCCCTTCGGATTTGAGGTGAATTACAGCAGTAGCGACCGGGAATCACCCGAAAGGGGAAGGATGTCGCAAATTCTGATGAAGAGTGAACGTGACCTGGGAGCCATGGCGAGTTTTGATCCAAGGAAAGATATCGGATTCCTGAGTAACCTGAAAGTGGATGTTGGACTTTTCAATGGCCAGGGAATTGTAGCCACCGGTGAATTTGACAACATCAAGGACCTGATTGCCCGAATATCCCTGAAACCTGTTCATCTGTCTGATAAAATCCAGCTCTCCGTTGGAGCATCTACCTTGCAGGGAGGCTTGATGCAAAATACCAAATACATCTATTCTACCGGCACCATCAATGGAATTAAAACGATGCAAGTTGATTCCAGTGCTTCCAATCTTAATGGCAAATCCCCCAGGATTTATTACGGTGCTGATGCCCAGTTGAAGATTAAAAACCGGGTCGGCTTTTCAGAATTCAGGGCAGAATTTATTGTGGGTCAGCAAACAGGCACAATTTTGAGTTCTGAAACTCCAACAACTTTGCTGATCGGAAAAGATGGATATTTTGTCAGGAAATTCAATGGCGCCTACTTTTGTTATGTCCAGAGCCTATTTTCCACCAGGCACCAGTTGGTTTTGAAATACGACTGGTATGATCCGAATTCCCAGGTAAGCGGAAATGAAATCGGAGCACCGGGATCTACCCTGACAGCTGCCAACATCAAATACAACACCCTTGGACTTGGTTATGTCTATTACATTACCGAAAATGCCAAACTCGTTCTCTACTATGCCAGGGTGATGAATGAACATACCCAGTTGAAAGGATACACTTCAGACGTCAGCGACGATGTGATGACCTGCAGGTTACAATTCAGGTTCTGATCCGTTTGACTTTTGTTCTCAGTGCTTCAACAATCCTCCATTGTTGGTCCATAGGGTAATTCTTCCCAGACGATCGAACGGAGGATAGGCATGCATGCCCCCGGTGACCATATCCAACAACCCGTCTTTGTTGAAATCCCCCAGTTCAAGTGCCAGCAGGTGGGTTGGGCTATTGGCAATATTGTGTTTTTTGAATTGCATTTTACCATCGTTTTCGAGCCAGATAAAGCTTTGGGCTTCCGGCTTTTCCCAGGAATTGAAGGCACTGACTACGAAAATGTCCATGTCTCCATCCTGATCGATGTCACAAGCCCGGGCATTGTAGGCTCCTGCAAAATTGCAGATACGGTGGTATTCAAAATTCAGATTTCCCTTGTTCTCCAGCCATTGTACCCCATGCCAGGGCCTGGGTCGGGGTGGAATGTAGTCAAACGCATCCCCGTTGGTGTACAAAATATCGGGTTTCCCATCTTTGTTCAGATCGCAGATGGAAATTCCGCTGGAACCAAAGTCTTCATTGCTTGACTTATAGAGTAGTTTTGTTTTGAAGTTCCCTTTTCCGTCGTTGATAAAACAGTAGATCTCTTCCCACTCCTGACTGATCAGGGAAACGATGTCCAGATCGCCATCGTTGTCGATATCAACAAGTTCTACATTGATTCCTCCGGAAATGTTTTGCAGGATGTGGCTCTTGAACTTCCAGTTACCCAGGTTCTCAATCCATCTTGTCTCGCCGTCATCGTAGCCAAACTGTGCTACGGCAAGGTCTAAATCGCCGTCACCATCCAGATCGCCGGCCCTGACATCTGAAACCCGGGCCACCTTGTCCACAACCACATGTTTTGTGAAATTGCAATGACCATCATTTTCGAGAATGACCACAGATCCTATCTTGTCGTTATTGGGGAAGAGCATTCCAAGAACGGCAACCATGATGTCATTGTCTCCATCCTTATCAAAATCAATTACCTGAATATGGGCAGGAGCAATTAAGTCTCTGGCCAGCACGGTCTCTGTATAAACCCCTGCCGGGAATTGCCGGATCCAGGATATGGTATTGTTCTTACAGTCGCAAACAACTACATCCAATAAACCATCCTTATCCAGGTCCGTGACAGCAATGTTGGAGATCAATGGAGGCTCCGTAAAAGCTTGTCCAATTGGCCGGTGTATCAGGAAGTTTATTTTCTCTCCATTCGTATCAGTTGAAGTTTCTAATGAAACTGCATCGCTTTTTTGTTTTAGCCCAAGGATATTGCCTACCATCTGCTTGCTGCTTATGCCAGTCCTTTTGGCCTGATAATTCAGCAACAACCAGGGTAAACCTATAAGCAAAATGAGAATTACAGCCAGAGGAATGAATCTTTTGATGCTTTTCTTAGAGGGTTTGGGAACACTTGAATTTGCAGACATTTCAGTCGGATTTGTTTGTGTTAAAACTATAAAATAATCGTCAACCCGCTGTCCCGCTAAAAAAATAATAATTACATTGGCAGGCCAAGAAACACTGAGATTCCGGGACGTTTGGATGCCGGTGTATTCCGTTTCATTTCTTCTCATGCAGCAGTTAAAAAGACACTTAGTCAATTTTTCCGTAGTGATTGCTTTTGGAATACTTCCTGCTGTGATCAGCCAGTTTTTTATTGCCCCACCTCTTGACAGATATATCCATATCACAAGTTTTCGTTACGGGAAAGATCCCTACGAAATTCGTTGCAACAGGGGTGACAGACTGCACCTTACATTTTCATCCACGGATACCGGCCACTCTTTTTTTCTGGAGGAATTTGACATGGACGTGAAAGTGAATCCAGCCTCCGACGAAGTAGCAGTCTTCAAAACTTCTGATCCGACAAGCAATCCCATTCTGACCAAAGAGGTCATATTAACTGCAAAACATACCGGGATATTCAATTATATCGTTTCAAAAAGCAACTTTCGTTGCCATACCTGGTGTGGTCCCATGCATGCGTTTGAACAAGGCAAGCTAATCATCTTACCAAATACGCCTTTGATTTTCAGTCTGGGATGCATGACAGGGATCCTGTTTTTGTGGTTACTCAGCCTTTTTGGCAAAGGCGTTGCCATGAAGGAGGAGGATGGTCCAAGGTTTGGCTACATTGATCTGCTAAAAGGATCCGGATTTTTAAACCGGATGGTTAAATCACGATGGCCACAAATAATCCTGGTTTCACTCTCCATGCTGATGATCTATGTGGTGATACTAACTTCGGTTTTTGGGACAAAAGTATCGGGTAGAAACCTTGGCGTCTTATTGATGTGGGCGGTTTGGCTATTTCTGCTGGTGGTAATTTTAACTCCATTAGGAGGGAGAAGTTGGTGCACCATCTGTCCACTGCCTGTTTTGGGTGACTACCTGCAACGACGATCATTCACCACTCCTGCCTCTGGACAGACCAAAAAGTTCAACAACAAGTTATTCGGACTCTCCCTGCAATGGCCTGTCTGGTTGAGCAACAACTGGCTGAGGCTCATTGTGTTTTTACTGCTTACCACCTTCTCTACCACACTGGTGGGCATTCCAAGGGTTTCCGGACTGGCTGTCCTTTCGCTTCTCCTGATCCCAACATTGATGGCATTGGTATGGGAGTTACGCTCCTTTTGCAGGTATGTATGCCCTGTTGGCGTATTTGTCGGAGCCTATTCGAAAATGAGCGTGCTGGCGGTACGTAACAAATCCCAAAAACTATGTGATCAATGCAAACCGCAATATTGCCAGCGGGGGAGCGAGGCAGGCTGGGCTTGTCCCTACGGAATCAATGTCGGAAAACTGGATGAGAATTCTGCGTGCGGATTGTGTCTCGAATGTATGCGCAGCTGTCTGTATAAAAATGTTACCCTGTATAGAAAACCATTCGGCTCGGAGTTGGTCACACGAAGTTACAGTGAGGCATGGCTGGATATCGCATTGTTTACCTTGTCTATTGTCTACAGCGTTTTGTACCTTGGACCATGGCCGGTTGTCAGAGATTATGTCAACATCATGGACAAGCAAAACTGGGGCCTGTTTGGGATATTCGCCCTTATCGTGTGGGCTTTGGTACTTGTTTTTGTTCCGGCTATTTTATACCTTCTTTCGGTAATAAGTTCAGGATTGACGAAAAAAGCAACAACCACAAAAGAGATTTTCCTGGTATTCTCGGCATCACTGTTGCCATTGGGATTGATGTTATGGATTGCATTTGTCATTCCAATGCTGTTCGTAAACAAAACATTTATTCTTCAATCGCTTTCTGATCCATTTGGCTGGGGGTGGGACTTTTTTGGAACCGCCAATATACCCTGGCACCAGTTTCTTCCACAATACATACCCTGGTTTCAGGCTATTATCGTTCTTCTTGGACTGTTTTTCAGTTTGAATAGTATCAGGAATAAATGGCTGCACGGTAAATTTTCACCAATTCAGTTTCTGTTGGTTTCAAGTCCGATAATACTGTTTCTTATTGGCACAACTGTCACCATGTTGCTGTTCTTTATGAATTGACCATCACGTTTTTCTCCTGTTATAAGTTGCAAAATCTTATTTGAGTTTTCTGTTTAATCGTTTTTACCCTGTTATCAATTTTAAATTCAATTGGCTTTCTAAATCAAAAAGGAATGAACAAAAAAAGAAAGTTACTCTTTTATAGTCTTGGTGGGATCATCGTGTTGATTCTGATCAAAGTATTCCTGGACTTTCCGTACCGAAGCAATATACCTTCCCAGTCGGGCATGCAAACTGTTTCGGATTCGCTTAGGAATCAGATAAGGGTTGCCTCCAGAAAGGCCTATCTTAATCCTTCCTCAGAAAATCTGGGAACGCTCGGGATGGTCTACCATTCCAGTGAAAATTACGAAAAGGCGGCTGAATGTTACAAACTTGCCATCAGAAAAGATGCATCAGAATGGGTCTGGAGTTATTATCTGGGTTATCTGAACATGGAAATGGGGGAATCGCAGAATTCCATCAACAATTTTGAAGTCGTCATCAAAGAGCATCCATCTGCTTATTTTGCATGGTATTACATTGGCAAAGGCTACCTGGATCTGGGGATCTATGACAAGGCAGAAACAGCCTTTCTAAGAATAGCCTCACCGGAGAAACGCACACACGCGGAGAATTCAACCTTACGGATCGATTATTTTCCGCTGCACATTTATGCCAGATACCAGCTTGCCCGTATCAACATGAACAGGGGTAACCCGGAAGCTGCAGAAAAAATACTGCTGGATTTACTGAAGGAAAACCGCACATTTGGTGCTGCATACAGGCTTCTTGGAACGATCTACAACAAAAAGGGAGATTCGTCTCAAAGTAATAAATGCATTCTTCGGGCAAATGACCTTGTCACCTACTCCGTACCCATTGATAACCAGATCGACCAACTGGCGATTCTTTCAAGATCGGACCAGTACCTGATGAAACAAATTGATGAAGCACAGCGGAATATTTATCCGGAATTTGTCAACACTTTGCTTACTAAGGCACTGCAATTGTCACCCAGAGACAAATTCATTCTCTCCAAGGCAGTAAGATTTTACATTGAAATAGGTGCCGTCAAAATGGCTTTGCCCTTACTGAACAAGCACCTGACTTCCTACACGGATGATGCGAATGAATCGAGGGAGGTGGCCGATTTGCTAAGCAAGAATGGAGCCTATTCCCCAGCATTGGTCTATTACCGTCAGGCAATTCGGCTTAATCCCAAAATCCCTGGGATGCAATACAATTTCGCGACAGCAATGTACGAAACCGGAATGAAGGAGCAGTCGCTTGCGTTCATCGAAAAGCTTTTGGTGAAAGACAAGGAGCATCCGGAGGAGATTGCCAATGGTATTTTTGCACTCCTGACAATGGGGGAAACTGAAAAAGCGAATACCCACCTGGTTGCATTGGATAAATCCTTTCTCTCCAATCCCAAAATTGAACAATGTGCCGGAATGATTGCAGAAAGGCAAGGGAAATCCGATATTGCCATCTCCCAATATGAAAAGTCATACAACGGTGATCACAGCGATTTGGCAACCATCCAGATGCTGGGGAATTTATTGGTCGCAAAAGAATTGTGGGTCAAGGCGATTGATTTTTACACAAAAGTACAGGAGTTCCATCCCAACGATGCCTACCTGCTCGAAAGGCTGGGTACCCTGCTGATCAGTTGTCCCGATGCAAAATTGCGAAACATCAAGGTGGGAATGGAATATGCCGAAAGGGCACTCGACCATAAATCTTGCCCCATGGAGACAGAAATTTCGGCAGGAACCAGCCTGTCAGATGCCTATTCTGCCTTGGGAGACAAGCAAACTGCCCTCACTTACATGAAATCTGTCGTTACGCTTGCACAAAACAGCAATGCCCCGGCAGAATACCTGTCAAAACTTGGAAGAAAACTGAGGGCGCTTACACAATGATGGATGATGAATGATGAATGATGAATGATGGATGATGGATGATGAATGATGAATGATGAATGATGGATGATGAATGATGAATAGAAAATAGGCAAACCCAAATAGGTAGCTCCTTATTTTTTATAGGAAATTGTTAATTTGGCAAAGTAAATAATCCTGAAATCTTACAAAGGATTTCCTGATTGATAATTTCAGCAAAAAACAAGAAGGACTGCTACTATGAAAGATGCGCTTAAACAAGGAGCAATAGGTGGAATCATGGGATTCATCATGAGTTTTGCAATGAATTACCTCCTTTTCCCCCTTCCGGGAACCGTATTGGGCAATGCACTCGGCAATGGAATGAGTGGTTTCTTAAGTGGCTTCATGGGAGGCTTTATCGGATTGCTGGCTTATCTGGCAGCTGCAAAGAAGAAGCGATCAGAGCAACAATCGCGATAGATCTTCGATAACTGTTGCACCCGTGTCTATAAGGCGCTCATGCGATTGATGCCCATTGGAAACCAGTATGCACGGGCAGCCGAGTTCAGATGCCACCTCAAAATCGTGGATGGTATCCCCGATCAGCAACAGTTCCCCGGGGTCCAGATTCAGGCTTCTAAGCATTGATCGTCCTGTTTCAATCTTGGAGTTGGCATAATGATCGTCCAGCCCCGAAACCTGCTCGAAAAAATGGTTGATCCGGTAAAAATCGAGACATCGGTCGAGCGTATCCTGTTGCATGGCCGACAAAACAAACTGCCGAATTCCGCAATTCTTGAAATGGCTCAGTACCTGGAGTGTGTTTTCCTGGAGTGAACATTCCCAGACCATCTGGTTGTATTGAAGGATGAATTCATTAGCCGGAACTTCGAAAGGCTCTTTCCCGAAATCGAAGCCAATCAACAAGTAGTATTCCCTGACGGGAAAAGCAAAGACATCCTTGTACTTTTCGATTGACATTTCAGGCAATCCGCGTTGGGCGAGCACCCAATTCATCGATTTGACCGCCAGTTCAGTGTCGTTCAGCATCGTTCCATTCCAATCCCAGATAATGCCCTTGTATTGGCTGACAGGCTTTAGGTTCATGCTTTTTCTTCCACTATTTATTGTTCTTTTTCCTGTTTCAATCGAAGCCAAGCCACAAAACCTGACAGGACCAGCAACGCTGCTCCTGTCTTCATTAGCAGGGAACTGTATTCCAGGTACATTTTCGTGAAATCCTCAACATTCTGATTCGAAAAGAAATAGGTCAGTCCCAAAGCCAAGAGAAAAATTGCACCCAAAATTCCGGCAAAGGGAATCAAACGATGACAGGATAAGTTCTTTGCCAGCACAGGATAGGCTTGGAGCCGGCTGCACCCCATTGACAATACAAGTATCCAAACGATCCAGGAAAACACCTGAAGGAAGTTTAAGGTTCGGAAATAGTTGATGATAGACAATGGTGTAGTGAAGATCAGGTTTTTCTGGCTGTAATAGGATCTGTCGTTGTACAACAATACATTTAACTTGCTTTGGTCATGTGTTTTGAGAATCTTTAGGATGGATTCCTCTTTTGATTTTGCATCCAGGTTGTTCCAGCCGGGCACCTCGAAAGCATTCCAAATGGAACAGGCACTGCCATAGCCGTGGTAATCGAGTCCTCCGACCATGATCAGATGGTTCCTGAAGCAAAAGTCCCTGATTCTTTGGTATACGTTCCGGTCGTACCTTTTATCCGTGGCCGTATTCTCAATTTCAAAGCCATCCACGCCCAGATCCCGGTAATACTCCAGCGATTTGTGCTCTCCATCAAACCAATGGTTAACCAGAATAGCTCCACCATCTTGCCGGGTATTTTGAACCGCTACTGAATCGGAAAACCCTTTAGTCTTAAACTCGCGCTTCAGTCCAAGCAGACTCAGGTGGTTGGTCCCGGAAAATTCCTCCCCGGCAAAGACTTCCGGGGAACCGGGAAATTGCTGATCCGGTTGCGCTTTTACAAATTCCAGCGTCCTGCTATGGTTGTTGTGATCCGTAATAAAAAAGGCATCAAACCCGTTGCGCCGGTGCCATTCCTTCAATCCCAGCTCGGTAATTAACCCGTCGTGGCTGTAATCTGTGTGGGAATGGGTTGTGACTAGCACCCACTCTTTGCTCTTGTTAACGATCACATTGTTGGGTAGCTGAACAAAGATCATGACGACAAAAATCGAAAACCAGATTCCTACCACCAGCAACAGGTTAAACAATTGGTGGAAGAGAAAACGGTTCCGGTCGCGTTCTGCCTTGATGCGGATCGAATTGACAATGCTGTAAATCAAGATAATTGACATTATCCAGACGAGCAGAAAAGCAAATTCCTTGATGGCATAGAAGGACTGGTTGAAAAAAAGCAAGATCCCCAGAAATGGTTCGAAGAAGATTCGCCAGCCGGAGAGATGAATTCCAAATTCAGGTACAACTTCTTGTGTAACCGCATTTACGATCGTGATGGGAAAATGGAATAGTGTCGCTGTAAGAAGGATAGCAGCTACCAGGGCGGCTACCCATTTTGCCTTTGATTTTTGGATGTGCATTCGTATGAAAATAGCAGTAGGTGACTCAGGGGATTCTGAATCAAATATAGATTAATTTAATTCCTGATGTAGCACCGCGTCCTGAAATAGGGCTCCCTTTCGTAGTTGTCCCATATGCCTACCGCATTGACATTGGTCTCCAACTGACCAGTGGTGATGGCCTCATGCAGCTTGCGTTCAATGGCTACCTCATTCATCGCGGCATAATAGAGCGAATGGATCCCCTTGTTTTGCCAATCCGGATGAACACCGTTGAAATACAAATCAATCTTGTCGTAATTTTTAAGTGCCTTCAGGATATGGATAAACCCGAAGGGGAACAACCGGCCATTGGCTTTCTTAAATGCTGCTGAAAGCGAAGGAAGAATGATGCCGAATCCTACCACATCGTCCTTCTCATCCAGGATAAAACACAACAACTCAGGACGTGCAAACCCAAAATAGGCATCGGTATAGTACTTGATCTGCTTTTCAGACAATTCGGTAAAACCGTAAAGATTACTGAAAGCAATATTTAAAGTATTAAAAAACTTGGAAACATATGGGATGGTCTCCTTCTTCGACTTGGGAATGAAGGTCCTTAAATTGTATTTCTGGCTGATCAGCTTGTTGATTCGGGCAATTTTTTCGGGAACCGGCTTGGAGGATTGAATTTTGTATTGGACCCAGTCGACCGATTTGACAAACCCGTGCATCTCCATATGAACAGGAAAGTAGGCATAGTTGTAGGCACTGGTGATGGCCGGTTCGTTTTCGAAACCTTCCACCAGCATCCCCTCCGGGTCAAGGTCGGAGAATCCAAGCGGTCCATGAATACCCTTCATGCCGCGTGCATCGCCCCATGCTTGGGCTGCATCCAGCAAAGCTTTGGATACCTCCGGATCATCTATAAAAGCCATCCAACCGAAGCGCGTCCGGTGGTCGTCCCAACGTTCGTTGGCTTTGTGGTTGATAATGGCGGCTATTCTACCCACGACTTTATCCTCCTTGTAAGCCAGGAGATAGGCGGCTTCACAATGTTCAAAGGAGGGATTTTTCTTGCGGCTCAGGGTATTCCACTCGTCAAAAATCAAGGGTGGTACCCAGTTCTTGTCCTCCTTGTAAAGTTCGAAAGGGAACATGATGAACTTTTTCATATCCCTCTTTGTAATTGCCTCTTTAATTGTAACCATGTTAGTAGTTTGGATAATCCGTTGATACTGATCGCCTCCTCGGTGATGCCCCTCTATTTGGGATTAATTTTCCTAATTTAATAAATTGGCCGCAATTCTACTGAATTTTTCTTAAACTATCACTATGCGGCTCAAGGTCAGCGGAAGGACAACTGCAGGAGTCCGGATGCAAGAGACTTGGTTGATCCATATTTGATTCATTAGCGAAGCTTTTTGCATTATACTGACTTACAGTTACTACTTTTAACAATGGTATTTGAGATTAAAGAGTACATGATCAGTCTTGCCATAGTTCTAATTCCCGGCTGATCCAGATTAAACAAGATCCCTTTAGCCAATATACATTCCAATTTTTTCATCCATAAATAAGTTTTCACATTAACCGAAAATATTCCAGAACAGCCGGGAAGCAAAAGCTTAGGATGATTCAGGACGGGTTGTCGATAGGTGCCTTTCTTACATGACTCCTGAATGGAAGGATGCATTTCGGTTTACTACCAGGCTGGCCGACTATCCAAACACACAAATCTGGCTTAAAATGTTAATTTGTTTCACGAATAGTGGTACATTTGAAGTCTGATTGAAGTAGCGAGCTTTTATGGAAAAACACTCCGGGAATAATCTTCCGCCCCTAAATAACAATCCCTCCACCCTCGAAAAATACTCCTCCGCTTTTACCCTTAGCGACATGGAGATCTTTATTTTCCCGGACTTGCTTTATGCCCTGGTGCTGGCAAATATCATGTCTCCGGAAATCTGGAAATGGCTGGACGATCCCTGGTTTGCCGGAATAGGGAAAATGGGAACCCTCAAGAAGATCCATCGGGTCAAGCAGTATATCATGGATCATTACCACTTCAACCTCGACCTTGAAACCTGGGGACTGACAGACAAGCAGACGGAGATCGACCGTTTCAAGGATTTCACGGACATGGAGATGCTTTCACAGTCGAATGCACTTTTCGGATATGAGGGCGATAAATATTATTTCGACCTGGATATCCGGAAACATTTCGGACTTGACAAATTTGATTCTGACATCATTCCCTATTGGAAAACAGAAACGATAGAGGCTATGAATTCCTTCCGCCACAAGCCGGGTCATGAGGCTGGAGCAGGAGAGTGTGTTTCGCTGGCTTGCTTGTACGCGGCAGCACTATTTATTGTAGCAAAAATACCTCTCGAGAATATTTTTTTGATGGGAACGCCGTTGCATTCCCAGAATTTTGTGATCACAGACGAAGGGGTATTGACTAACAACCGGCGTATCGTGACCAAGTCGATGTGGTTCAACGGATCTGAACTAACTTCATTGGCAAGGCGGGCACTCGAGCACGAGCAGGTCACGTATGTTTCACACTGCTCGGGATTCATCCACGCTACCTATCCTGAAGCAAGCATCGATCCCGGTGCCTACCACCATTTTCAGGAGAAGTTAGCCGCTTTTCTCGAAACCAGGGTAGATTTTGAAATTTTCATGAACTTCCTTCGGGCCTACAACCGACATCAAAAACTATTTCAGTTGTCTGTACTTTACCTGGGCATCCGCCGATATATTCCTATTGAAAAAGCCTTCGGATATGAACACGGGAGCAAGAACCGGCTTGGCGATAAAAACGGATTGAAACTGTTGGGGGAGATTGACGAAGAAGACTTTTCATTCCAGCAACCTACTGGAAGATATTTGGTAGATTCGGATCATCCGATATTCAACTCAGTTGCCTATTTGTCTTTTATTGAAGGTCTGAAATTACTCTATCCCGGGTTAGAAAACCAGGAGGTTTTTTTTACCGATTTGAAGAAGTTTTTGCATACCATACCACGATTGCCTTCGACGGATAAAATCTTCACCAATACCCAGCGAGAGAAGGGACTTACAGATTCTCTCAAAAGGTCATTTCCGGGGAAATTGGGCATTTCTCCCAACCAATCCCGTCAGGAGATCTTCGACATCCTGCAAACGATGAGGCTCCAACCATCGACATCTGAAGATGGCTCCTCCGTGGTTGACCTCGCTTTCTATGCGGGACGTCATATGGAATCATGTGACTGGAAGCCTTTTTTCAAGGCAGCCTTTGAACGAAATCCGGTGTCGGTCACCCATTTTCATGGCAAAGAGATGCGAGAAGTTTACAGCGAATTGACCTCCTGGAAAGAGGATTCTATTTACGATGGAAACCGTCTTGCGCTTCCGGATGAAGTGGTCAACTTCAAACGGGGCGACGGGATAGAGAAGGCTATTGCCTTGGCCAATGTGGCAACGCAACGTTCCATTCAAGTTTCATTCGATCAAAATGGGGGGCAGGTAACGGTTTTGGCAGGAGATGAATTGTTTGAATTCAGCTCATCCAAAAACCTGATTCTCCCGGATCTCTCTTCCTTTGCCTGCAAAGCAGATGCTCAATGTACCTCATGAGTTCCATCGGGAAGGAACTTTACCACTGGCTGATTTCTGGTCTTGTAAAACAGATCATAGCTCTTTTTGAGATCCCCCCACAGTTTGATGTCATCCTTGTACTTGGCGTACCATGTCAAAAATTTATCATAGGTTTCATCGCTTAATCTGGCCGGAAAAATGGTCAAGCCGATCTCTTCCTGACCGGCATTGTAGGCCTCCACACAATAGACATACAACTCCCTGATCCGGTCGTCGGTCATGGCAAGGCATCCGGAAGAGATGCAGGAACCGTGGATAAAGATGTTGTTCCCCAGGTGTCTGCGGACACCTCTGATGCTGTCGGAGGCATTCGGATAGTTGACCCTCATCGAAAGGTAGTATTTGCTGTAAGGGTTTAGTCCGTCGATGTGGTAAAACCCTTCCGGAACCTGCAAATCGTGGGATCGTCGTTTGGCTCCAACATCGCCCGAAAGATCGCAGATGGCGAACTCCTTCAACAACGTAAAAGAGGAGTCGCAACTATTCTTTGCCCACAATTCCACTGTTTTTTCTGTTTTGAAGGCACGAAGATAGATCCTCAGGCTATCGCGCGAAATGTTATGGGCAGCAAGTGCCATGACCACGGTCTTCTCTTTTGCGGCATAGGCTTCCCTCACCCTGGTATTTTTCATTTGCTTCTCACGGTAGGTTTCGGACCCCATCCCGGAACAGAGGAACAAGATGACGAACAGTGCTGTCAATAGTCTCATGATTCGCTTAAAAATGAAGGGGCAAAAATAATTGATTATCGTTCATAAACGGCAGTTGTCCGAAAACGTTTCCGTTTAACAGATAGAATCCTGTTGGTTGAACTGGTTGTCAGGCTCTTTCGGAGAGAAAGGGTTGGCTGCACTCTCTCAATGGGATTCCACTACTATTTCTATATTCTGAATATTCGAAAATATTTTTCAAATGTCCACTTTTTGTCCTAATGCATATTTCTTAATTGTGTGAATCCTTCTTATTTTTACATTGCCGAGTTAGACAAAATGCAAGAAAAAAATAGTAACCGGTTGTTGTGAAGTAAAGAAGTTCGATTTCATCCATAACCGAAAAAAGTGCCAACTAATACACCCCATCTTTTTAAAATCTATTCGAAAAATGAAAAAAACTGTAAAAATTGTTTTGACTGTTTTGATTGCTTCCATTGTATTCCAGGCCAATGTTCAGGCTCAAACAACGAAAACTGCGTCCGGTAAGGAAAAAGTAACTACTGAAAAGGGAAAAGCAAATTATGACAAAGGAAAAGATACTGCAGAGAAGGGGAAAGCCACTTATGAAAAAGGCAAAGCCACAGCAGAAAAGGGGGAAGCTACCGCTAAGAAAGGGAAAGGTCTTTTCGGCACTGCCAAGTTTATGGTCACCAATCCGAAGCTCTTTTTAAAAAATCCAAAAGCAGCCGCAGAGATTGGAAGTGCCACTGCCAAGGAAACGAAAAGTACAATTGCCGATAGCAAGAGTACTGTGCACGATGCCAAAAGCACTGCAGACGATACAAAAAGTATCGTAAAAGGTTCGAAAGGCACAGCCGGTAGTGCAAAGAGTACTTCAAAAACTCCTCCCGCCAACGTGAAGGCGGCGAAAAGTCCGGCTAAAGGGGCAAAAAGTGAAAGTGGTCTTGACGAATCACATTGGTGATCCGGTCATTTCAAATTCGGAACCTTAGCAAGAAGAGGGCAGTATACGGCTTGGCTACAAGCTGATTTAGGACGAAAGTTCACAAGCCGTATGCTGACTCTATTTGTTTAATCGTAACAGTTGTTCCCTGATATATTTTCCTGATTCTGAAAGATTTTCTATTTTCCATCCTCCGTTTTCAGGTGCTCCCGGGAGCAAAATGGCAGTAGTTTCAATTTTATCCGTGAGATTCCAGGTGGCCCAGCTTAAACGGTTTAGCTCCATCCATTCCAGCCAGGCAGCCGTTTTTGCCCGGTTAAATTCACCATTGCCATTGGATTCCCCGACTCCCCATTCGGTCACAAACAGGGGGATGCCGAGCTCCTTTGCCTTATCCGCCTTGGTCCGAAGTTTTTCCTGATGGTTGGGATCAGAGGCATAAAAATGGAAGGAGTATGCCAGATTGTCGAAGCCTGTTATCGGATCAGCTGCAGCCACATCCACATCCTGGTCCCAATGAGGGCTACCGATTACGATGATGTTCTTTTTATCAAACTGTCTGATGGTTTTAATCAGCCCGATTGAATAGCTTTTAACGACTTCCCAGCTTTGCTGGGCTGGTTCATTAAAAATCTCGTAAATAACATTCGGTACTCCGCCATACTTTTTTGCCATCAAAGTGAAGAAGGCTTTCGACTCCTCCAGATGCTGTTCGGCATTGTGATCGTGCCAATCAACAAGAACATATATACCTTCACTGATGGCTTTGTCAATCACAGTGGTCATGAGTTTGAGCTGTTCCTCGCGGTTGGTCAGGTATCCACCTTCCGGCTGAACTCCCATCGAAGCGCGTAACAACGATATTTTAAAGTCCTTGACCAACCATTCAACCACATCGGGATTGTAGTATTTCTTACCTTGCCAAAGACTCCAGGAGAGGGATATTCCCCGCAACTGAGGAGGAAGTCCGGCTTTATCGACCATTTGGTTCTTTTCAACATGCAAGGCCCCATGAAGCTTTACGGGAGTTTGGCTTGGCTGAGCCAACATGGAGAGGCCTTGAAATAGCAAGGCAACTGTCATCAGTTGTATTTTCATTTTAATGGGTGATGGGTGATAAATCGTTTGCATGGAATTACTTGTTGTTTACATATTTGGATGGCAGGACACCAAATTCTGCCTTAAAATGCCTGGAAAAATATTTTGGGTCGTTGAATCCTACCCGGAAAGCAATTTCTGATACATTCATCTGACTCTGGGAAAGTAAAATAGCAGCCCTTTTTAATCTTAGTGAACGCATGAACTCCAACGGAGGTTTGCCGGTCAATGCGAGTATCTTTTTGTACAACAGTGTCCGGCTCATGCCAAGATCATGGCTCATCAATTCGATTGTATAATCAGTACTGGCTATATTTTTTTCAACCAGATCCAACACTTTCTGCATGAACTGTTCATCGAGAGAGGTGACAGTTATTTCACGGGGTTCAATCTGAAGTTTGGTTTTAAAAACCATTCGCATGGCATGCCTTAAGGAGAGGATATTGTTGATCTTTGCTTCAAGAATTTGAAAATTAAATGGTTTAGTGATATAATCGTCTGCCCCAGTCTCAATTCCCAGTAACATTTGTTGTTCAGACGTTCTGGCTGTCAAGAGGATAAGTGGGATATGACAAATGGTTCTGTCCGACTTAATTCTTCTGCACAACTCAATACCATCTATTCCAGGCATCATGATATCGCTGATAATCAAATCGGGAACATATTTTTGAACCATTTGCAGCGCAGTGACACCATCTCCCGCTTCCAGTATTTCAAATTGCTGCTGTAGATTGTCCTTGAGGTAGAAACGAAGATCATCATTGTCTTCCGTAATCAGTAGAACTGGTCTGTCGAATAAATTTGATTTTTGATCCCCTTCTGTATTCACCCTTGAATGATTCTGCATTTCTGCCTGCGATTGATCAGACGATTCTGCCTCCATTGCTGTCTGGATTACAGGCAATTTCACTGTAAAACAACTGCCTTTTCCTATTTCACTTTGAACGACTATCTCGCCACCGTGCAATTTGACAAATTCAGCCACAAGTGAGAGTCCAATTCCGGTGCCCTTTTCAACCTGGCCTGTGTTATCAACCTGAAAGAACCGGGTAAAAATTTTATCCTGTTTGTCTTCAGGAATTCCAATACCAGTGTCAACAACCTCGATGCAAAATTGACACCCTGTTTCATTTTGACATTTCACATTTGACTCCACATACAGGTTCACCGAAACCTGGCCATTTCCAGGTGTGAACTTGAAGGCATTGGACAAAAGATTAAAGATTATTTTTTCAAGTTTATCTCTGTCAAAATAGGTATTCAACTCTTTGATTTTGTTGTTGAATGACAATTTAATATTCTTCTGTTCACTCAAATAATTAAAAGAACAGACCACATCACGCAGAAAGCCTATAATGTCCCCATAGAAATTGTTGTAATCAAAACCCTGGACCTCCATTTTCCTGAAATCTAACAATTGGTTCACCATTTGTAACAATCTTCTGGCATTCTGCTCGATCATATTCAGGTATTTCCCCTCTTTCTTGTCTTGGAACATCAATTGTAATTTCTCCAATGGACCAAGAATCAGCGTAAGCGGAGTTCGGAATTCATGAGAAATATTGGTAAGAAATTTGATTTTCAAGGAATCAATTTCGTGGATATGCTGGGCTTCGATTCGTTCTTGCTCAATTCGGGCATTGATCCTTTCCCTCGTTAAAATCAGCCGTTTTAGGAGTAGGAAAATCAGCAGAATCGACGCAGCATAAATAAGGTAGGCAATCCAGCTCTTCCAGAATGGAGGAAGGACGACGATGACCAGGGTAATCTCTTTCCCCCCCGCATTATCAGTAAGTTCCCTTACCCTGAACTTATATGTCCCGTTGTTCAGATTGGTGTAAGTGGCTGAATTATTCTTACCATCGGTAGTGATCCACTGCTGATCAAATCCATCGAGTTTATAGGTGTAAAGGTTTTTATCCGAAAAAAAATAGTTAAGTGCTGTAAATTCAATGGTAAAGGAATTTTCCTTGTATTTCAACTCTATTTTATCGGTATTGAAAATCGGTTTTTCGAGGAGAATCCGGTTGTTGTATAGCTGACCGCTGGCAATGCTTTTGTTGAAGATCCTAAAATCCCTGAAAATCATTTTGGGTGCCATCGTGTCCTTCTTGATTTCATCCGGATAGAAGGCATTCAGTCCATCGGGCCCACCAAAGAAGATCTCCCCGTCTTTTGTACAAAGGGCGGCTGATCGGTTGAACTCTTTCCCCTGAAGCCCATCCATAATGTCGTAATTTCTGAATTTGAAATCAAACCTGGAATCATTGTTGGTCGTTTTAATTTCCATCCTTGAGATTCCGCGGTTGGTACTGATCCACAGATTATGGTCCTTGTCTTCGACCATTCCGTGCAAATTGTTCGAAGGTAGACCATCTTCAACGGTAAAATGCCTAAAGGAATTGGTGTGCCTGTCGAGCAGGTTGAGTCCGTTTTTGGTACAAATCCAGAATAATCCACGGCTGTCTTCAAAACTATTCTGTACATTGTTGTCGCTGATGGAGTTGTTGTTATTGGCCTGGAATTGAAATGTTTTAAATGATTTGGTTGTATAATCGAATGCTGAAAGCCCATATTCGGTATTAAGCCACAATGTTTTGCTTTTATCAAGATAGATGGAAGCAATCATGTCAAAGCACAATCCACTGTTTCTGGTGGTGTAATTGGTAAATTTTGAAGTATTTAGGTTCAAAACATTGACGCCGCTGCCCAATGTTCCGGCCCAAATATTTTGGCCAGCGTCTTCGCAGATGCCATATATTCTGTCGTCCGAGATGGAGGTGTCGTCCATCGGTTTATTCTTGAAAACAGTGAATTGACCTGATGCTGGATCGTATTTGTTCAAACCGCCAAAATAGGTTCCAATCCACAATTTGTTCAGGTGGTCCAGAAAGAGAGAGACGATGATATTGCTGCTTAAAGTATTGTTTGACGCATTGTTATGCAGAATCCTGGTAATTTTATTTGATTTTCTGTCGAGGTAATTGAGCCCGCCTCCATCGGTACCGATCCAGATATTTCCTTTTTGATCTTCGGCGAGGGCATTGACATCATTGTTGCTGAGCGTAAAGCTATCAGCCGGTATGTTCTTGTAGATCTTGAATTTATAAACATTGTTTTTATAGAAACTTACCCCTTTTTTGGTCGAACCGACCCATACAATGCCGCCACTGTCGCAATACACAAGGGAGAGTCCATCAGAAATCAACTTATGGTCGTCATAAGGCTGGTGTTTTAAATTGATCACCTTCGATGACTTCTTGTCAAAGATAAATACTCCGCCTCCATCCGTTGCCACCCAGATTAAACCGTCTGAATTCTGTGAAATTGCTCCAACTCTTTTCAATTTTTCCGGTTCTTCCACATTTGCTTTAAAATTTAGATCCCAGCCATTTTCTATTGTATTGAACCGATACAATCCCATTAGGTTTCCCACCCAAAGATCGTTGTCCCTGTCGATGAACAGGCTGGACACACAGTCTGATAACTTATCCGTCACATCGGGCATTTTGAATTTCTGAAAAATGCCATTCCCCCTGTTGTATTTAATTAAATAGCCATTTTTTGAACTAAGCCACATGTTTCCATTGTGATCCTGGACTATTGAAGAAATACTGTTTGTAAGAGAGGCACAATTGATTTTATCTACCAAAAATCTGGACGTATTACCATGGATGATGTCGTGATAAAAGAATCCATTGTTGGTGCCAATCCATATGTTCCCTTCATTATCCGTAGCCAGTGCATTGATATACAATATATCTCCGCATTCCGGATTCAAATTGTTGCTGTATTCAAAAATTTTAAATTGATAGGTTTGGCCATTTAAAATGCTGATACCATTGCCTGTGGCAATCCAAAGATCTCCATTCTTATCTTCTGTGATTGCAGTGATGGTATTGTTCTTTATCGAACCTGTACCTGTGTTTTCGCTTGAAAAAATCTCTATGCGGGAACCATCAAAACGATTCAACCCGGCATTTGTACCAATCCAAACAAATCCTTTGGAATCACGAAAAATGCATTTAATTTGATTTTGGGATAATCCATCATTTACATTCAGGTGTGAAAAAACATAACGGTTTTCTTGCGCATAGATCTGGCTTCTGGAAGGAAAAAATCCAACTAAAAAATTGAGGATAAACAGCATACGAATAAGGGAGAAGCGTCCCTGATTGCAATGCCCAACTGACATTAAAAAATTCCGTACAACACATTTTCTCACTTGAAGGGCAAGTAGTATTATTATTGAAGTACTGCAAGTATACTAAAAGTGCACTTGCATAAATAGTCGTTAGTAAAGGTAATTAAATGTGAAATATTTGAAGGGAATAAATGGCCAAGTTAACAAATGAGCACTATTTCTGTAACATTTGATATACCAATCGGAACATTCAAGGTACCTTTTAAATACGAATCCCACCCCTCTGTCCCACCGGAATGTGGTAGCTTTGAAATTAGCCAAACGCACTCGTTTTAAGTGCCACACATCTCATTCTTGCTTCATGAAGTACAATAACCGCATGTACCTCGTTATTGAGGTCGTCATTTATCTTGTCCTGATTGCGATTATATTATTATTAATCAATAACTTATGAGTTAACTGCCTTATTATGACTAACCAAAGACTGAATTTACAAAGACCAAGTATTAACAATTTATCTAAAATCTATGAAAATTAAACAATTTTTTCTTTTCTTATTAATTTTCTTGTCCATGGGAGCGTGGGCACAGATAAAAATTACCGGCAAGGTGACTGATTTTAGTAATTCAGAGACTTTACCAGGGGTAAACATACTCGTTAAAGGTGCCAAAAATGCTGCTACAGGCACTGTCACCGATGCAGAGGGTCGTTTTACCCTTACGGTTCCCAACGAACAAAGCACGCTTGTCTTCTCCTTCATCGGTTTTTTGCCGCAAGAGGTTGTTGTAGGGAAACAAGCATTTTTAAATGTTCAACTGAAAATGATGGTGAAAGGACTCGACGAAGTAGTTGTCATAGGATATGGTACTACCAAGCGGTCAAATCTTACCACGGCACAGACAACCATAACGGCCAAACAAATTGAGAAAACGGTAAACACCACCATTGAACAAGCCCTTCAGGGAAGGACGGCAGGTGTTTATGTCACTCAGAATACAGGACAACCGGGAGGTGCCATATCAGTTAACATCAGGGGTGTAAACTCCATCAATGGAACCAATGAACCACTCTATGTAATTGACGGAGTACAAATACCGGGGCAATCTATCTCATCCGGTGCGACAAGTTCATCCAATCCGCTATCCGGATTAAACCCATCGGATATTGAAGATTTTCAGGTATTGCAAGGTCCTTCAGCGACTGCACTTTTTGGTTCACGTGCAACCAACGGCGTTATTTTGATCACAACGAAACGCGGCAAAGAGGGTATTACAAACATAACTTATAACTTCCAATACAATATTCAAACACCGCCCAAGCATTTGAAAGTTATGGATCTGCCTGAATATGCTGAAATGGTCAAGGAATTTCATGCCACGCAGGGGGGAACCACACCTGCTGAATTCATGGATCCATCCTTGTTGGGACCGGGAACAGATTGGCAGAAAGAATTATTCAATACTTCAGCCATGAAAAAACACCAGGTAAGTATGAGCGGAGGAAACGGTAAGACAACCTATTACTTGTCGGGTGAATATTTAACCCAGGATGGTGTGGCTGCAGGTTCAGGTTTTGACCGGTACAGTTTCAGGTTAAATCTCGACAACAAACCAAAGGATTGGTTTAAAGTCGCAACAAGCCTGAACTTCAACCAAACCAAAGAAAACCTGACAACCAGCCAGGAGAATCTTATTTCAAATGGATTGCAACTGACACCACAGATTCCGGTTAAGAATCTGGATGGTTCATGGGGTGGTGGCGACCTTACCAATGGAGCCAACCTATATGCACCTGTCAACCCGATCGCTATATCCAATTTAGTAACAAACAATAATTTAAGAAGGCAATTTGTCGGTAGTCTGAATCTGGATTTCATCCTCACTAAAAATTTGGTTTTCAGCACAGCTTTGAATACCAACATTGGCTATTCCAATGGAATTTATTATGTGCCCACTTATTCAATCGGATGGGCAAAAAATACCATAGCCACTTTATCTGATTCCAACGGAATGAACTCTTATTGGAACTGGAATCAAATGCTGGAATACAATAAATTGTTCGGAGCTCATTCCCTTAATGTAAAATTGATCCACGAATCCCAATCATCCATGTGGAAAAATACGAGTTCAGGCAGGACTGGTTTTCTTACCAGCGATATTCTGGACCTCAATGCGGGTGATCCTACAACTGCATCCAACTCAGGTGGTCAAGGCCAGTGGGCGATGGAATCCTATCTCGCAATGCTGAACTACAATTACCGCGACCGTTACATCTTAGCCGGATCTGTCCGTCGCGACGGCTCCTCCAATTTTGGATCCGATAACCGCTGGGGAACTTTCCCTGCTATGTCAGTTGCTTGGAGAGTTTCAAAAGAAGATTTTTTTAAGGTTTCTGCAATCAATGAATTAAAGCTGCGCTTCGAAGTTGGAACAACCGGTAACCAGGGAGGCGGTGGCATCTATTCCCCAATGGCTACAGGCGCAACACAATGGGGTACCGGATTTTTGCCTTCACAGTATGGCAATCCAGCGCTGAAATGGGAAGAAACAAAATCTGTTGATATGGGCTTTAACCTTGGGATGTTTCACAACAGGATCCAGGTTGAATTTGACTATTTCATGAAAACTACAAGCAATCTATTGATGTCCAATCCATTGCCGTATTACATGGGTACAAATGGAACAGGGGCAGTTTCATCTCCGACAGTGAATATCGGCGCCCTCCAGAACAACGGCTGGGGATTAACAATTACCACAAGTAACATCAACCAGAAAAACTTCAAGTGGGATTCAAATTTCAACATCTCCGGAGTCAAAACAAAGATCACAAAATTCTATTCGGATGCTGCGATTGTTGACCGTACATCCTGGTGGATGAACGGCTGGACACAAAGATCAGTGGTTGGTCAGGCTCCATGGTTATTCCTTGGATATATTCAGGAAGGCATCTTCAAAACAGTGGATGAAATAAACAACAGTGCGGTACCCGTTGACAACAACGGCAAGAGGCTGCCTACCAATGTTGACAACATTTGGGTTGGTGATGTTAAATACAAGGATATCAGTGGACCTGATGGAAAACCGGATGGGAAAATTGATATCAATGACCAGACATTCATCGGCAATCCGTGGCCCAAATTCTATGGCGGGTTCACCAATACATTTACTTACAAAGGTATTGAATGCAGCATACTGTTAACTTTCAACTATGGGAATGATATTTACAACTATTTAGCCATGGTAAATTCAGATCCCAATAACATTAATCTCAGCCGTAACATGCTGGTCACGGTGATGGATTACGCCAAACCAACAACCTTGCCGGACGGATCGGTGGGATTAGCAAATCCTGAAACCAATGTTCCGAGACTCTCTTACGGTCCGAACGGAAATCAGTCAAGGTTCACATCCAAATGGGTAGAAGACGGGTCATTCTTGAGGGTTAAGAACATTTCTTTGGCTTATAATCTGCCTTCTTCATTGCTTTCCAGGCAAAAAGTAGTCAATAATGTCAAAGTGATGGTTAGCGCTCAAAATATTGCCACCATTACCGGTTACAAAGGATATGATCCTGAAGTAGGTGCGTATGTAGGAAGGGACGCAAGTTCAGGTAACCAGGCACAGGGTGTTGACTATGGAAGGTATCCGCTC